>Ga0265327_10000158_pt1 | contig 145905 bp, 133 predicted proteins | sample 41621metaG_FD_202089 | JGI IMG/M metagenome (GOLD analysis project Ga0265327, IMG submission 202089) | Rhizosphere microbial communities from Carex aquatilis grown in University of Washington, Seatle, WA, United States - 4-16-21 metaG | ecosystem: Host-associated > Plants > Roots >... | reverse complement strand
GTCACCGCGCTGTACTGGACACCGTATTGCGTGCCCATCATCTTCCTGGGCTTTGCACTCACGCTGATGCGCAAGTTCATCGACGCGATGAACCTGTCGGAGCGCATGAACATCACGCTGGAAGAACGTGTGGCCGAACGCACCCGTGCACTGGAAGCGGCCAACCAGTCCAAGACCCGTTTCCTCGCCTCGGCCAGCCATGACCTGCGCCAGCCCACGGCGGCCATCGGCCTGCTCGTGAGCCTGCTGCGTCAACAGACCAAGGACCCGGAGATCAAAGACCTGACCAATATGCTGGACGAGGCGGTCTCCTCGATGGAGTCGCTGCTGGTGGGCCTGCTGGACATCTCGCGCCTGGATGCGGGCGCCGTCAAGCCCGAGTTCCAGTCCGTGGGGCTGCATGATGTCTTCCAGGCCGTGCGCATCCATGAGAAGAGCGCCGCCGACGGCAAGGGCCTGCGCCTGCGCTTTCGCTTGCCACGCGGCCTGCCCGGCTCCCAGTTGATGGTGCTGACCGACCCCATGCTGCTGCACAGCGTGTTGCGCAATCTGGTGGCCAATGCCATTCGCTACACGCACAGCGGTGGCGTGCTGGTGGCGGCCCGCCGTCGCGGCAAGCACCGCCTGCGCATCGAGGTCTGGGACACCGGCATCGGCATTGCGCCGGATCAGATCGAGCGCATCTTCGAAGAGTTCTACCAGGTGGGCAACTCGGCGCGTGACCGCAACCGCGGCATTGGCCTGGGCCTGGCCATCGTGCGCCGCACGGCCTCGATCCTGGGCGAGCAGGTCACCGTCAAGTCGCGACTGGGCCGCGGCTCGTGTTTTGCGATCGAGCTGCCACTCAACCTCGTGGCCAGCAAACGCACCGAAGCCCCCGCTGCGCCCACGCAGCCCTTGACCGGCCGTGTGATCTGGCTGGTGGAAGACGACATCCTGCTGCGCCGCGCCATTGGCGAGATGCTGCACAGCTGGGGCGCCCGCACCCGCACCTGGCCAGACGGCGAGTCCCTGCTGGATGAACTGCCCGCGCTCATCAACGATGGCGACGAAGAGAGCCTGCCCGACACCCTGATCACCGACTACCGCCTGCCCGGCATCAACGGCCTGCACCTGGTCCAGACCCTGGGGGTGCACCTGCGCTCGCAGGGCCACCAGTTGCACAGCATCATCATCTCGGGCGACACCGACCCTGCCGAAATCGCCCGTTTGAGCGCCTCCGGCCAGGAAGTCCTGTCCAAGCCCTTCCGCAGCGAGCGCCTGCTGGAGCGGCTCAACGCCCGACGCCCGGCCACCATGGCCTGAGCCCTTGCCTAGAGACACACCATGTTGAAATTCGACCTCATCAAGACCGAAGGCGAAGCCCGCCGCGGCCAGCTCACGCTCAACCACGGCGTGGTGCAGACCCCCATCTTCATGCCGGTGGGCACCTATGGCACGGTCAAGGGCGTGATGCCCCGCTCGCTGGAAGAGATGGGCGCGCAGATCATCCTGGGCAACACCTTCCACCTGTGGATGCGTCCAGGGCTGGACATCATGAAGCAGTTTGGCGGCCTGCATAAGTTCGAGAGCTGGAACAAACCCATCCTCACGGACTCGGGTGGTTTTCAGGTGTGGTCGCTGGGCGAGATGCGCAAGATCAGCGAAGAAGGCGTGCGCTTTGCTTCGCCCGTCAATGGCGACAAGCTGTTCCTCACGCCCGAGATCAGCATGCAGATCCAGACCATCCTGAACTCGGACATCGTCATGCAGTTCGATGAATGCACGCCTTACTGGAAGGGCGACAAGTCGCTGGGCCACATCACGACCGAGAAGGAAGCGCGCGCCTCGATGGAGCTGAGCCTGCGCTGGGCCAAGCGCTGCATCACCGAGTTCACCAAGCTGCAGAACCCCAATGCGCTGTTCGGCATCGTGCAGGGCGGCATGTTCCCCAATCTGCGCGAGGAATCGCTGGCGGGGCTGGTGGACCTGGACCTGCCCGGTTATGCCATTGGCGGTGTGAGCGTGGGCGAGCCCAAAGACGAGATGCTGCGGGTGATGAACCACATCACGCCGAAGTTGCCGACCAACAAGCCGCGTTACCTGATGGGGGTGGGCACGCCGGAGGACTTGATCGCGGGTGTGGCAACGGGTGTGGACATGTTCGACTGCGTGATGCCCACGCGCAATGCGCGCAACGGCCATCTGTTCACGCGCTTTGGCGACCTGCGTTTGCGCAACAGCCGCTACAAGGCGGATGAGCGGCCGATCGATGAGACCTGCACTTGCCACACCTGCTCGAATTTCAGCCGGGCCTATCTGCACCACCTGGATCGTTGCGGTGAGATGCTGGGGCCGATGCTGACCACCATCCATAACCTGCACTACTACCTGAACCTGATGCAGGAGGTGCGGGATGCGCTGGATGCGGGGCGCTTCGGTGAGTTCCAGAAGCAGTTTGCGGTTGATCGGGCGCGGGGGGTTTGAGCGTTCCTCGGTAGCGCGCTTTTTCGGTAGAGCGCGAGGCGGGGGCTGAGCCGGCATCCGGCCAGGCTTCATGTTGGTGGCCCCGCACAGCGGGGCTGCCTTGCGATGCTCGCGCCAAGGTGGCGCCGGGGAACTCGCTGCGCAGACGCTGTCTGCTTCGCTCGAACAACCCCGGCGAGTCAGTTCACGAAGCGCGCTGCGCGCGCCCACCTCGCCACTGTGCTTCTCAGCACCACCAAGGCGCCCGGCCAGATGCCGGCTCAACCCTTTTCCGCCTCGCTCGTGGCACGCAAAGGCCCATGTCCTGGCGAAGGAATTGATTCAGGCTTCGATACGACAAGGCTGTTGCAGTTGTCGTGACCATGGTCATTGGCGTCGGCATTGCCTTTACCGCGCTACCTCTTTGCTGTTAGATCACCCGTCACGGCGCCGCCCCAGCACCCGTGGCGTCACACAAGCGGGGCGATCAAAGGCTGAGGTGGCGTGTGGCGGGGCGCCTTGGTGACGCCGCGCAGCGCAGTGGCGAGGTGGGCACGCGCAGCGTGCATCGTCCATCTGACTGGCCCGACTTGTTTGAGTGCAGCGGCGCAGCCGCGAAACGAGTTAGAGGGCCCCACCTTGTCACGAGCAGCACAGGGCAGTCCTGCCGCCGGCAGGACCGTCAACATGAAGCCCAGCCGCACACCACCTCAGCCGCGCCCCGCGCTCCACCGACAAAGCGCCCAAATAACCGACCAGCAACAAAACTACACACCCAAGCCCCATACTTGCCGCCCAAATGCTCACCACCACACTGGCAGCAATCAAACGCAGCCTGAACAAGCTGATCACCGCCATCGGCCGCCTGCTCACCACCGTGGGCATCTGGCTGATCGCCATCGTCCTGCTCTTCGAAGAATGGGGCTGGGAATACCTTGCCGCCATCCTCGCCTGGTTCGGCCGCCTGCCCGGCCTGCGCTGGGTCGAAGGCCGCATCCGCGCGCTGCCACCCTACGCATCCCTGGCCCTGTTCGCCGTCCCCCTGCTCACCCTGCTGCCCGTCAAACTCCTGGCCCTTTACTGGCTGGGCCACGGCCACACCGTGCTGGGCATCAGCGTCATCATCGCGGCCAAGCTGGGTGGCACCGCCATCACGGCGCGCCTGTTCATGCTCACCCGCCCCACCCTCATGAAACTGGCCTGGTTCGCCCGCGGGTTCAACCGGTGGATGGCCTTCAAGGACCGCGTCCTCACGCGCGTCAAGGCCAGCGCAGCCTGGCAGCAATGGACGCGCTTCAAGGCCACGGCGCGCAGCCTGTTTCAGCGCATCCGCCAACTGTTCAAGCGCGGCTGACAGCCCTCCCGGCCACCCTCACTGGCGAACCAGCAACAAATCCGCAATCACCGGCCGGTGTTCTGAGGCCACGGCGCCACCCACCTCGGTCTGCACCACCCCGATGTCATCGGACACCAGAACGTGGTCGATCCGCAGGAAGGACATCCCGAGCTTCAGCGCGTGGCCATGGGTATAGCCATAACCGACGCCCGCCGACGAGAACGCATCCCGCAGGCCGGTGTTCAGCAAGGTCTTGACGACCGCCGACGTCTCGGGTGCGTTCAAGTCCCCCGCCACGATGCGGGGCCGCTTCATCTGCCGCAGATGCTCTGCCAGCAGGCCGGACTGCACCAGACGGTCGTTCATGTTGCCGCTCCAGGCACCCAAGCCCCGCAAGCCTTCCCGCCGAGTGGCATTGAGGCCATCACGGGGCGTGGTGAAGTGCACTGTCACCAGGTCCACCTCTTTGCCATGGGCCTGCAACACACAGTGCACAAAGCTGTGTTTCTGATCCCGGTACGGGATCCAGCCCGGTGCGCAGTCCTTGAGCGGGAAGCGGCTGGCCACGATGTACTGCCCGAAGGCGTAAACCTGACGTTTGCCCATCAAGGCCTGGTAGGTCTCTGGCTTGGTTTGTTCCAGCTTCGCCAGTTGCCCGGCATCCTGCATCACGATCACGTCCGGATCATGCAGCAGCACCTCCAGCGCCAGTTCGCCAAACCCATTGGGCCGCAGTGACGCCAGGTAGGCCTTGACGTTGTAGGTCATGAAGCGAACATGCCCATGGCCCTCATCGGCATGGCCCACGCACAGGCCCATGATGGCCGTGAGCACCAGCCCCACGCTGGCTGCGGCCAGCAAGCGCCAGATCCAACCCAGCCACAAGCTGCCAATGAGCGCCGCGATGGCCGGCACCAGGAACGCAGGGTAAGGCACGTACTGCAACAGGGCCAGGATCGGCCTGCGCTCGGGGTTCTCGTCCAGCACCAGCCAGACAAATGCCACGCCGAGCGCCACCAGCAACACGGCCGCACGCAAGAACAAAGACCAGCTACCTTGTGTGCGCCTCATGGCACCTGAACCCCTTGTTGTCACCAGAACTGCCAGTTGCCGTACACGACAACCCAGATACCCAGCACACCGTTGGTCACGGCATGCGCCACCACCGCCGCCCACAGCGAGCGGGTATAGCGGTAGAGCAGAGCATAAGCCAGGCCAGCCACCACCGCGCCCAGCCACTGCGTATGCGCGAGCATGAAGACCAGGGTAGAGAGCAGCATCGCCTTGGGGGACACCTCGGACGGGTCCACCTTCTCGAAGTCGGGGTTGTCGATCCAGCGCATCAGGAAGGAGCGCCAGAACAGTTCTTCCATGAGCGGCACCAGCAGCGCGGCACCGATCCAGCGCACGGCGATCAGGCCCCACTGCAACTGCCCATCGGCATCCACGGGCCGGAATGTGGCCGTGGGCCTGCCCAGCATCATCCAGGGCTCGGTGAGCAATATCCACAGCTTGAACACCACGGCACCCACCACCAGGGCGACGACGGCCTGCTTCAGATCCAGGCGCGCCTGGCCGCCCAGCTCGCTGTAGTCCCGCCAGAAAAACGCGATGCTGCCGCCCACGATCAGGACGGACAGCCCATAGACCCAGCGGGGGTCCAGCCAGGCGTTGTCCGGGGGCAGATAGCCTCGCACCGCCAGCAGGATCATGAACAGCCCGAAGGGGACCACGCGGGCCCAGCCCGCACGCGTGAGCATGCTTTCCATTTTTGAGCGTGTGTGAGGAGGGGTTGAAGATGGCCGCGGCGCGGTCAGCACTGGGGGCATTGTCGCGGCAAGTCAGCCGGCGGCGAGCACCTCATTCAGGCGCCTGGTGCCGCCAGCGTCGCAGCCAGACCACGGTATGGCGCCACAGCAGCGGCTGCCAGCGCAGCGTCATCATCACGACAAGCAGGTGCAGTATCACCGCCACGGCAAAGATCGCCCCCACACCCAAACCCAGCACCGACAGCAGCCAGGTCATGAGCGCGCTGAGCAAAATCAGCACCGCATTGAGGATGTTGTTGGCCGCCACCACACGGGCCCGGCGGCTGGCCTCAGCGCGGTATTGCATCTGGGCATACAGGGGCACGCTGAACAGGCCAATCGAGATGGACATCATCAACTGGTCGAACAGCCCGCGCCAATGCAGGGGCCTGGCGATGAAGTCCTGCACCGAATAAGCCTGGACCTGCGCCATGCCAGGGTCATGCGCGATGCCGTGCACCACCCAGGCGATGTCCAGGCCGAACACCCCCATGCCCAGGGCGCCGACCAGGACCAGGCCCAACTGGGGCTCGTCGCTGTCCTGCGCGTGCGTCAACCACTCGCACAAGAGCGCGCCGGCCGCCACGCCCAATGAGGTCACCACCAGCAACAAAGAGGCGATGTCTTCGTGGGCGTGCAGCACCGCCTTACTCAGGATGGGGAACAAGCCCAGGAAGACCGCACCGAAGAACCACATCCACGAAATGCCCAGCAGGCACAGCAGCAGCACGGGCTCATGGTGGATGCGATCGAGGTTGCGCCAGGTCTCGGCCAGCGGGTTCCAGTTGAGCTTCAGATCCGGCGACAAGGACGGCGTTGAAGGCACGGCCTGCACAGCAAGCCGCCCGGCCACGGCCAGGCCTAGCAAGGTCAGCATCAAGGCCAGGGTGCCGCCGCCACCTGGCGCCAGCAACACACCGCCACACACGGTGCCCAGCAGGATGGCGGTGAAGGTGCCCATCTCCAGCAGGCCGTTGCCGCCCGTCAACTCCCCTGCCCTCAGGTGCCGAGGCAGGTAGGCGTACTTCACGGTGGAGAACACCGTGACATGCACGCCGGACAGCAGCACGCTCAGCAACAGGGCCGGCGCATGCCGCGCCCACAGCGCCCACGCGGCCAGCGCCATCATCAGCACCTCGGCCGATTTGGCCAGACGCATGAGGCGGGCCAGATCAGAGCGGTCCGCCCACTGCCCCGTCGAGGCTGACAAGAGCACCGAGGGCAGGATGAACAAGGCACCCAGTGCGGGGCCCACCACCTCGGGCGGCAACCAGCTCACCTGGACCTGGTAAGTCAGGATCAGGACGACGGCGAACTTCAGCAGGTTGTCATTGACGGCGCCCAGGAACACCGCCCAGAAAAACGGTGCAAAGCGCCGCTGGCCCAATAGCCTGATCTGATGTGGTCGACCTGGCGCGGTCATCTCAAGGGCATCTCAAAAGAAGTTCAAGGGCAACTCAAGGAGATGGCTCGTCCAGCAAGGCCTGCACGCGTGTCTGCAGCCCCTCGGGCGTCACGTCTTGCGGGGCAATGGGCTCGCCCACCACCAGGCCGATGCGGTTGAACAGGCCACGACGCAAGGGCTTGGCCATGGCCGCGCCTTCAATGCGCGAGAAGGTCGAGCCCCACAGGTTGTGCAGGGCCGACGGGATCACGGGCACCGGGTTGGTCTCCAGGATCTTCATGATGCCGGGCTTGAAGGGCTGAATCTGGCCGTCCTTGGTGATCGCGCCTTCAGGGAACAGGCACAAGAGATCGCCATCCTTGAGCACCTGGCGCGCCCGCTCGAAAGCACGCTCGTAGGCCTGAGGGTCTTCCTTCTGCGGCGCAATCGGGATGGCCTTGACCGCCCTGAAGAACCAGCCCATGCCGGGCGTCTTGAAGATGCGGTGGTCCATCAGGAAGATCATGGGACGCGGGCTGCACACACCGAGGATGACGGCGTCCACGAAGCTCACGTGGTTGCACACCAGGATGGCCGCGCCATCGGTGGGCAGGTTCTCGTCGCCACGCACCTTGAGTCGGTAGACGATGCGGGTCACGAACAGCATGACCAGGCGCACGATGTACTCGGGCATCAGCCAGAACACATATCCCACGACCAGCACATTGAGCAGCGCGGTGACACCAAACACCTCGGGGATCGAGAAGTTGCGCCCCAGCAAGGCACCGGCCATCAGGCTGCTGACGATCATGAACAGCGCGTTGAGGATGTTGTTGGCCGCGATGATGCGCGCGCGGTGGCTGGGCTTGGCACGCAACTGGATCAGGGCGTACATGGGCACGCTGTACAGGCCCGCGCTGAAGGCCAGCAGGCCCAGATCGGCCATCACCCGCCAGTGTTCGTGGCGAGCGACAAACTCGCCCACCGTCATCAGCACGCCAGGTTCATGGCTCAGGCCTTTGCTGGCCAGGTACAGGTCAAACGCAAACACGCTCATGCCCACCGCGCCAATGGGCACCAGGCCGATTTCAACGTGACGGTGCGAGAAGGTTTCGCACAGCAGCGAGCCCACGGCGATGCCCACCGAGAACACCACCAGCAGCAAGGACGCCACCTCGGTGTTGCCACCCAGCACCTCCTTGGCAAAGGAAGGGAACTGCGAGAGGAAGACCGCGCCAAAGAACCACATCCACGAAATGCCCAGCAGCGATCTGAAGACGCTGGGGTACTCGGCCGCCAGCTTCAGGTTGCGCCAGGTCTCGGTCGCGGGGTTCCAGTTCAGCTTGAGATTCGGGTCGGACGAAGGCGAAGCCGGAATTTGCAACGCAGCCAGCCAGCCGATCACGGCCACGGCGAAACAACTGCCCGCCACCCAGTGCACACCCGTGTCCGGGATGCCCATCATCAGGCCGCCGCCCACATTGCCCAGCAAGATGGCCACGAAGGTGCCCATCTCGACCATGCCGTTGCCACCAGTCAGCTCGCGCTCGCTCAAATGCTGCGGCAGGTAGGCGTATTTCACAGGCCCGAACAAGGTTGAATGCAAGCCCATCAGGAAGACGCAGCCCAGCAGCAGCGGCACCAGTTGCATCCAGAAGCCGATGCCCGCCAGCACCATGACGCCGATCTCCAGCACCTTGACACCCCGCATGATGGTGCCCTTGTCGTACTTGTCGGCCCACTGCCCCGCCGTGGCCGACAGCAGCACAAAGGGCAGGATGAACAAGGCACCGATCACCAGGCCGGCCATCTTGGGCGCCAGCCAGCTCACATTGAGCTGGTAGGTCACCAGCACCGTGAAAGCGAACTTGAACAGGTTGTCATTGGCCGCACCCAGGAATTGGGTCATGAAGAAAGGCGCGAACCGCCTTTGCGACAAGAGCGCAAACTGCCCTGTGGGTGGCGTGTGGTCGATGCCGGCGACGCGTGTGCTGATTTCACTCACTGTGGGGTCCTCTCCTGGCTGATTGCAGCCCATTGGACAACAAATCAGCCGCTTGATGCAGGGGAATTGGCCTCAACGAACCACCCATTCCGGCCCGCCCAGGCCGGATCGTTGCAACCACGCCAACACCGAGTCCACGGTGACGGTGCGGATGCGGCCCGTGAAGCGCAAGACGGAGGGATGATCGTCGAAGCTCACATTGGCAGCCGTCAGGCGCGCACCCAACCGCGTCAGGGTGGACAGGTGCAACTCGGTAGGCTCATAGCCATGGTCCTTGAGCCAGTCCTGGGCGGACTCGCGGCTGGCCTGCTCGGCCCCCATCGCCACCGCCATGAGCTCGATCGCCCACTGGTTGCTCTGCTGGTAGGTCTGCGCCCAGGGGTAGGCCACCATGCTGTAAGCCCGCGTGTGCAGGCCTGCCACCGGGGCAGGATTGCGCAACAACGGCAGCAGCTTTTGCTGCGCCTCGGCGCTCAGGGGCAGGACGGCCGCCACGTACTCATAAGGCGTGTCCAGAAAGAAGTCGCCAATGCCTTCGCGGTAGATGGACGCTTTGTCCGTGCCGCACTGGTTGAGCTTGTGCAGCACCCGCCAGACCTCACCGTCCTTGTAGGCCAGGCCCAGGTGCGAGTAGCGCAAGCCGTACTCACGCAGGTTCTGCCCTGAGCGGGCCAGCACCACCACCTGCGCACCCGACTCGTTGAGGCGCTTGACCGTGCGCTCGGCCAGACCTAAACCTTGCGTGACCGCAGACAACTTCAAAGGCTCGGTGTCACAAGGGCGGCCGGCCCATGCTGCGCCGACACTCATCGACAAAGCTGCCCACATCGTGATCGCCCGCGCCATCGCGCGCAATGGTGTCACCTGGCCCACATTGCCTGTACGCAGCGTGCGTTGATTCTGTTTGGCCTGCATGGCGCCCTCCTTCAGCGGATCACCCGCTCGTGGTGCAACAAGGCTTTGCCCAGCTCATTGGGGATCAAGGCCAGCACCGTGCCCGCGGTCGACAACACCCAGCCCGCACTCACCGCTGTCACCGTGATGGCCGCGCCCACGGCCACCGAAGCCATGCCCGCCGAGATGGCCGACCACTTGACCACGATGCGGGCACCATCGCTGGCGCGCTGCAGCACCCAGACCGTGCCATCGGCCACCACCTCAACGGAGACCAGCACCAGCACCGAGCCAGCCGCCACCGACAGCACCGGCGCCGAGATCGATATGGCCACCGGCAAGGCCGACAAGGCACTGGCCTCGGACAACCCATCGTTGTGCGCCCTGGCGGGCACCATGGCCGCCAACATCGACAAAGACATCACCGTCGCCACCAGGCCACGGCGGCCCGACTTCATCACGCATTCATTCGTCTTCATGATTCACCTCTTGTGAGATTGCTGGAGGGCATTACTGAGACACAGCCGACTCGGCCAGATCGTCCTCATGGGCATCGCGCAGCATCTTGGCCAGCGTGAAAGCCGAGGACAGCAGGAACAACCAGCACACCATCAGGAAGGCCTTGAAGCAGGGATCGATGGCCATCTGCCACATGCCCCAACCTGTGAGGCCCACTGCCAGCGCAAAGCCGAACCAGACCACGACCGACCACATCGGCGTGTTGTGCTGATGGGCGGCCTGGTCCCGCACATGCTTGGACAGCACGAAGACCGTGGACAAGGAAAACACATAGCCCATGACCATGAAGGCTTGCTCGATCGCCTTGCCGGGCAGCCACGCGAGACCCGTGCCGCACAGGAAGGCGGCGATCGAGAAGGAGAGCCACACCTGGATCGTCCAGGCCCGGGTATCGCGTCGAATCACATTGGCCATGATGGTCTTGCCTTGGCTGTTGAACATGGACGCGATTCTTAGCGCGCAGCCCACCATGGTCAACCAGACAATACGAAGTGCATGCCATATGACCATGCAGTATCATTTTTCGATACTTTCATGCATGAACGGAGCCCCCGATGAGCACCAGCCAGGATCTGGTCAAGGCCTTGAAGGTCGAGCTGAAGTCCGCTGGTGTGACCTACGCCCAGCTGGCCAAGCGGCTGGGCATGGCCGAGTCCAGCGTCAAGCGCATCTTCGCCAAGGCCGACATGCCGCTGTCACGCGTGGACGACATCTGCCGCGCCCTGAAGCTGGATTTCGCCGAGCTGGCACGCCGCGTGGCCGACGCCCAACCCATGCGCCGCGAGCTGAGCCTGGCGCAAGAACGCGCCGTGGTGGCCGACCGCAAGCTCCTGCTGCTGGCCATCTGCTGCCTGAGCCAGTGGACCTTCGAGCAGATCGTCTCCAGCTACGCCATCAGCGAGGTGGAATGCATCCGCTACTTCACCAAGCTCGACAAGCTGGGCATCATCGAGCTGCGCCCGCTCAACCGCTACCGCCTGCAGGTCGCCAAGACCTTCCGCTGGCGCCCCAACGGCCCGGTGATGGACTTCTTCCGCGCCCATGTGGTGGACGAATACTTCGCCGGCGGCTTTGATGGCGAGGACGAGTTGCTCTTGCTGGTGCACGGCTCGCTGGGCCCGGGCCTGGCCACGGCCTTTGCCGAACGCCTGCAGCGCACAGCCGAAGACTTCGCACAGCAGCACCTCGCCGACCAGCGCCTGCCGGCCGACAAACGCAAGCCCTACACGCTGGTGGTCGGGCTGCGCTCGTGGTGGTGGCAGGCCTTTGTGGACCTGTGGCGCGAGCCGCCACCCTCGCTGGCCAAGCCCGTCAAAAAATCGATCAAGGCTTCTTGATCGCAGCCAGCACGGCCTCTGTGTCTTCGCCCAGCATGGGGCCGCGGCGCTGGATCACACCCGGTGTGGCCGACAGCTTGGGGATGATGCCCGGCACCTCGACGGTCAAACCATCGTGCGTGGTCACCGGCAGGATCATGTCGCGCGCACGGTAGTGCGGGTCGCGCGCGATGTCCTGCGCGTTGTAGATGCGGCCCACGGGCACGCTGGCCGCGTTGAGCACATCCAGCACTTGCTCCACGCTGCGTGTGGCCGTCCAGGCGCCGATGGCCGCATCGATCTCGGCCACACGTTTGACGCGGCCGGGGTTGCTGGCCAGCTCAGGGTCGGTGGCCAGGTCATCGCGCGCGATGGCGATCATCAGGCGCTTGAAGATCGAATCCCCATTGCCACCGATCACGACCATGCCATCCGCACAAGGGTAAGCATTGCTGGGCGCGATGCCGGGCAGGGCCGAACCCGCTGGCTGGCGGATGGCCCCGAAGGCGCTGAACTCGGGCAGCAGGCTTTCCATGCAGTTGAACACGGCCTCATACAGGGCCACATCCACCACCTGGCCCCGGCCCTTTGGCGCGTCAGGGCTGACACTGCGCTGGCGTGCCTGCAAGGCCAGCAGGATGCCGATGGCGCCGTGCAGGCCGGCCAGCGTGTCGCCCAGGCTCACGCCCGCGCGCACGGGCACACGGCCCGGTTCAGCATTGAGATACCGCATGCCGCCCATGGCCTCGGCCACCACGGCAAAACCGGGGCGCTCGCGATAAGGCCCGGTCTGTCCATAGCCGCTGATGCGCAGCATGATCAGGCCGGGGTTGCGCTGGCTCAGATCCTCATAAGCCATGCCCCATTTCTCCATGGTGCCCGGCTTGAAGTTCTCGATGACCACATCGGCCTCGTCGATGAGGCGGCGCACGACATCGCGGCCTTCCTCGGTGCGCAAATCCAGCACCACGCTCTTCTTGTTGCGGCTCTGGAACTGCCACCACACGCTGGTGCCGTTGTGCAGCATGCGCCATTGCCGCAGCGGGTCACCACCGGGTGCCCCCTCGGCCGCAGGCGGCTCGATCTTGATGACATCGGCGCCGAAGTCAGCCAGCGTCTTGCCGGCAAACGGCCCGGCGATCAACTGGCCCAACTCGATCACCTTGAGCCCTTCCAGGGCCTGGGGCGGGATGAGGGATGCAGGCTGTGTCGTGGTCATGGTCAGTGGCAGTTCAAAAGGCAGGTGATCGAAGGCTTCTCGCACAAACAGGCAGGCTCGGTGAGCGCTGCAATGGGCGCGGTAATCGGCGCGGCCATGGACGGATCAAGGCGCAGGTTTTGGCTGCGCCGCCAGTTCAGGGTCGGTCACGAAGTTGATCTTGGTGAGCCCGGCTTGCGCCGCATCGGCCAGCACCTCGGCCACGGCGCGGTAAGGCACGGCCTGGTCTGCACGCAGGTGCACCTCGGGCTGCACCGCCTTGCCTGCTTCACTGGCAAAACGTGCGGCCGAGTCCTCGCGGCTCAAGGCCTGCCCGTTCCAGTAGCGCAGGCCATTGGCGTCAATCGACAGGTCGATCTTCTCGGCCTTGGCTGACCTCACCTGTGCGCTGGCTCTGGGCAACTCCAGCTTGACCGAGTGGCTCAGCAAAGGCGCGGTCACGATGAAGATGACCAGCAGCACCAGCATCACGTCGATGAGCGGGACCATGTTGATCTCGGCCATCGGCGCGTTGGCGCGCTTGTCGTCGAAACTGGCGAAAGCCATGTCGCGTCCTTTCAGTTGGACTGGCCAGAGCCCTTGAGCGTCTGGCCGGTCGACAAGAAGGTGAACAGCTCGAAAGCAAAAGCATCCAGGCGGGCGCCCCACACGCGGTTGCTGCGCGCCAGCCAGTTGTAGCCCATCACCGCGGGGATGGCCACAGCCAGGCCCACGCCGGTCATGATCAGGGCCTCACCCACCGGGCCGGCGACCTTGTCCAATGTGCCGGCGCCGGTGGCACCAATGGCCAGCAACGCGTGGTACACGCCCCAGACCGTGCCAAACAGGCCCACAAAGGGCGCCGTGGCCCCGATGGTGGCCAGCACGCTCAGGCCGCTCTCCATGTTCATGGTGATCTCGTCGAGCACCTTCTTGATGGTGCGGGTCAGGAACTCCTGCGCGCTGCCGGCTTCTTCCAGCTTGGCAGCGCCAAAGCGCGCATGGTGAGCTTGCGCGTGCATGGCATGTGCAGTCAGGTGTGCAAAGGGCTCGTGTACGCCCTTGGCCGAGATCTCGCCTTGCACCGCCTCCAGCGAGGTGGCATTCCAGAAGAAATCGAGAAAGGCACGGCTGCGCTTCTGGCGGCGCACCAGGGCCACGCCCTTGGTCAGGATCAAGCCCCACGACACCAGCGACATCAGCACCAGGATCAGGAACAGGCCCTGCCCCACGGCATCGGTCTGGTGGATGAAGTGCACGAAGCCGAGATCGGAGGCCACCGGCTCACTGGTCATGGCAGCAGACGCTGGCAAGGAAGCGGCAACAGCAGGGAGGGTCATCTTGCGGGTCTATTCGAGATTGAAAACGATTTCGGCGGGCACCCAGACGGCACGCGGCACGCCGGATTCGATATGCGGCTGAAAGCGCGCGCCCTTCATGTTCTGCACGGCCTGGCGGTCCAGCCGGGGGAAGCCCGAGCCTTTGCTGACCAGCACGTCCTTGGGGCGGCCCTCTTCGTCCACCAGCACCTTGAGCAGCACCACACCCGACTCGCCCAGGTCACGCGAGGCACGCGGGTACACCTGCGGCGGCTCGACCAGGTAACGCACGGCGGACATAGGCAGCTCCCTGGGGCTGGCCGGCACCGGTCGCGCGGGCTCGGCCGCAGGTGCCGGGCTGGCCGGGGCATGCGCGGTGGCCGCTGCAGCAGGGGCGGGCGCCACAGCCGCAGCCTGCGCGGTGGGTTTGCTCTCCTGCACCGGGGGCGCCACCGGCACCTCGGCGCCTGGCGCCGTCCTGGCGCTGGCCAGAACGGGCGTCTGGGCTGGCGCAGGGGCCGTCTTGGCCGGTGCCACCGGCGGCCGCGGCATCACCCGCGATGGTGTGGGCACAGGGTCAAGCGGCGTGGGCGGCTGCGCCCGCTCGGCCGCGGGCCGAGGGCTGTCCATCACCAAGGTGGCCGTGATCACCGGGGGCTCGACCACGGCCGGCGTGGGGCTTGCCGTGTGCCACAAGAGCCAGGCCATCAGGCCATGCGCCACCACGACCACTGCCCCCAGCACGCCACGCTGGCGCGCACTCAGGTCCGCCGGCAGAAGCGGCAGACCAGATGCGGACGGTCGTGACAGGGCAAGGCTCATGGGACGCTCAGGAAGCCGCGCGGGCAAAACGCCGATCTTATCCATGTTGGGTGACACCTCCCCAGCTTGGGGGAGCCTGGCAGCGCTGACCAGGCCGGGCTTCATGGGATGATTGACGACCAAGAAAACAGGGATCGTATGGAACTTGACGCCTTGCTCGCGCCCATTTCGGACGCCTCGCCATGTGGCGAAGACATGTCCTTCTCGCTCGAATTCGACCAGATCGCCGACATGCGGCGCCAGGACGACCCCACACTGGACCAGGGCGAATGGGTCACGTCCCTCAAAGTGGCCGACTGGCCCGGCGTGGCGCAAGCCTGCAGCACCTTGCTGAACTCCCGCACCAAGGACCTGCGGCTGGCCATGTGGCTCACCGAAGCCCTGGCGCTGACCCAAGGTTATGCCGGCCTGGACCAAGGCCTGCAACTGTGCACCCAACTGTGCGAACGTTACTGGGATGGCCTGCACCCGCAACCAGACGGTGGTGACTTTGAAGAGCGCACCGGCAACATGGGCTGGCTGCTGCACCGCGTGGTGGCCTTGAGCCCCGCCCTGCCCTTCACCAAAGGGCGCCAGGGTGCCGCCTACAGCCTGAGCGATCTCGCTGCCGCGCGCCTGGCCTCGGTCAGCACCGACCGTGACAACCAGGACCAACGCCAGCAAGGCGCCGACCAGATCACCCTGGAGCAATTCAACCGCGCCCTCAAGGACACCCCGGCCCAGCACCTGCTGGGCCACCTGCAAGCCGCCAGGCGCTGCGAGGCCCACCTGCTGGCCTGGCAAGCCGTGGTCGATGGCCACCTGGGCGCCGATGGCCCGGGCTTCGTGCAAGCCAAGGAAGCCATCGCTGCTGCCATCCACGAGCTGGAGCGGTTGAGCCGTGAGACCGGCGCCCTGGGTGACGCCGACAGCCTCGGGGCCACCGATGAAGGCGGCCCAGCTCAGGACGACACCGATACCGGCCCCTCAACAGGTGCAGGCGGCAAGGCCGGCGGCCCACCCCGCACGCGTGCGCAGGCCCTGCAACAGTTGCGCGAAGTGGCCGGTTTCTTCCGCCGCACCGAACCCCACAGCCCCGTGGCCTACCTGGCCGAGAAAGCGGTGAAGTGGGGGGAAATGCCCCTGCACGAATGGCTGCGCAAGGTCATCAAGGACCAGGGCGCCATGTCGCACCTCGAAGAACTGCTGGGCCTGGAAAACGGCGACGAAGCCAGCCCCTGAGCTGGCCCAGCGTGCCGCCTGAGCGGCCATGGGACCACGCGTCGATCAGAAGCCGACGCGGAACTCGATGCGTCGGTTGCGGGCCCGGCCCTCATCCGTGGCATTCGAGGCCACAGGCTGGTCTGGCCCCAGGCCTGAAATGGCCATGCTGTCAGCGGGCAAGCCCTTGCCGACCAAGTAAGACTTGACCGACTGCGCACGCGCCAGCGACAAGCTCACATTGGCCGCCCGCCCGCCCGATGCGTCGGTGTGGCCAATGACCTCGAACTTGCGCCCTTTGAGCCTGGTCATGGCGGCGGCCATTTCATCCAGGATGGGCAAGGCCGTGGGCCGCAGCACGGCGCTGCCGGGCTCGAACTCCACGATGCGGTTGGCCAGCGCCTGGTCCACCACCGCCTGCTCCTGCACCGCCACGCGCAAGCCGTTGCGCACGGTGTAGGTCGGGTTGAGCGACTGGGCCATGTCACTGGCGATCTGCTGGCGCACGGACTCGTTGCCGACCTCGCCACGCAAGTCCACCGTGTTGCCCTGGATGCTCAGCTGCCCATGGCTGACCTGCTTGAGCGAGGGCGACAGCAGCTTTTGCACATACTGGTTCCATTGCGGCGGCGCCACGACCGAGCCCAGCGTGAGCTGGTCCACCACACGATCGACGCCGTAGAGCTCGCGCATGCGTGAGATCACGGCCACGCGGGTGGCCTCATCGGGCACCGTGCCGGCCACCACCACCTGATTGGGCCCGGTCACCTGCGCGGCGCCAGCGGCTGCAGGCACCTGCGCGAAGGCGCCTTGCAGCCAGGCAGCACCCAGGCACCCCAGCATCCACTTGAACAAAGACGACTTCACATCAGACTCCCAGGAACACTTCGCGGTAGGTGCTCAAGGCTTGCGCCAGCGACAAGGCCGGGTCACGCAGGTAGTTGGACAGCTTGCGCAAGCCATAGTCCGCGTCCACCTCGTCCTCGACCCACTCGGCATCCTGCAGGCTCACACCCTGCTCTTCCAGCAAGGCCGGGTCGATCACCGCATTGAGCGTGGCCGCTGAAGCGCCTTGAAAGCCCAGCACCATGTACGGGCGCCCTTGCTGTTGCGTGAGGAACAAGCCCAGCTCAAGCGGGTGGCGCGCAAAGAAGCCCGTGATCAGGGCCAGCCAGTAAGACGCCACCGGCCCTCTGAGCGCGGCATCCGCCACCAGCGGCAGGCACAGCACCTTGTTGAGCTTGCTCGCACCCTGCGCCATGGCTGGCTGCAGCAGCATGCCCAGTGCCAGCGTGGCCTGGCGCACCGACAGGCGCGTGCCACTGGCCGCCAGCATCTGCTCCAGGCTGGCCACCGTGTGCGTTTCCAGAAAGTCCTCGAAGGCCCGTTGTGCGGCGGCCGGGTTCACGTCCACATCCAGCGGCCCGCTCAGGCTGGCCTGGGCATGTTCCAGCTCGATGGCGGCATGCGCCACGCGGGCCACCTGCTCCAGGCGGGCCCACAGGCGAGACAAGGCCACGGGCCCCAGGAGCGCGAAGTCGCGCGGCTGCGCCAGGTCAAAGGCCCCGGCCGTGATGAAAGGAAAGCGCCGTCCGGAGGCATCCTGGCTGGCCAGCCAGTGCCCTGCCAGGCCCACCGAGCTGTCGGTGCCCAGGATGGCAAATTGCGTGGCGGGCGCCGCGTCATAGATCAGCTTCCAGCGAGGGTCCGTGGCCAGGCGGTCCATGGTCTGCGACTGCCATTTGTCCAGGCTCGCGATGAGCGTGGCATGTTGCCCGCTGCGGACGAAGTCACCACGGGACGGCACCTTGCCGAAGTACAGCAACTCCGTAGAGGATGTGCGCGCCGCGCTCATGATGCAGGACCTTCCTGTTTGTTGTTCGCCATGGCCTCATCAGGCCCTGCAATGATCGAAGGCAGCGCGCCCGGCTTGGCCTGCGGGCCGTTGTTGCCGCTGTTGACCGGTGCGGCCGGTGCCGCAGGAGCCGGCGTGGCGGCATTGGAGATGATGCGCAACTGCACCGCCACCGAGTTGGCACCTTGAGGCCAGCGCAGCTCAAACACCTGGTTGTCGATGCGCTTGCGCTGCGCGGCGTTGATCATCTTCTCCAGCCCGAAGCGGCCCGATTCATTGAAGAACTCGACCGGCTTGCCATCCAGCGTCATGCCGGTGATGTGCACCCCTGGCGTGCCGGGCCCCGGCCATACGAAGTGCGTCCAGCTGGCCGCGCCATTGCGATATCGCATGACCTGGCCGTCGATGTCCACCGTGTACTCGGTCAGGCCCGGTGCGGCCATGGGCAGGATCTGGAAGACAGTCTGCGCTTCTGCAGCCGCTGCGGCGCCACCACCCGCAGCAGCGCTCCCGCCACCTCCGCCGGCAGCCTGCCCATTGAGCGGTGCGATCCACGCACCCAGGCCCGCCACGAACTCGGGCCGCAGGCGCAGCCCCATGTCGGCCCAGGTGCGTGGTGTCACGCCATCGCCACGCTTGAGCACCAGGGCACCCAGTGATTGCTCGACAAACTTGGCGATCACGCCCTCGGCACCGAACACCTTGGCGATCTCGCCAGGTGCGGCCTCCATGCGCGAGCTGCGGTCAAACGGGTACTTGCTGGCCAGCGTGCGCTGATAGGGCTCGAACACCTGCGCCATCCACACGCGGTTGAGCTCCGCCTCGGCGGGCTTGACGATGACCGCAAAGGCCTGCATCAAGGGGCGGACCAGCAATGGGCGCAGCGTGGCACGGGCGGAATCGCTCATGCCATTGAGCATCTGCTCGTCGACCATCTTCAGCGCTTCGCCCAACTCGCCACCGCCTTCCAGGGTCTGCAGCATCAGCTGGCGCGACGCGGGGCCCGGGTCGCCCTGGGTCTTCATCTGGTTGAAGCGCGAGCGGATCCTGGACAAGGACTCCAGATAAGGCTTGATCATGGGCGCGCCACCTTCACGCGGCACCATCAGGCGGCCCACGGCCTCGAACTCCTTGCCGATCGGGCCCATGGGCTTGTTTTTTTCCTTGTCGAAGTTGAGATCGGCGTTGATCGTCACCGGCGACGGCACCGCGCCCAGCACGGTCTGCTTGAACCACTCAATGAAGGTGCGCTTGCCCTGCCCCAGGCGCTCGTCCAGCAGGCTGGGGTTGTCCCACGATGTCTGCTCGTACAAGGTCTTGAGCAAGGTACCCACAGGCGAGCTGGTCGGGTCCCCCAGGCGGTTCATGTTGGCCACGGCCACCTCGAAGCTGCCAAAGTCCTGCACGCTGATGCTCTGCATGAACTTCTGCCACTCGCGCACGTACTCGGTCTTGTAGAGTTGGGTGAGGGACTTCTGGATCTGCTCGGGGCTGCCTTCCAGCGTCAGGTCGTCGTGCGAGGCGGTCTTGAGCACCCAGTCGGTGGACTGCAGTTCGCTGTTGGCCGCGTCCTTGATCGCGTCCTTGATGTAGCCGTTCCAGGCTTCGCGCGTGAAGGCGCCCGACACCGCGTAACCACCGGCCACCACCTGGCGGTCGGCATCGGTCACCAGGCGCGCCACCGTCACGGGGGCAAAGCGCGTGGCCGCACGGGCCTTGATCTCGGCATACACCCGCTCACGCGCGGGCATGCCCTTGATGACGCGGCGCAGGTTGTCGCGCGTCTGGTCCAGCAGGCTGAGGTTGAGGTCCTGCTCGGGGAAGGCTGCATCGTTCATCTGCGCCATGGCAAAGGACATGATGCGCTCGGCCTTCTGGATGAGCTGCTCGCGCGGCATGTTGCCCCGGTTGGCATCCAGCCAGGTGCGCCAGAAGCGCGTGAGCTGGTCGCTCATGTGGCCCGGCTCCAGGCGGCTGCGGTCACCCAGCATCAGGTAGGCCTTCAAGGCGTTGTAGGCCTCGGTGACATTGGTGCTGGACGCGTTGGCGTAAGGCGAGCCGGCAGCGGGCGCCTCCGTGATCGGGTCGCCATTGGCGTGCTCGTTGATCACACCGGATGCGGCTGCGGCCACGGGCAAGGCAGCGGCTGGCTGCATGGTCGGTTGCGCATTGGGATCGGGCAGGAACTGCAGCGGGCGCAGATCGGCTGCGTGGGTGTTGACGTCGCCCAGGTAGGCCGCGATCGCCTGCGCCGTGGGCTTGAGCATGACGACCTGCAGGCCGTTGTAATACTCTTCCTTCAAACGGTCTTCGATGGCCTGGCCCTGGTACAGGCCCAGTCCGATCGACCAGGGCCGCGTCTGGCGATAGCGCTGCATCTGCTCCAGGCGATCCTGCAGGATCTCCAGTGCCTCCAGCCGCGATTGCAGGTCCACGCGGTTGTCCTGCACCTGCTGGGCCTTGACCAGGTCGGCCTGCACATGGGCCACCAACTCACGGTTGCCCATGTAGGACCAGGTCCACGCGGCCAGCAGAGCGCCCAGCAACAGCACGCCACCAAAGAAGGTCGCATAGCGCAGGTGCAGCTTGGTGCGGCTTGTGTACTGCTGGACCAGTTGACGGTCCGCGAAGATCACGCGCGAGAACAGCTCTTTGAGGAAGAAGCCGCTGTTGGAGTACACCGCGGCCGAGGTACCCGGCTGCAGTTGCAGCCCGAACTGTTCGGCCACGCGCTCGCTGGCGCGGCTGGTGGACTGCCCTTCCTGCACCGCGCTGGTGAAGTAAAAGCCCCGGAAGATGGGCCTGAACTGATAGGGGTTCTCTTCAAACAGCGTGTTGATGAAGGTGCGCATCGCCGGCTTGAGCGCAGCGAACTCCAGCGGGAAGGTCAGCACGCCGGGCGGCAGTTGTTCGCCACGGTGCAGGGACATGCGTGCCACCGAGGCCTCTTTCAGGCCCTGGTAGAGCTCGTCGAAATGCGTCTCGAACTGCGACACGGCGTCCACCGAACCGTTGGTGTCATAGGGCAAGGTCGCGCCCCAGACCTTGTCACGCTCGCTGCGGTCGCGGTCCTCGAAGAAGTCGACAAAGCCGGCGATCAGGTCGGCCTTGGTGAACACCACGTAGACCGGCGCGAACACCTCCAGCTTCTCGGTCAACTCCTGCACGCGCTGGCGCAGCTTGCGCGCCAGGTCGATGGCGAACTCGGGCTTGTTGGCACCCAGCTCGGCAATGCTCACAGCAATGATCACGCCATTGAGCGGCGCCTTGGGGCGGTGCCGCTTGAGCAGGGACAGAAAGCCCATCCACTCCTTGCGGTCCTCTTCGTGCACCGAGTAGCGGCCCGCCGTGTCCAGCAAGATGCCTTCGGTGGTGAAGTACCAGTCGCAATGGCGTGTGCCACCAATGCCCTGGATGACGTTGTCGGCGCTGTCTGCAAACGGGAACTTCAAACCCGACTTGACCACGGCCGAGCTCTTGCCCGCCGCGGGGTTGCCGATCACGGCATACCAGGGCAGTTCGTACAAGGCGGCCGAGCCGGAGGTTTCGCCCAGCTTGGACGACTTGATCAGCTTGACGGCCTCGGCCATGCGTTCGCGCACGGCGGCCACTTCATCTTGCTTGCCCGCTTTGACGGCCGCCTTCATGGCCTTGTCGGCCTCGGCATCCATGGCGTTTTCAAGCGACTGCGCCGCTTGCCTGGCCTTGTAGCGGCGCACGCCCCACACAATGCCCCAGGCCGCCAGCAGCAGGGCCAGCACCAGCACAGCCCAGACCAGGCCGATGCGCAAAGCGTCCGCGCCAACCAGAAGGAAACCCGCCAAAGCTGCCAGGCCGATGAGGGCCAGCACGCGAGGGTCAAGAAGGAACTGCCAGATTCGTTGCATGGAAATATCCGATGTCGATCAGGTTGAAGCGAGCGCTGCGCCCCAAGGCGCCAGTGCCACCACAACCCGCTCATGAGAAGACTGCACGTGCGTGGCCACGGCCACCTGGTCGGGCACCTCGCCCGCACGCAGCGCCGTGCACGCCAAGGCGGAAGGCACCAGGGCCCGTGCCAGGCCCATGTCGCCGCAGGACTCGCCCACGCGCGTGACGGCCAGCATCGGGTCCACGCCGGGCACCACCTCCTGCAAGGCCTCGAACAACTCGGCCGTGCGGCTGGCGCGGTGGTCCGCGTCGGACACCACCAGCAAGCGGTCCTTGTTGGCTTGGTTCAAGGCCATGGCCTGCTGCAGGGCCGCGCCCAGCACAGCGGCCCCCACACGCCCAGCGGCATCGGCCGACTTGTCGCGCGTGGCCCGCACGGGACGCCACATGCGCACCGGCGGCACGGCTGGCTCGGCCAGCAAAGGCCAATGCTCGTTGGCCAACAAGAGGCCGGCGGCGGCCTCACCGGGCACCTTGCCCGTCTGGTGCGATGAGGTGAACAACTCACCTACCGCCTGCATGCGGTCCACGCTGTGTTCGTTGACGGCGCTGTCCACCGCCAGAATCAGGAGCAGCTCGGGACGTGGGTCGCGCGACCATTGCACGATCTGGCGGTCGACTTCGTCCCACAGCCCTTCCGGCCGCTCGACGGCTTCAGTCTGCCAGCGCAGGCCCTTGGCGCGATGGGCTTCCGCCCAGTCCAGCAAGGAACCGCATTGGCTGCGCACCCATTCCACGGCAGCCTCACGCTCGCTGGGCGCCCACTGTGCGGGCAGCAGCAGGCGCACGGTCAGGTGCGGAGCCAGGGCAGCGCGGGCCTGTACCTGTGCCTTGTTGACCGGGGCCGCCACACCTGACAAGTGAGCCTTCATGTTGCCGGTGGACGTGCCCTCGCCCGCCGCCATGCCTGCATGGCCCGCACCATCGGCCGACGTGGCCGCAGGCGTCAATTCGCGGACCGCCTCCAGCATCTGGTGCAAGGGCGCCTCCAGCAGGGCCAGACCACGCAGGACTGGCTCGGACAAGGCGGGATCCTGCATCAACTCGGCATGGGCATCCAGCCAGTCACGCACATCCAGATCGGCCACACGCGAGGTGAAGATGGGCAGCCCATCCACATCCTGCAATTCACTGTCGAGCTCGGGGCGCACGGTTTGGGAGCGCAAGCCAGCCCACGCCGCCCCGGCATCGTTGCCAGCGGCCAGGGTCACGGCCTCGGCCAGCACCCAGGCCGACAGGCTGCGCTGCGCTTCGTCCGACACCGCGTGAACAGATGCCACCGTTGGCGCACCATCCAAGGCCTTCGATACCGGCACCACCGGTGCCGCCGCCTGCACGCGCAAGCGCTTCACCGCCCACAGCACCAGCAGCAAGAACGCCGTCAGCGCCACAGGCAGCACGAACAGCTGCCCGACGATCTCGCCCGTGCTGGCATCGTGCGCATTGCTTTGCCAATGCCAGATGGTGATCAGCCACACGATGATGGTGATCGCCAGCCACAGTGCGCCTGCTTTCAATACCTTGGTCATGCTTTGACTGCCTGCTTGATGACCGTGTCGATCTCGACCCCGACCCGTTTATGTGTGATGCACCCGACGCGTCAGTTGCCCGTGGACACGGCCTGGGCGGCAATGAGGGTGGCGCCACAGGCGCACTTGTCGCCATGGCGTGCGGCGGGCTTGCCGTCGATGATCATCGTGGGGTCGCCTGACACGATCACGGTCGTGCCATGGCTGCGCTTGGGACAGGTCACCTGATCGCCCACGCGGGCAATGCGCTTGCCTTGCGTATCGGTCGTGCCGGAAGCCTCGACCACGGTGCCACCGTGATCGGTGGTGTCACCCAATACGATGAATGGACGTCCCATGGCGTCAAGCTCCCTGTCTGATGTTGTTTGTGTCAGCCGGATCTCTCCGGTGCGGGGCGAGTCTAAAGGCTGCACGCGCCAGCAAGCCCCCCCGCTGGAGGGGTCGCACCGTTACCAACTGTGTCAAATGCGCTCAGCGGTTACCTGCGGCGCGGATGGCGGCTTTGGCAGCGGGTTTGCGCCACTCCACGTGGCCCAGGTCCATCATCTGCCAGCGGCCACCCCAGGTCAGGCCAACCTGCTCGGCCACCTGCCCATACAGCTCGTAGCCGCGCATGGCCCAGGGATCCTTTTCGGAGATCACCAGCTTGCCATCCTTGTAGAAGCCGCAGTCCACCGCCAGGCCGTACTGGTGGTAGCTCTGCCAGGCACCGGCCATGGTCACATTGCTGCCCTTGGCTGCCAGCATGGCCTGGCGCTCTGGGCTGCGGTAGCCCTCCAGCAGCGCCATCTCGTAGCCGTGCTCTTCTTTCATGATCTTGAACACGGTCAGCACACGCTGAACGAACCCAGGGTCCATCAGATCCCAACGGCGATCGGCGCTTGACAGCATCGGGCGCACGATCTCGACCTCGGCCGTGGTGAACACCGCCGGCGGCAAGGGTGGGGGCGGCACCAGTTGCTCGCCCGCCAGCAGATGCGCCACCTGGCGGTTGCCCGGGTCCACACGGTCATCGAAACCATCCAGGGCACGCGGGCCCTGCAGGCTCCAGCCCAGCACCATCAGCACCGGGGCCAGCAGCAAGAGCACACTGCCCACGGCCCACATCCAGCGTGATTGCCACCAGGTCTGTGCCGCCTGGGCCTGCCCCAGCAGGCCACCCACCACCGCATCACGGCCGGACTGCACCTGACGGCCCCATTGCCGACCTCGCCGCGCGCCACCTTGGGACCAGCTCGACCAGGCCGCACGCACCCGCTCACGCCAATGCGGAAAGGCCAGCAGCGCCAGCACGCCGCAGCCCAACAGAAAAGCCAACCATACCCACCCTGTTCGCACCATTTTTGTAACTATTGTTTGCAACCTGCTTGCCACCCCATGACGCCGAATACGTGCCGTCCTTAGAATTCGCCGATTACGCAAAGAACCGAAAAACCAAGGGAGACCGGCTTGAGCCAGCACAGCGGTGGGCGACTTGCTCGCCACCACACACCAGACAAACCCGGCCGCCCCAGCCTGGAGCGTCCCAGCCTGTTCGCGGGCATGGACAACGAGCCCAGCAGCTTTGATGGCGACACGCAGCGCGTGCGCATTCTATCGACGCTGGAGTCGACACGCCGCCCCGCGCGCGGCCCGATGAAGATCCACGGCATCACCAAGAAGAAGCGCAGCAACTGGCAGAGCAAGGCGCTGCTTGGCCTGATGGCCGTGGGTGTCCTGAGCCTGCTGGCCAGTTTCGTGATGGTGCTGGTGAACGGGCATGCGCCTTTGGCCAAGCCGGATGCGGCAGATCAACCAGCAGAGCTCAACCGCCCCACCACCGCCACCAAGCCTGCTGCGGCATCCCGCGTCAGCCCCGATAACCCACTGGCAGCCCTCATCGCACCACCGGTGCGCACCGCCGCCAACACGCCCACGCGCCCTGCGCAAGCCGCGGTGATCGAGAACGTTGCGATCGCCACCCCGGTGCTGGCCAACAGCACCACCCACGGCACAACCCAAAGCACCACCAGCGCCCCCGCCAAAATGAGCGCCACGGGCAGCATCGCACCGGTTCTGCCGGCCACAGCCAAATCGGCCAGCACCACGACGACGGCAAGTGCCAAATCCGAGCCAGCCAAACCCACCCTGGTGGCACTGGCGGCACCCAGCTCGCAGGCCAGCCCTCAGTTGGCCGCCGCGGTGCTGGACGCCAGCAAGCAGGCCAAATCGGCCCCCACCACCAGCAAACGCACGCAAGCGGGCGGCCGCAATGACGATGACGTGGCGCTGCTGGAAGCCATGTTCGCCCACACACGCCCACGTCCAACCGAATCGGTTGCTGAAGAAATCAAGCGCCGCTGCGGCAACCTGAGCGGCCCTGACGCCGCCACTTGCCGCGCGCGGGTCTGCGTGCAGAACCCCACCGCGGCCGTCTGCCACCAGGACTGAACACGCCCTGTTCACGGCCAGATTGCGCACCCGGCAGTCCGCCTGCCATCCGCCTTCAATCCGGATGGGCAGCAAGGTTGTCCGCAGCTTGTTAGCATCGAGGGTCTGTCATCCCCCTGTCATTGGACGCGCCATGACCACTCCCTCGCTCAGAGCCATCGATACCACCAAGCCGGAAGCCCCCACCACAGAGGCGTCCGAGCACGAGGGTGTGCCGGTTTCCATCAAGATCCGCGAACGCATCAAGGCCGCCCAAAAGCGTTTTCACGCCAACGACAACATCGCCGAATTCATCGAGCCGGGTGAGCTGGACAAGCTGCTGGACGAGGTCCAGAGCAAGATGAGTGAGGTGCTGTCCAGCCTGGTGATCGACACCGACAGCGACCACAACACGCAGGACACGGCCCGCCGCGTGGCCAAGATGTACCTGGGCGAGATATTCAAGGGCCGCTACCACGTTGCCCCCTCGGTCACGGAATTTCCCAATGCGGAAAGGCTCAACGAGTTGATGATCGTGGGCCCGATCACCGTGCGCAGCGCCTGCTCGCACCACCTGTGCCCCATCATCGGCCGGGTCTGGATCGGCGTGATGCCCAACGAACACTCCAACCTGATCGGGTTGTCCAAGTACGCACGCCTGATCGACTGGATCATGAGCCGCCCGCAGATTCAGGAAGAAGCCGTCACCCAGGTGGCCGACGTACTGCAATCGCACATGAACCCGGACGGCCTGGCCGTGGTCATGGAGGCCGACCACTTCTGCATGCACTGGCGTGGCGTCAAGGACATGGACTCCAAGATGATCAACAGCGTCATGCGCGGCTCCTTCCTCAAGGACCCCCATCTGCGGCGAGAATTCCTTTCCTTGGTCAACCACAAGAAAGGCTGAGCCCCATGTTGGTACGTCTGCTGTATGCCAGCCGCGCGGCTGAGGCCCTCACCCCTGAAGCCGTGGACGGCATCCTCGCCGTCTCACGCAAGGACAATCCGGCCCTGGGCATCACCGGCTTGCTGTGCTACAGCGGCGACATCTTCATGCAGGTGCTCGAAGGCGGCCGTGATGCCGTCAGCCAGCTCTACAACGCCATCAGCCACGACCCGCGTCACCGTGATGTCGTGCTGCTGGACTACGAAGAGATCACCGAGCGCCGCTTTGCCGGCTGGACCATGGGCCAGGTCAACCTGGCGCGCGTCAACCCCTCCATCCTGCTGAAGTACTCCGAACGCCCGGTACTGGACCCCTACGCCGTGTCCGGCAAGGTCTCGATCGCCCTGCTGGAAGAGCTGATCGCCACGGCCTCCATCGTCTCGCGGCCTTGCTGAGCCCGCACCCGCCCGACCCGGCCGTGCTGCTGGGCCTGGACTTCAGCTGCGCGCCCAGCAAACGCAAACCACTGACCCTGGCCTGGGGGCGCCGAGCCGGGCACGTCGTCAAGCTCGACCGGGTGGACGCATTCCCCACGCTGGCCGAACTGGAGGCCTTGCTGGCCCCTTGCCGCCCCGAGCTGGCCGAGGGCTTCGTCATGGGCTGCGACTTCCCCTTTGGCTTGCCTTTGCCCTTTGTGGAGGCCTTGCGCACACATGGCCCGGGCGAGTTGCCCACGCTGCTGGCCGATCTTGATGACGCAGCCAAAGGCCAGCCGGCAGACCGCCTGATTCAAGCCCTGCACCGCCACTGCGGTGACCGCGCCGGCTTTCAGCACCTGGTCGACACCTGGGGGCAAAGCTGGCACCTTGATCGCCCCGCCGGCAGCAAACTGCTGCACCGACCCACCGACCAGGCCATGCCGGGCATCTCCAGCACCAGCCCGCTGCAGACGCGCTATGTGCCTGTGGGCAAGATGTACTTTGAGGGCATGGCCAGGCTGATCCAGGCCAATCTGACGCTGCCTGGCCTGCGCCAGGGGCGAGCCCATGCCCTGGCTTTTGAGTCCTACCCCGGCCTGCTGGCTGGCGAGTTGCTGGGCAGACGCAGCTACAAAAGCGAAACAGACGCCACCGACGATCGCCTGATCGCCCGCATGGACCTGGTCGACGCGCTGGAGCAAGGCCGCAGCCGGCTGGGCCTGCGGCTCAAGCTCAGCCCCGCCCAGCGCGATCTGCTGGTGTCCGACCCCAAAGGCGACCGCCTGGATGCCGTCTTGTGCCTGATGCAGGCTGGCTGGGCGCACGCACAGCACGAACAAGGCGCCGCCCTCTGGGGCCTGCCCGCCAACGTGAACCCCATCGAAGGATGGATACTCTCGGCATGAGCGATCTGATTTTCCCGATGACCGAGGTGCTCGGCCAACCTGCCGTGCGTGTTCAAGCTCCTGACGGGGCGCAAGCCATCGTGCTGCTGCATGGCGGCCATGTGGTGTCCTGGATCCCCGCAGGGGGGCGCGAGCAGCTGTACCTGTCTCCCAAGGCCGTGGCCGGCCCAGGGCAAGCCGTGCGCGGCGGTGTGCCCGTGATCTTCCCGCAGTTCGAACAACGCGGCCCCGATACCAGCCTGCCTCGCCATGGCCTGGCACGCACCCGCACCTGGGCGGTGGAAAGCAGCAGCCGGGCCAAGGACCATGCCCAGCTGACCCTGGCCCTGGACGACACCGCCGAAACCCGCGCCCTGTGGCCGCACAGCTTCACGCTGGAGCTGACCATCTCGCTGAGCGGCCAGCGCCTGGATCTGGAGCTCTACGCCCACAACCCGGGCGAAACCAGCTGGCCCTTTGCGGCTGCGCTGCACACCTACCTGGCCGTGTCAGATCTGGCGCAAGCGCGCCTGCAAGGGCTGGAGGGCTGCCACTATGTGGACAGCCTGACCGGCGGTGAAACGATCGAAGACCACCCGGAAAAGCGCTTCTCGGGCGAAGTGGACCGCATCTACGCCAAGGCCCGCAACCTGCTGCTGCGCGACGGCCCGCGCCGCCTGGCCATCGAGACCGATCAGCTGCCTGACCTCGTGCTGTGGAACCCGGGCCCCGACAAATGTGCCGCGCTCAAGGACATGCCCGAGGACGGCTGGCAGCACATGCTGTGCGTGGAAGGCGCCAACATCTTCGAGCCCATCACCCTGGGCCCCGACGAGAGCTGGAGCGGCCGCCAGAGCTTCACGCTGCTGGCGTCCTGAACGCCAAACCGATCCGCCGTTTGCCGATCAGCGCTTGGACGAGGCCAGCAACTGCCGGATGTCGGCCGTGAGGTCTTCGACCTTCATGCCATAGCGCACGAACAGCCGCACCTGGCCGTCGGGGTCGAACACGAAGGCCCCCGCCGTGTGGTCCATGGTGTAGCTGCCGTTCTTGGTGGGCACCTTCTGGTAGAACACCTTGAACTCGCGGGCGACGGCCTCGGTCTGCTCCAGCGAGCCACGCAGGCCCACAAAGCTGGGGTCCATGTTCTGCAGATAGGCCTTGAGCACGGCGGCCGTGTCGCGCTCCGGGTCCACGCTCACGAACACGCCCTGCAGGCGCTCCCCATCGGCGCCCAGGCGCTTGCGAACCTCGGCCAGCTCGGCCATGGTCGTGGGGCACACATCAGGGCACTGCGTGAAGCCGAAAAACACGAACAGGGCCTTGCCCTTGAAATCGGCCAGTTCACGCGGTTGGCCGTTGTAGTCGGTCAGCGAGAGCTTGCGGGCGTAATTGGCCCCGGTGATGTCAACAGCATTGAACTTGGCTGGTGCGGCGGCCTTGGGCACAGGCGCGCCAGGCTTGTCGCAAGCGGCCAGCGACAAGGCCGCCAGCCCCGCCAGCAACACGGTGCGGCGTTTGAAAAAAAACGAGAGGGACATGGCTTGCTCAGATCGTCCAGTAGTGATCAACCAGCAAGGCCGCGAACAACAGCATCAGGTAGATGATGGAGAAGCGGAAGGTCTTGCGGGCCAGTGCATCACTGTAACGCCGCCACAGGGCAAAGGCATATGCCAGAAACATCAAGCCCAGACTGAGTGCCGACCACAGGTAAATCCAGCCACTCATGCCGTAGATGAAGGGCAGCAAGGTGCCGGCCAGCAGGACCACGGTGTAGAGCAGCACGTGCAGGCGCGTGAAGGCATTGCCATGCGTCACCGGCAACATGGGCAGGCCGGCGCGGGCGTAGTCCTCGACGCGGTAGAGCGCCAGGGCCCAGAAGTGCGGCGGCGTCCACAGGAAGATGATCAGACACAACATCAAGGCCTCTGGCTCGACCGCGCCGCGCATGGCCACCCAGCCCAGCACCGGCGGCATCGCACCGGATGCCCCGCCGATCACGATGTTCTGTGGCGTCAAAGGCTTGAGCACCACCGTGTAGATCACCGCGTAGCCCACGAAAGTGGCCAGCGTCAGCCACATGGTCAGGGCATTGACCCAGATGGCCAGGATCGCCATGCCGATGCCGCACAGCACGGCGCTGAAGGTCAGCGTGTGCCAGCGTGTCAGCTCGCCGCGTGCAGTCGGACGCCAGGCCGTGCGCTTCATGCGGGCATCGATGCCCTGCTCGATCAGGCAGTTGAAGGCCGCAGCGGCACCAGCCACCAGCCAGATGCCGATGCAGGCCGCCAACGCGGTGAGCGCCTCGGACTTGCTGGGCATGCCAGGCACGGCCAGCAACATGCCGATGACCGCGCAAAACACGATCAACTGCACCACCCGGGGTTTGGTCAGCACATAGAACTGACGGAAGGTCGAGGGCTGCGCCGGCGCGGTGATGACCACGTCATCGGCGGAAGAAGCGATTGCGTCAGACATGCATGTCCCCTGGTCTCTGGAGCGCCACTATGAGGCCGAGGCCTGTGGCTCGCCAGCGTGAAGTCCCTGATGTGGCGGATCCGTCAAGGTACGGCCCGCCTCGGCGTGTCGGTCCCGTGCACCTGCAGTCAAGGGCGTGGTGCACGTCAGCACATGCATAAAACGCCATACCAGCAAGGCTGCACCCAAAGTGTGCGCCAATGCGGCCACCAACGGCCAGCCCAGCACCACATTGCTCAGGCCGCTCAGCAACTGCCAGCCGGCCAGCAGCCACAGGACACGGCCGTCCTGCCGCCAGGGTTGCGCCCCTTGAGCCCCTTGAGCCCCTTGCCCACCACCGGACCAGCGACGCAAGGCGGCGCCATAGGCGATCAAGGCAAGCAGGACCAGCACGGCCATCAAACGGTGCACCATGTGGATTGCCGTGAGCGCCGCCAAGGTGATGAACGCCCCCTGGCCATCGCCCCCCAGTGGCCGCAACAGGTGAAAGCCCATCTGGAAGTCCATCTGCGGCCACCATTGCCCCTGACACTGCGGCACCTCGGTGCACGCCAGCACCGCGTAGTTCGTGCTGACCCATGCGCCCAGCGCGATCTGCAAGGCCAGCAAGGCCAGCAAGGCCCAGCCCAGCTTGCGCAAGGGCGCCTGCTGCCAAGCCCGTCGCAAGGGCACCGGCATGTGGGCCACGTCCAGCACCCGCACCTGCGCGGTCAGCAAGCCCACACCCAGCATGGCGCCAATGAGGTGGCCCGTCACGATGATGGGCTGCAGCTTGAGTGTCACCGTCAAGGCCCCAAAAGCGCCTTGCGCACAGACCCAGATGAAAGCGGCCGTAGACCACCAGGGCGACAAGGCGCCCGGCCGCCCACGCATCCACCAGGCCAGCGCCATCAGCGCCGTGATCAAGGCACCGACGGCCGTGGCCAGATAGCGGTGCACCATCTCGATCCAGGCCTTGCCATGCGACACGGGGCCGGTGGGCAAGATGGCATGGGCTGCGCTGATCTGCTCGTGCGCGGCAAAGGGGCTGGTCTGGCCATAACAGCCCGGCCAGTCGGGGCAACCCAGGCCCGAGTCCGTCAACCGGGTAAACGCCCCGAACACCACCAGGTCGATCGTCAGAAACAAGGTGAGCACGCTCAGCACGCGCTGCCAGGCAGGCCAGCCGCGCAAGCCTTGCCGGCGTGCACGCAGCGCCACCACGCTCACGGGCAGCAGGGCCAGCAGCGCCCCCAGCAGGGCCACCTCCAGCGCGGGGTCCAGGTTGATCAGGCCAAGCATGCGCCGTGTGTCCTCTCAGCGCCCCGGATCGTCCCAGGACTCGTTGGCTTTCATCAGGCGAGCCAGGTCCTTCTTGATGCGCGAGGGGTCGGCATCCGCAGGGAAACGCATCATCCAGTCACCGCGTGGGTCGACCAGATAAAGATGGGCATCCAGGGGCTGACCTTCTTGCGGCGACAACCAGCGCGCCAGATCGGACGGCGAGGTGCGCAAGACCCAGGCGTTTTTCAAACCATCTTGCAAACCGGCTCGCACCGGCGCCTGGTCCGTGACCAGCCAGACGCGGTCCAGCCTGTCCTTGTCCTTGCCCAGCGTTTCGCGCAACTGGCGTTGCAGATACAGGTGCTGCTCGCAGCGCTGGTCGCAGGCGCCACCCGCCACCGTCACCAACAGCCACTGCCCCTTGAGCGAGGCCGCCTTGACGCTGCGGCCGTCCTGATCAAGCAAAGGCAGATTGACGTCAGACGGCAGCGGCTTGGGCGGCATGATCAGCGTGCCGTAGTTGACACGCCCTTGCGGCTTGATCACGTAATAGGTGAAGTAGGACGCCACCACGGGTGCAGCGCACACCGCCCACACCAGCAACATTTTCAGGCGCCCTGAGCGGGTGCGCTGCGCGGGCTCGCTGGCGGGCTGGGGCATGCTGTGCACACTCAACTGGATCATGGGGTCGACCTGTGCGGTATCAGGATGGGACATGGGCACTTGCTCGTCTTGGACGGATGATCTGGAACCAGACCGTGAGCCCGATGATGACCGCCGCCATGGCGAACCACTGTGCGGCATAGGCCAGGTGCTTGTCCTGCCCTTGACCGGGTTCGGGCCAGTGGCGGCGCATGACATCGGCACGTTCATCGGCATATTCATCGACCTGATCGGCTGGCGCCTCAGCTTGCACCTGAAGCACGGCGCCGGCCACAGGGACTTGCCCCAGCCAGTTGCGCCAGAACGCCACATCGGCGTTCTGCCTCAGCACGGGGCCGGCCTGGGCCGAGGGCATGGCCTCGTCGCCCAGTTGGTAGGTGCGTGACAGCCCTGGCGTGACACGCCCCTGCAACTGCACAGGCGCCAAAGACGTGGGCACCAGCGGCAAGCGGCTGCGGTCATGTGCGTCGCGCGGTACCCAGCCACGCTCGACCAGCAGGATGCGATGGCGGCAAGCGCCCTCGCCCCCCGTCAGCAACAAAGGGGTGACCACGACAAAACCGCTCATGCCATCCATGGGCCGGTTATCGAGGAAAACCGTCTTGTCGACAAGCCATTGCCCCTGGACGACCACGGGCTTGTAAAAGGGCAAACGCGCCGCATCGAATGCCGGATCGCAGGGCCAGTCTTCGTTGTGCCATGGCGCCTGTGTGCGCTGCATGAGCATGTGGTCGTAGGCCTGCCGCTTCTCGGCTGCCCGGCTGAGTTGCCAGAAGCCCAGCCTCATGGTCAAGGCCGTGCACAGCAAGGCCGTCAACCAGACCACGACGCGTCGTTGCCCTGGGGTCATTGCCCTCCTCCACCCGCACCGCGACACCCATAATCCATGTTCATGAAAATCGTGATTGCATTTGCATTGCTGGCCATTGTGATGGCACTGGCGCTCGCCGGCCGCGCCATGTTGCAGGATGGCCGTGATGGGCAGCCCAAATCCAACCGCATGGTCAAGGCCCTGGCCCTGCGTGTGGGGCTGTCGATCGCCCTGTTTCTGTTCATCTTGCTGAGCTACAAGCTGGGCTGGATCCACCCGACGGGCGTGCCCCTGAAGTAAAAGAGCGCCGCAAGGGCGCTCTATATGGCCGCATGGCCTCTGCCGAGGCCTGCGCCGGCCATCAGGTCCAGTACACCACCATGTACAGGCCCAGCCAGACCACGTCCACAAAGTGCCAGTACCAGGCCGCACCCTCGAATCCGAAGTGCTTGTCTGCGGTGAAGTGGCCCTTCATCAACCGCAGGGTGATGAACAAGAGCATCAGCATGCCGACGAACACGTGCATGCCGTGAAAGCCCGTGAGCATGAAGAAGGTCGAGCCATAGATGCCGGACGACAGCTTCAGGTTCAGGTGGTGATAGGCCTCGTAGTACTCGAAGGCCTGCAAGCTGATGAAAGTGGCGCCCAGCAGCACGGTCAGCCACATGAAGCCGATGCACTTGCCGCGCAGGTTCTCGCGCAGCGCATGGTGGGCAATCGTCAGCGTGACACCGGAGGTCAGCAGCAAGGCCGTGTTGATCGTGGGAATAGGCCATGGGCCCATCGTGCGGAACGGCTCCACCGTGCCTGCGGGTGATGCCGTCGCGCCGGCCATTTCCGAAGGCCACACGGCCTTGAAGTCAGGCCACAACAAGGCGTTGTCGATGCTACCCAGATTGGGCAACACATGCAGACGCGCCCAATACAGCGCACCGAAGAACGAGGCAAAGAACATCACCTCGGAGAAGATGAACCAGGCCATGCTCCAGCGGAAAGACACGTCGACGCGGTCGCCATACAAGCCACCCTCGCTTTCCGATATGGCATCAGAGAACCATTGCTTGAGCACAACGGCCCACCACACGAAACCGCCCAGCACCGAGTACGGGCCCCATTCGGCACCATTGACCCATTGCCCTGCCCCCAACACCACGAAGAACAGCCCGACGGCCGCCATCATCGGGTGCCGTGATGGCCCCGGTACGAAGTAATAAGGGGACTGCCCCTTGGTCACTGCAGTGGACATCTATGTGCTCCTCAAGAAACAACACCCGTCACGAACCTCATTGAGCCACGCCACTGGTGACGATCCATCGCACCAGAAAGACCAGGCCCACAACAAACAACACGGCCGCCAACACCCCTGCCACGATCACATGGACCGGGTTGATCTTGGCCACGTCCTGCGCATAGTCGCTTGACTTGCGCACCCCGAAGAACGACCACGCGACCGCCTTGAGCGTCTGGACAAAAGAGCCCTTGCGCTGGGAGGCTTCGTGTTCATCAGTCATCACAAACCGTCATACCGAACCCTTGGGCGCCATCGGCACCTTGCCACCCACTTCAAAGAAGGTGTAGGACAAGGTGATGGTCGACACATCCTTGGGCAATTTGGGATCGATCACGAACACGACGGGCCAGCGCTTGCTTTCACCCGGCTTGAGCGTGTGCTCGCTGAAGCAGAAACACTCCAGCTTGTTGAAGTGGTTGGTGGCCTGCTTGGGCGCATAACTGGGAATGGCCTGCGCAGACATCGTGCGGTCCTGCCGATTGCGGAACTCGTACATCACGGTGGTGACCTCGCCCGGGTGCACCCGCACGGACCGGACCTCGGACTTGAAGTCCCAGGGGCCACGCGCATTGGCATCGAACTCGACCGTGATGGAACGGCTCAGGTCAACCTGTGTATTGACCTTGCTGGAAGCCAATGCACCGGGCGACTGCTGCTCGGCCAGGGACAGCACATTGATACCCAAGGCCGCACAGATGTGCTTGTAGAGCGGCACCATGGCATAGCCAAAGCCAAACATCAGGCCCACGATCACCACCAGCTTGCCCACCATGTCCAGGTTGGCCTTGCGCAACCAGTTGCGCTTGCGGCCTGCCTCCTGGTCACGACGAGGGTCTTCGGTGCTCACGGTGGGTCAACCTGGCTGAGTCAATGGTGCGAGAACATCACGATCTTCGCGACGAACCCGACGAAGAAAGTCACGGCCACGGAAGCCAGGATGAGCGCCAGCCTCAGGTTGCGCTGGCGGCTTTGCTCATTCAGTCGGGTGCTCATCACGCAGGTCCTTTCAAGCTCAACCGATCACGCGCGTGGCGCTCTCATCCAGCTTGGGCGGGTTCTCGAAAGTATGGAACGGTGCGGGCGAAGGCACTTCCCACTCCAGGCCTTCTGCACCATCCCAGGGCTTGGCCGGTGCAGGCTGCCCCTTGCCGCGCATGGCCGGGATCATCACCACGAAGATGAAGAAGACCTGCGCAAAGCCGAAGAAGAAGGCACCGACAGATGCCACCGCGTTGAAGTCGGCGAACTGCATGGGGTAGTCGGCATAACGACGTGGCATGCCGGCCAGCCCCAGGAAGTGCATGGGGAAGAAGGTCACGTTGAACGCGATCAGCGACCACCAGAAGTGCAGCTTGCCCTTCCACTCGGGGACCATCACGCCCGTCCACTTCGGTGCCCAGTAATAGAAGCCGGCGAACAGCGCAAACAAGGAGCCGGCCACCAGCACGTAGTGGAAGTGCGCCACGACGTAGTAGGTGTCCTGGATCTGGATGTCGATGGGCGCGACCGAACAGATCAGCCCCGTGAAGCCACCCATCGTGAACACGAAGATGAAGCCCACGGCCCACAACATGGGGCTCTCGAAGCTCATGGAGCCACGCCACATCGTGGCCACCCAGTTGAAGACCTTCACACCCGTGGGCACGGAGATCAGCATGGTGGCGTACATGAAGAACAGCTGGCCCGTCACCGGCATGCCGGTGGCGAACATGTGGTGGGCCCACACGATGAAGCTCAAAATGGCGATGGAGGCCGTGGCGTACACCATCGAGGTGTAGCCGAACAGCTTCTTGCGGGCGAAGGCCGGCACGATCTGGCTGATGATGCCAAAAGCCGGCAAGATCATGATGTAGACCTCGGGGTGGCCGAAGAACCAGAAGATGTGCTGGTACATCACCGGGTCACCGCCACCAGCGGGGTTGAAGAAGCTGGTGCCGAAATGGCGATCCGTCAGCGTCATCGTGATGGCGCCGGCCAGCACGGGCATCACGGCAATCAGCAGGTAAGCGGTGATCAGCCAAGTCCAGGCGAACATCGGCATCTTCATCAGCGTCATGCCGGGGGCGCGCATGTTGAGGATGGTCACGATGATGTTGATCGAGCCCATGATCGAGCTGGCACCCATGATGTGCATGGCGAAGATGCCCGCGTCCATCGAGGGGCCCATCTGCAGGGTCAGTGGCGCGTACAGCGTCCAGCCGGCAGCGGGCGCGCCGCCTGGCAGGAAGAAAGAGCCCACCAGCAACAGCGAAGCCGGGATCAACAACCAGAAGCTGAAGTTGTTCATCCGGGCAAAAGCCATGTCGGATGCACCGATCTGCAGCGGGATCATCCAGTTGGCCATGCCCACGAAGGCCGGCATGATCGCGCCGAACACCATGATGATGCCGTGCATGGTGGTGAACTGGTTGAACAGTTCGGGGTTCATGATCTGCAGCCCGGGCTTGAACAACTCGGCACGGATGCCCAGCGCCAGCACGCCACCGATCATCAGCATGGTCAAGGCAAACAGCAGGTACAGGGTCCCGATGTCCTTGTGGTTGGTTGCATAGACCCAGCGCCGCCAGCCATGTGGATGGCCGTGGTCATCATGGCCATGGGCGTCATGGTGGCCGTGGCCGCCGTGGTCAAGAACTGTGCTGCTCATGAAATATCCTTTCCTGATCCCGTTGAGGTCACGCCCGCATCACTTGCGTGCGGCCAGCACTTCGGACGGCTGCACCGTCTGGCCGGTCTTGTTGGACCAGTGGTTTTTCGTGAAGGTGATCACCGCGGCAATCTCGGTATCGGACAACTGCTTCCAGGAAGGCATGATGTTGTTCTGACCATTGAGCAGCACGTGAATCTGGACGGCCTTGTCTTCGCTCAGCACCTTGGGTGAACCATCCAGCGGCTTGATGGCACCGCCACCCTTGCCATTGGGCTGGTGGCAGGCCGCGCAGTTGGCGGCATAGACCTTCTCGCCGCGGGCCAGCAGGTCAGCCTGCGTCCAGACCTTGTTGGGGTCATCGGCCTTGGCGGCCATTTCCTTCTGGCGATCGGCCACCCACTTGCTGTAATCCTCGGCGCTCAGCACCTTCACATGGATGGGCATGTAGGCGTGCTCCTTGCCGCAGAGCTCCGCGCACTGACCATAGAAGTCACCGGTCTTTTCAGCGCGGAACCAGGTGTCGCGCACGAAGCCAGGAATCGCATCCTGCTTGATGCCGAAAGCCGGCACCATGAAGGAGTGGATCACGTCGTTGGCCGTGGTGATGATGCGCACCTTCTTGTCGACCGGCACCACCAGCGGGTTGTCGACCTTGAGCAGGTAGTTGTCACCCTGAGGCGAGCCGGCATCCGACAAGGCGCGCTGAGAGGCATCCAGCGTCGAGACGAACTGCACCCCCTCGCCTTCACCCTTGATGTAGTCGTAGCCCCACTTCCACTGGTAGCCCGTGGCCTTGATGGTGAGGTCCGCATTCGTGGTGTCCTTCATGGCGACCACGACCTTGGTCGCAGGCAGGGCCATGCCGATCACGATCAGGAAGGGGATCACCGTCCAGATGATTTCCACGGTCGTGGACTCATGGAAATCAGCCGGCTTGTGCCCCTTGGACTTGCGGTGAGCATAGATCGAATAGAACATGACCCCGAACACCGCGACAAAAATCACGCTGCAGATGTAGAGCATGAAGTTGTGCAGCCACTGCTGCTCGGCGGCGATCTTGGTGACCGGCGTTGGCAGGTCGAACTGCCGCACGGCAGGTCCACCTGGCAGGTCATTGACCGCCCAACTTGCCTGGGTCATCAACCCCAGCAAGGCCAGCGAGGCCGCTTGCCCCATGGAGGTCACTCGGGACTTGAGTCCGCCCAGGGACGACATCCGACTCACTCTGCACCCAGGATCTTTGATCATGTCTTGGCTCGTCAAGGATTGAACGCGGTCATTAACGCAGGGCATGTGAAAGACCTGGCGCCTGACCGGGCGCCAGCCTGCCCGTCTGTCGCACAGGCAAACCCCGGAGGACTGCTCCGGATGATTGGTTGAGCACGGATTGACGCAGTGCACCATCCAAAATTCTCAAACCATTCTAGCCACCCACTTGAGGTGTCTCAATACGCAATCAGGCCCAATGTGCTATGAATAACCCGCAGTTCTCGCAACAATCGACGCGTGGCGATACAACGACGCCACAACCCTCATCAGGGCTTGTCCTGCTTGCGGACCATGCGTTTCATGTCGTCCAGCGACACGCGGGCTTCGGGCGCCACCTTGATGCGCGGCATGGGCTTGATCGCATGGCCGTAGACCAGTTCCACCGTGAGCCCCAGGCGGCCATCTGGCCGTGCCAGCCGGCTGACCAACTCGTCTTGCAGGCGCGCCTGCCAGCGCGGCGTGCGCAGGCCGGGCTCCCGCCCATGTGCCACGTTGCCGCCCCAGGTTCTCAATTCATCCAGCATGGCCTCGGGCGTGGCCCAGGTCAGCGTCAGCCGCTCCATGTCCATCACCGGGTCGGCAAAGCCGGCCTTGACGAGCTCATCGCCCAGGTCATGCATGTCGACAAAATCAATGGTGGGCAGCGCCCAACCCAGGGCTTGATAAACCGCACGCAGCTCTCGCGCCGTATCGGGCCCCAGGCCTGAGCACATCAGAAAGCCGTCGACCGACAGGTGCCGATGCCATTGCGCCATCAGCGCGGGCAGGCTGGGGTGGGCGTGCAGGCACATATTGGCCCACAGCATCTGCGCGCCATCGGGCAAGAGCCCGGCCGACAGCAGCGCCTCGCTCGACCAGGCCTGCTGCACATCGCGGCGCCACAGCGTCTTCCAGGAGCGCGTGGCGCCCCGCTCCAGCTCGGACCGGCTGCGCTGCAGCAGCCCCTCGGCCGGCTCGACCACCCAGCGCTGCGCCTGGGGGTAACGCGCCTGCACCAGTTCGGCACCGGCCCCCAGAAAGGCCGACCAGTCGATCCAGTTGGCCGGCTCCAGCTTGATGGGTGTCAGCTTGTCCGCCAGCCGGCGGGCGGCCTCCAGGTGCAGCCAGGGCGCTTGCGCCAGTGCGGCCATGCGCCGGGCTTGCCGCTGCAGGGCCACATCGCTGGGCGAACAAGGCGGCGCAGAAGGGGTATCCAAAGGGGGCAACTGAATGGGGGACATGAAATGCGACAAACAGCCCCAATCGGGGCGATGTTGCCCAAAGGGGCCATCAGTATATTGACTGGATGCTTTCCGCCTTGACCATAAGGGCATCCAGTGCCTTGACCCGACTGCCGCGCGGCCTGGGCCGCCTCGGTCAATGCCAGCTGTGCCGAAGCTGGCAAAGCCAGCCCATCTGCGCAGCCTGCCTCACCGCCTGGCGGCACCCGAGCCGCCGCTGCCTGCGTTGCGCGATCGACCTGCCCCACGACCACCCGGACACCGTCTGCCAGGCATGCGAGGACCAGTCACCGGAATTTGATCGGGCCATCGTTGCCGTGGATTACAGCGGGCCATGGCCTGGCTTGCTGACCCGGCTGAAGTTTCAAGGTGCCACCGCGCTGGCCAAACCCCTGGCGCAACTGCTGGCCGAGGCAGTTTGCGCTCGGCGTGGCGCCACAAGCCTGATCGTCCCGATCCCGCTCTCGAAGCAGCGCTTGCGTGAACGAGGCTACAACCAGTCTTGGCTACTGGCCAAACAAGTGGGGCGGCGCCTGGACATTCCTGCACGCGTGGACGTACTGGAACGCTCGCGCCATACCCAGCGCCTGATGAACCTGTCCGCCGAGGAGCGGCTGAGGCAGATCAGGGATGCATTTCATGTGTCGCCCCGTGCGCTCGCCACACTGGCAGGCCAGGACGTTGCCATGGTGGACGACGTCATGACCACTGGCGCCACGCTCAACGCCTGCGCGCTCGCCCTGCTGGAAGCTGGTGCGCGCAGTGTGTCGGCCTGGGTGGTCGCGCGAACGCCGGCGCCCACCAATGTCAGATCAAGCTAGGCGGATACCGCCCTGCCCGTGTTGACTTTCCAAGCAGACATTCTTAGGGTTGGAAGCAGGCGCCATCAGGTGCCACAAATCATTCAACCAGGAGCCATGGCCATGCGCGCGTACAGCTACTGGGTCGCAGTTGCGGCCATCGCAACGGTATATGCAGCCGATACCCAAGCTGCAAGCTACCACTACAACTTCGAGGCCATCGCCAGTGGCGATCTCAACGGTCCGGTGAGCGGATCATTCAGTGTGGACCTCAATCAGATCGCACTGTCACAGACGATCACCAGAGCCGATGGCGCCATCCAGCTTTACCAGAAGGAAGAAGCAGAGCTCTACTATGGTGAATGGGGCCTGATCGACTGGCGGCTGGCTGGCGACATGCGCCGAGGGGGCGCCATCGGCGCACCGGCGGGTGCCACCATCATCCGAACCCTGTTACCCAACGGCGGCAGTACCCTGACACTGGACACGTCGGCCGTGTTCTCGCACGGGTCCATGGGTACGCAAAGTTTCATCCTGACCTACAGCAGCCCAGATGACGCGCTCTTCACCCACCCCGAAAGCCTGCCTCCGCTGGAGCAGTTCAAGTCAGCCACAGGCTCATATGAGTACTTCTACGCGGCGTCCTACAGCAACCCGCTCGAGGGCCGGAAATTCACCTTCACCGTGACGACCACCACAGTACCTGAACCCGCCGTGGTGAGCATGGCCCTGGCCGGTCTGCTGGTACTGGGTGCAAAAAAGCGCTGACAAGCGCTGAATCAAACACCTGGGCAGGAAACAAGACAAGCCCATTGAACGCCAGGCATCACGGCCCATAATCAGGCGCAAACAGACTTTCGCCTGGCAGCCCATGAACAAGAGCAAAGAACCCAGCCCGCAAGAGCGCAGCATGTTGGTGACCATGTTCAACCATCGCCAATATGCCGAAGCCGAAGCGCTGGCCCGCGATCAAACTCGCCAGTACCCCAAACATCCTCTTGCCTGGAAGGTGCTGGGGGCCTCGCTGCAGAAACTGGGCCGCGTCGCCGATGCCCTGCCCGCCATGCAGAAGGCGGCGGTGCTCATGCCCAAAGACCACGAGGCCTTCAACAACCTCGGCGTCACGCTGAAAGACCTGGGCAAGACCGAGCAAGCCATCCATTGTTATCGCCAGGCCCTGGCCTTGAAGCCCGACTACGCCGATGCACACGGCAATCTGGGCGCCGCACTGCGTGAACAAGGCAAGCTGGGCGAAGCGCTGGCCTGCTACAGGCGCAAGCTGGCCCTGGCCCCTCATGATGATGAAACCAGGCACCATGTGGATGCCCTGTCGGGCGTGACCACGACGGGCGCCCCCAGCAAGTACATCGAGGGCGTCTTCGACAACTACGCAGCCAAGTTCGACCAGCACCTCACGCAAGCGCTGAGCTACAACGTGCCGCAACGCATGGCCGAGCAGATTCGACAGCACCGCAAGCCGACCGCCCCCAAGCCGCGGGTGCTGGATCTGGGCTGCGGCACCGGGCTGGTCGGCGAGGCCCTCAAGGACATGGATGCCGAACTCATCGGCGTGGACCTGTCTGGCGGCATGCTGCAACAGGCGCGCGCCCGGGGCATCTACCAGGAGCTGGTGCAATCCGATCTGGTGCCCATGATGCAATCGCAAGCCGATGCCAGTTTTGACGTCGTGACCTCTGCAGATGTGTTCATTTACGTGGGCCAGATCGACGAGGTCGTGCAGGAAACCAAGCGGCTGCTGAAACCGGGCGGCTTGTTCGCCTTGTCTGTGGAGTCATTCGAGCCTGGTCCGCAAGACAAGCTGGGCTTCAAGCTGGAAACATCAGGGCGCTATTCACACGCGGACAGCTACCTGGCGGCACTGGCCACCCGTCACGGCTTCGAGGTGCTGGACACCCAGCCCGTGGCCATCCGGGTGGAAAAAGGGCAATCCATCATGGGACGGATTGCCCTCTGGCGCGCGTGAATCAGTGCGCGTGATCTCGCTGGAGCAACTCGATCCCGATGGTGCGCGCTGCCTTGCGTGCCGTCTCGGGCGTGGGGTGGATGCCGTCACCGATGTGCACGAAGTCCTTCCAGATGTCCAGCACGACGGCCCCGGGCACCTCTGAGCGCACACGGCTGCTGGTCACGGTTCGCAGGGTGTTGTAGTCGGCCTCGCTGATGACCCAGGCCAGGCCATAGAGGCTTCTGAACAGCGGCAGATCGAGCTGCTTGTAGCGGGGCATCACATCAAAGATCGGCGTCAGCCCTGCGGCCCTGGCCTGGTTCCCCACGGCGATCAGACGATCGGCCACCTGGTTCATCTGCGCAGCGGTGCAGGGCTGAGTCGTGGATTGCGGAACCCCGAATGCGTCGGCATGCAGGCAGTCATTGGGCGTCAGGATGACCACGTATCTGGCGTTGTAGGTATTGAAGCTAGGGGGCACGGCCACGCGCGCCAGCGCCTTCTGCAACTGGGTGGCGTAGCTGTCCCAGGTGGCTGGGCCACAGGTGCTGGCACCGGGGGCACAAGCAGAACGCGCAAACGTCGTGCCGCCGGCCTGCCCCTCGTTGATGACATAGCCAGGCAACAAAGGGCTTCTGGTGAGCGCCTGCCCGACGCTCAAGTAGCTACCCAAACCAACCGACACACCACCCAAGGGCGCGATGCCGTTATTGAAGGGCGTTTTACCCTCCGCGTAGGAAGCACCAATGATCAGCAGAGGCAAGCGAGAAGGATCGGTGGGTGCGGTGTCTGCCAACGCTGGCTGCAAGGCCAGAGCAGTGAAAGCGAGACCCATCCATTTCGTCATACGCATGGCAAATCCTCTATCTCTGTGGTGAATGACAGCCGCCCGCCCTCGCCCTGCAGGGTATTCGAGCCTGAGCGACCCGCATGGCGGGAGCACCGCCACCCCCATTTAGCGACCTGACAGACACGACACTTAAATGCTTTGCGCAAAGATTTGCCCTGCCCGTGCAATCTGCGCCGGAACAGGCACGAACGTTCGTACCCATCCCCCCTTGATCAGGTGAGATCAGCTGCGCACTACCCGGATCGGGTGTTCCGCAATGCCCTTCAGTTCAATAGCATTCGGGGCTTGAAGCAGTAAGGACTCCCATGCAGAAACTCTCGGGCAAGACCGCCTTGATCACGGGCGGCAACAGCGGCATTGGCCTGGCAACAGCCAAACTCTTTGTGGAACAAGGCGCCCGCGTGGCGATCACCGGCCGGGACCCAGTTTCGCTGGAGCAGGCCCGCCAATCGCTGGGCCCTGACGTCCTGGCCTTGCGCAGCGATGCAGGCAGCGTGGCCGACATTGCCCAATTGATGAGCGCCGTGGGTGAACACTTCGGCCAACTGGACGTGCTGTTTCTCAACGCCGCAGCAGGCAGCCCCGCCCCCATCGAGCTCACCACCGAAGAGCAGTTCGACGCCATGTCGGACATTTCCTTCAAAGGTGTCTTTTTTGCGATCCAGAAGGCGGTGCCATTGATGCGCGCGGGCGGGTCCATCATTGTCACCACGTCCATCTCGAACCAGGTGGGCGCGCCGAACTTCAGCGTCTATGCCGCCTGCAAGGCTGCCGCCCGTTCGTTGGTGCAGAGTGCCAGCCTGGAGTTGGCACACAAGGGCATCCGGGTCAATGCCATCAGCCCCGGCCCCATCGACACGCCCGGCTTTGGCCGCTGGGACGTGCCCCAAGAGGTGGTGGACGCTGCCCGTGCCGACTTCACGAACCGCTCACCAAGCAAGCGTTTCGGCTCGCCCCGCGAAATTGCCGATGCCGCGCTGTACTTGGCTACGGACGCATCAAGCTACGTCGTGGGCGCCGAGCTGGTTGTGGACGGCGGCATGAGCCTGCTGCTGTGATCACAGGCGATAGGTGACCTGCAGATAGAACGACCGCCCCGCCAAGGGCAGGTCGTTAGGGATCAGCACGGGGGTCGGATGGCCCGGCGAGTAGAGGCTGGGCTCACGCGCATCGGCATTGAACAAATTGCGCACCGAGGCGGCAACATCCCAGTTGCTCGAGCGTCGGTGTGTGCGCAAGGTCAGGTCCACGGTGGTGTAGTCAGGCACCTTGGGCCTGGTGTCACCTGGTGCACGGTCTCGGTCCGCTACGTAATTGACCTGTCCACTCAACAGCAAGCCGCTGGCAAAGCCCCAATCCGCCCGCCCAAAGACATGATGGTGCGGCGCATAACCGGCATCCTCGCCGCTGGTTTCATCGGTTGAGCGTTGGAAAGCGTAGTTCCCGACAAGCCGGACATTGCTGCGCACATCATGCGTCGCCTCCAGCTCGAACCCATGGCCGTTCTGTACACCCGAGTTGCTCCGCGTGGCTGGAAAACCTGCCGTGCGGATGATGTCCTTCATGGCATAACGAAACACGCTGAGCTGCAACTGGGTATCTGGCCTGGCCTGCCAGGAAAAGGCTGTCTCCAGCGTGTTGATGATTTCCGGCTTCAGATCCGGATTGCCTCGCAGCACCGGGTTGTTGACGCTGTAGCGCTCCGAGAAGGATGGCGCGCGGAAGGCCCGGCCATAGAGCACCTTCGCAGTCAGGTCCACGGAGGCATCCCATACCAAGGCCGCGCGAGGATTGGTCGTGCCGCCAAAATCAGAATAGCGGTCGTGCCTCAACCCTGCGGTGAGTGCCCAATCCTGCGCAAAGTTCCATTCGTCCTGAGCGTACATATAGCGCACGATCCGACGACGTGGCGCCAGGAACGAATCCTCAACGGGCACTTCGGCGAGGTCGGTCAACACCAGCCCAGGCGTGAATGCGAAGTTCTTGAACTCCTGCGTCCGGTACATGTTGAGATCGTCTTGACCGATGCCAAAACGCATGTGGTGCCCGGCCAGGCCGGAATAGGACACCACGGCAGACGCGCGCTGCTGACGCTCCCAGGTGTTGGGCGCACCCAGCATGCCATCTGGAAACAAGGTGCCCGCCACGACCGCACCCGCTGGGTACACCCGAAGCGGCGTGGGATAGGTCGTGATGTACTCGAAGTAGCTGGCCGTCAGCCCCAGCTTCCATTGCGGCGCCAGTTCAATGTCGTTCCAGGACAGATCGGCGTTGTAACGCTCGGTCCGCCCCTGCCCCACGGGGTCCAGGGCACTGGCGGCTCCACCGCCCAGCCCGATGTGATCACGCAAGCGGTAACCCGCTCGCAAGCGCAGCTTGTCATAAGCCAGATCTACGTTGCCATCCACCGCGTCATGCCCTGTGCTGACAGAACCCGGGGCCAGGCTGACATGGGTCGACGCAAACCCATCATTGATGGACTGTGCATCCGAATCCACCTTGCCTGTGAAACCGTCCGTCGAGCCGACACGCAGGTAGCCGGCGACGTCCACCGAGCCGATCTTGCCACCGTGCAAGCCCCAGGCATCCCTGGTGTTGAACGAGCCAGCACGCAGGCCGAACTCGGTGCCGGAGATGTCCGCAGCCGACTTGGTGATGATGTTGATCACGCCGGAATAGGCGTCAGCGCCATACAGCGCAGAACCCGGCCCGCGAATGACCTCGATGCGGGCCACGTTCTCAAGGGGCAACCCCGCCCAGGCATTGCCGCGGTTGCCGATGAACATCATCGTCATGGGGACGCCGTTTTGCAGAACGAGCGTCTGGGGGTTGAATTCGCTGTAGATGCCGCGGATCACATACAGGGGGTTGTAGCCCTGAACGTTGCGGCTGACATGGATGCCCGGCACCGTCTCCAGCACCTCATCCAGGTCGGTCGCCCCCATGGCTGCGATGTCTTCTGCGGTGATGACGGTGGCCACAGCTGGTGCACGGCGCAAAGGCTGCTGGTTGCCCGTCGCGATGCTGACGGTGGCCTTGTCGCCAAAAGCCAGGGACAGCTCTTCTTCTTCGCTGGTGGCTTGCGCGTACGCACCCGACGCCAGCAGCGCCATCATGCAAGCGATGGCTCGCGCAACGGGACGACTCACTGCAGGACGACTCACCGCTGGGCGACTCATCGCAGGACGATTCACAGCAACCCGACTACCGGAAACGAAACAACTCATTATTCGATTCCTGTTTTTTGCACCGCGCCGATTGTGTGGCTTCCATAGGAATTTGGGAAGTGTGATTCCACCAACAGATGCCTGCTCGCTACACCTTCTGATCTGGCGGGGCGTCCTGCAACCAGCTCAGCGACAGGCAACGCCCGAGATGCCCCAGCAAAACGGCGTTCTCAAACGGCTTGGACATGAACAGGGTGGCCCCGGCCTCCACGGCCTGGTCCCGATGGGCATGTGATGCATTGGCCGACAAGGCGATGATCGGCAGCGCCTTGCCCATGTCATGTGTGCGAATACGCCGGGTGGCCTCCAGGCCATCCATCACTGGCATGGCCAGATCCATCAGCACCAGATCCGGCCAGCTCTCCTGAATCTTGTCCAGCGCATCTTGCCCATGGATGGCTTCCTGCGTGTCAAAACCCAGAGACTGCAAGAGCTCGCTGAGCATCTCCCGATTGGCGGCCACATCGTCCACGATCAGCACGCGTTTGCGCGCGCCTTCATACCCCAGCACATGGCTTGCTGGCGGGGCCAAGCGCTCGGCGCGCTCTGCCAGGGGCAAGGACAGCTCGAACCAGAACAGGCTGCCCGTCCCCACGTCACTTTGCAGGTAGAGCTCGGAGCCCATCAAGCGAACCAGTTGCCGACTGATGGCCAGCCCAAGCCCCGTGCCAGCCGCACGGCTGCGTGAATCGCCCGCCTGCTCGAAGGGCTCGAAGACACGCTGCTGGTCTTCAGGGCGAATGCCCACGCCGGAGTCCTGGACCTCGAAACGAATGCGAACCTGATGCCTGGCCAGGTCTTGCCCCACCAGCTTCACGTTCAGGCTGACGATGCCGGACTGGGTGAACTTCACGGCATTGCTCAACAGATTAAGCAGTACCTGCCTCAAGCGTTTTTCATCCACCAACAGGGCAGGCGGCAGGTGCTCGTCGCACTCCGCCAGAAAGGTCAGTTGCTTTTCAGCGGCCTTGATGCGGATGATGTCGTCCAGCATCGAGGCCAGCGCACGTGGATCAACGGGCGAGAGCCTCAACTCGGTCTTGCCCGCTTCAATCTGGGACAGATCCAGGATGTCGACAATCAACATCAGCAGATGCTCGCCACTGCCATGGATGGTGTTGAGGCAGTTCAGTTGACGATCGGTGAGCGTGCGGTCCATCTTGAGGATCTGCGCGTAGCCCATGATGGCGTTCAAGGGTGTGCGCAACTCGTGGCTCATGCGCGCCAGGAAATCACTCTTGGCCTGGCTGGCCACCTCGGCCCGCTCTTTGGCCTGCTGCAACTCGGTGGTGCGCTCGCGCACCAGCTCTTCCAGGTGATCCTTGTGACGCCCCAGCTCTTCACCACGCTCCTGGAGGGCGGCGATCATGCGGTTGAAGGCCAGCGACATGGCCTGGATGTCCCGGGGGCCCTCCACGGTCGTGCGGACCTGCACCTCGCCTTGTTCGGCACGCGACATCGCGGCCGACAGCTTGTCCAGCGGGCGCGTCAAGCGCGCACTCAGCAGACGGATCGCAACCAGGAACACCGCAGCGAAGAAAAACGACGACAGGATGTTGACCAGGAAGATGTTGGCCACCATGCGGCCCAGTGTTGCCTTGCTCAGCACCACCACCGCATACCCGAGGAACTCGTCGGTGGGCGGCACCACATCAAAAGGCGTCGCGGAACGCACCGTCCACACGGGGGCCACAAAGCGCCAGGCCTCTTCTGTTTCGCTTTCAAGATAGGACTCGCGCGAGGAAGGCGGCACCTGCGCAGACTGGTCACTCTGGCCCGCGGTGGCAATGCCTTTGGCGAGCAGCACGCCACCATTGGGTTTGCGCACTTCAACACGCAAGACATCAGGGAAGGCCAGCGTGGCCGCCACCGCGTCATTGGCGTTCTCCGGGGAGCCGGACAGCAGCGCCAGCTGGCTCTGGCTGGCCAGGCTTGATGCAATGCGCAGGCTTTGCTGAATCAGGTTCTCGCGCACCTGCTGGCTACCCTGCCAGGCACTGCCCACGGAGGAGAACAAGGCCAGACAGAACACACCGAGCGCCATGGTGATGCCAAGCTGCTGCTGAAAGGTCATGCCTTTCAATATGCGTTCGAGTTGCCGTCTGGGGAGCGAGGTTTGTGCACCTGTCATCTCATTGCTCCGGTAATGCCAAATGGATGCGCTGTTGTGAGATGCGCAGATCAACGCCTAGGTGCTCGGCGGTCCGCGTATTGACGGCTGTCAACACCTGCTTGAGCGCTTGAATACCGCGACTGGGTGCGCTGCTGCTCTGTTGAGCACTCAACGCCGCCCCTGCCAGGAAACGCCCTAACTCTGCATTGTCAGGATAAAGCGAGAACAACACGCCCCGCCTGACATGAACGACGTTGCTGGAAAACACGACCAGGTTCTGTCCCCAGGCTTCCCGCAACACCAGCGGCAAGACGGCGGACTCGTCCACGGTCGTGGAATCCTGGGGTAACCACAGCGCATCACGCCGTGGGTTCACCGAGCCCAGCACGTCCTGGTACCGGCGCACGGCGGACTTCAGGTCCTCAGCCTCCAGTGCCAGCAACTCCAGGCCCTGCGCCTTGGCCGCTTCACGCGCCAGACGGATCAGCCAGTCGTTCTGTCTGGGGTCGTACACCACGATGACGCGTTTGGTCCCTGGCACAAACGAACGCAGCCGGTTGAACAACAAGGCCGGATCGGGCGCCAGGCTCTGCACCAACATCCCCTGGGATTCGGATTCGGGCACAGACAGCACACCACCTGCCACCACATTGATCTGGCGATCCAGGCTGCTGGCGACCTTCAGACCGCTGCGCCCCAGTGCAATCACCGAGCGGATGTCGCGACGCCGCAACTCGTCGGACAAAGCGGGAGGATTGGCCCCCATGGCCACAGGGAAGCTGGCGATCTTGCCGCGCGTGCGATCCTCGATGCCCTCGATGATCGTGGCAAAAACGCTGCGATAAGGCTCCCCGATATCAGGGTAGATCACGGCGATGCTGGATCGGCCGGGCTCGTCATCGGCGGCGACGGCAGAGCCGGCGTACAAGAGAAACCCCAGTACTGCCACGACCAGCCATCTTGCTGCCACCTGCCATTCACGCCGCGCTGAGAACAAGAAACTCCCCATCCCATGTGCTGACCGGCCACCTGACTGCCGGGTCTCCCATTCTGTACTGCCGCACCCCACATTCTGAGGGGGATGAGGGACTTTGCGCTATTCGTGTTGCGCCGTGTGCGCAATGCTCCGCATCAGCCCCTTGATCAAGGGCCCGCGACAAGGGGGATGACGATCTGTCGCGCTGCAGGCATGCTTGCGCCAACCTTAATTGTTTCAAGATGTGACTTAAGGGTTTTGTTGTAACAAGGATCAGGCATCGTGAAGTCCGCCGCAGTTGTCCCGCTGGCCACCCCACCCGTTACGGTTGGCGCAGCATCCCTCATCGTTTCATATCTGGAGGCCATCGGCGTCGATGTCGTCTTCGGCGTCCCGGGCGGCGCCATCGAGCCGCTCTATAACGCCATGGCCGTCAGCATGCGGCGCGGCGGCCTGCGCCCCGTGGTGGCGAGGCACGAAGCGGGCGCGGCCTTCATGGCCGACGGTTATGCCCGTGAGACCGGCAAGATCGGTGTGTGCGTGGCCACCTCGGGGCCCGGCGCCACCAACCTGATCACCGGTGTGGCCTGCGCTTATGACAACAAGGTGCCCATGCTGGTCATCACAGGCCAGCCCTCTTTGCCGGTCTTCGGCAAAGGGGCCTTGCAGGAGTCGGCCTGCACCGGCATCAACACGGTGGGCATGTTCGGCCACTGCACCCGCTACAACACGCTGGTGTCGCACGTGGATCAACTGGAGACCAAGCTGGTCCAGGCCTTGATGCGCGCCTCCCAGCCCCCGCATGGGCCCGTGCACCTGTCGATCCCGCTGGATCTGCTGCGCAGCGACGTCGAACAACGCTTGTCGCCACAGTCTCTGCAGACCCTGTTGCGCAAGCCCTCACTGGTTGACGAGGACATGGTGCGCTCGCTGTTCACCTCACTGCAGGAAGCACGCAAGGTGGCGCTCATCATTGGTGGCGACTGCGGCGAGGCCATCGACGCCATCACCCATTTCGCCGAGATGACGAACTCCCACTTCGTCACCACGCCAGATGCCAAAGGCCTGATCAACCCCCACCACGTGCTGTACCGCGGCGTGTTCGGCTTTGCAGGCCACAGCAGCGCCCAGGATGCTTTGAACGACAACGTGGACCTGATCCTGGCCATTGGCACCAGCCTGGGCGAGTGGACCAGCGGCGCCTGGAGCCAGAGCGTGCTCAACGGCAAGCTGATCCACATTGACGCCATGGACGAGCACCTGCGCCATTCGCCCATGGCCCGCCAGCATGTGCGTGGCCGCATCCGCACGGTGTTCGAGCGCCTGCTGGACATGATGCACATCGAGCAGGAGTCCCTGGGCATGCCTTGGTCGCCCACCGACTTCAAGCACGCCAAACAAAATGCCGTGACGCTGCGCGAGCCCGAGAAGATCCACAGCGATGCCACGCCGATCAAGCCGCAACGCCTGATGGTGGAGCTGTCCAAGCGCTTGCCGCCCACGACACGCTTCCTGGCCGATGCGGGCAATGCCACGGCCTGGGCCATTCACTATCTGGAGTCGCGCAACAACCGCAGGCTGGGCCTGGTGCCGCCCTATGGGGGTTCACAGGATCTCGCCGCCAACCGGGCCTGGCATGGCGAGCGCCGGCACGACCACGCAGGCTGGCTGCGCGTGCTAATGGACTTCGCCCCCATGGGCTGGGCCATCGGCGCCGCCGTGGGTGTGGCGCGCGGCAAGCCGGACTGCCCGGTGGTGTGCCTCACTGGCGATGGCAGCTATCTGATGAATGGGCAAGAGATCACGGTGGCCGCACAAGAGGGCCTCACGGTGATCTTCGTGATCCTCAACGACAGCGCGTTGGGCATGGTCAAACATGGGCAGCGCCTGGCGGGTGCCGAGCGCATCGCCTTTGAGTTGCCCACGGTGAACTACGCGATGATGGCCGAGGCCATGGGCGTGCCAGGCCACGTCATCGAAAGCCCGGAGGATTTCAACAAGCTGGACATGGCCCAGATTCTGAAGCGCAACGGCCCCACCCTGCTGGACATCCGCATCGATGGTGAAGAAGTGCCGCCCATGAGCCTGCGCATGCAGACACTGGAAGGCTCGGCATGAGCGGCTCGCCTTTGCACACGCGCATCTGGCGCGAAGAAGCCGAGCCAGACAACGCCTTTGCGACGCGCACGGCCCGCTGCCATGGTTATGACGTCTATGGCCAGATGCTGGGGCAGGCGCGCTGGGCCGACATGGTCTGGCTGCTGTTCAAAGGTGAAGCCCCGACCAGGGCAGAAGCCACGATGCTGGACACGCTGGCCGTGGCGCTGGCCAACCCCGGGCCACGCGACCCCATGGTTCATGCAGCCATGTGTGGCGGTGTGGGCGGCTCGCCGGCCGCCGCCAGCCTGATGGCAGCACTGGCCGTGGGTGCCGGGCAAAGCGGTGGTGCGCGGGATGTCTACCTGTGTTTGCGCCATTGGGCGCAATGCAGCGACACGGCTGAATCCACCTGGGCCCAGGCCCTCACACAAACAGGCCAGCCCACCTGGCTCGCCCCGGACGATGCCGGCTGGCCCGCCATAGAACACCCGGCTGGTTTTGACCCGCATGGTGTGCGCACGGCCACCATCGTCCAGCAGACATTGGCCACGCTGGCCAGCATGAGCCCCGGCCCCCGCCTGCCCTGGATGGTGACGCAACGCGAGGCGCTGGAACAAGCTGCCGGCCTGCCTTTGGCCATGACAGGCGTGGCAGCGGCCGCACTGGCCGATCTGGGCTTCAATGCCCAACAAGGCGAGATGCTGTTTCTGCTGCTGAGATTGCCCGGTGCTGCCGCACACGCGCTGGAGCAGGCGGACTATGGCTTCAAACGCTTCCCCTACCCCCAGGTCGACCTGCTGGACGACCCATTGAACAAGCACCAGGAGGCCACGGCATGAGCGGCCCTCAAACCCTGGCCGAACACGCCGGCGTGCTGCGCACGAAGATGGGCGCGGCCTTCCCTGGCAACCGTGCCGTGTTCCGTGGCCATGACCTGCACCGCGAGCTCAAGGACCTGGACTGGCTCTCGCTGTGCGCCTTCGGCATCTTCGGCCGGCATGTGCCACGCGAGCAGATCCAACTGATGAGTTCGGCCTGGGTGTACAGCAGCTACCCTGATGCCCGCCTGTGGAACAACCGCGTTGCGGCCCTGGCCGGCAGCACGCGCAGCACGCCCAACCTGGCCATCAGCGCCGCGCAGGCGATATCAGAAGCCACGATCTTTGGCCGTGGCAACGAGTTCCGCGCGCTGGACTTCTTCCTCAAGACCCAGCAGGCACTGGATGCGGGCGCCTCGCTGCCGGACTATCTGGAAAACTTCTTGCGCAGCGGTGGCCGGCTGGCCGGTTATGGCCGCCCGATCTCGACCAGTGACGAGCGCATGCCGCTGACATTGGGGCTGGCAGAAAAACTGGGCCTGACCGATGGCCCTTACCTGAAACTGGCCTTCGACATCGACCGCTATTTCGAGTCCACCGGCCGGCCCTTGCGCATGAACCTGAGCTCGCTCCTGTCGGCCTTTGCGGCGGACTTTGGCTGGACGACCAGGGAGTTCAACATGCAGCTGTTCTGCGCCTTCCTGGCCGGCATGTACCCATGCTATCTGGAGGCCGCTGACAAGCCGCCTGGCGCGACCTTCCCGACGCCTTGCGTGGACGTGGTGTACGAGGGCGCACCAGCAAGGGATTGGCCCGCACGCTGAGCCCAGGCCAAAGCGATCACATGCGATAGACGGCCTGCAGGAAGAAGGTACGCTTGGGCAAGGGCAGGTCGTTGGCGATCGAGACGCTGGCCGCGACAGGCTCGCGTGCATCGGCATTGAAGACGTTGCGCACGCCGCCCGACAACTCCCAACCCTTCGTGCCAACGCTGGAGCGCACATTCAGATCCACCGTGGTGTAGTCAGGGACCTGCGGCCGGGTGTCGCCTGCTGCACGCCTGCGGTCTGCCACGTAGTTGACCTGCGCGCCCAACGCCCAGGCCCCGAAGGCCTGCCAGTCCACGCGACCAAAAACATGCTGATGCGGCGCAAAGCCTGCATCTGCATGCGTGGCCTCGTCCGTGGAGCGCTGCAGCGCGCAATTGCCTTGAACACGCAGCGTACGCGCCACCTGCCAGGCCACATCGAGCTCCAAACCCTGCCCGATTTGCGCGCCCGTGTTGCTCCACGTCTGATTGAGCACTCGGATGATGTCCTTCATCGTGTAGTGAAACAGGCTGAGGTTCACATCGGTATCCGGTCTGGCCTGCCAGGCAAAGGCAAGCTCCCACGTACTGATGGTTTCGGGCTTCAGGTCGGGGTTGCCTCGGGTGACCGGGTTGTTGATGCTGTAGAGCTCCGTAAAGGATGGCGCACGAAACGCGCGACCATACAGCAACTTGGCGGTCAGATCCGCGCTCGCGTCCCACACCAGTGCGGCACGCGGATTGAGCGTGTTGCCGAAATCCGAGTAATGATCCTGTCGCACGCCGCCTGTCAAAGCCCAGTCTTGCGCCACACGCCACTCGTCCTGCACGTAGACATAGTCCACGATGCGGCGGTGCGGAGTCAGGAATGACTCGGCTTGCGGCACCTCCACGGGCGTTTGATCAAGAAATGGGACGGGCACCGCATCCTGCCCCAGGATCTGAATCGAAAAATTCTTGATTTCCTGCGTCCGGTACAGATCCAGGTCATCGTGCCCCATGCCGATGCGCACTGTATGTTTGTCAAACCCTCGGTACGCGGCCACCACGGACAGCCTGGCTTGATCCTCCCAGGTGTTGGGCGCACCAAACATGCCGTTGGTGAACCCGAGCGCGCCGGGCGGCAGCAACTGGAAAGGCGTGAAGTACTCTTGCGTGTAGAACAGGTAGCTGCCCGTCACGCCGACATCCCAGTCAGGCAGCACATCGGTGCCGTTCCAGGACAAGTCAGACGTGATGCGCTCACTCTTGCCTCGGCCGACAGGGTCCAGCGCCCCCAGCACACCCGGCCCGGCCTGTGTGTTGTTGCGCAGCTTGTAGCCGGACCGCCAACGCCATTGCCCGTAACTCAAATCGAGGCTGCCATCGACTGCGTCGTAGCCCATGTGCACAGGTCCGGGCGCCAGACTGGCATGGGTTGAAGTCACACGGTCAATCACCGTCTGCTTGTCCGACTCGATCTCGTTGTTGAAGCCGTCCGTGTGCCCGACGGCAAGGTAGCCGGCCACGTCCACCGCACCGAGCTTGCCCCCGTGCTGGGCCCAGGCGCTTCGGGTATGAAAGGTCCCGCCGCGCACCCCGAATTCGGTTCCCTGAATGTCGGCTGGTGTCTTGGTGATGATGTTGATCACCCCCGAATAGGCATCCGCCCCATACAAAGCCGAGCCAGGGCCGCGGATGATCTCGATGCGCGCGATGTTGTCGACAGGCAAGCCATACCAGGCGTTACCGCGATTGCCCACGAACAAGGTCGTCATGGGCACACCGTTTTGCAACATCAAGGTTTGCGGGTTGTATTGGCTGTTGACGCCCCGGATCAGATACAAGGGGCTGTAGCCCTGCTCGCTGCGGCTGACGTGGATGCCTGGTACGGATTCAAGCACCTCGTCCAGGTCCTTGGCACCCATGGCGGCGATATCCTCGGCCGTGATGACCGTTGCGACCGCAGGTGCGCGCCTCAAGGGCTGCTGGCTCCCCGTTGCGATGCTGATGGTTGGCTTGTCACCATATGACAAGGCCAGATCGGCTTCATCCACTGTGGCCTGAGCATGTGCAAGGGGCTGCATCAGCAAGGCCAGCACGCCCACGGCCACACGGGTCAAAGCAAGGAAAGACCGCCCTTGCAAATCGGGAACGCTACTGCCAAACATTCGGTTCCAGCACTTTTACAACGGGGAGATTGTGTGTGGCCGCAGGCAATTTTGGAAGTCGGGTTCACCTGAGAGACGCAAGGCCGCGACAAAGCAAAAAGCCCCTTGCTTGCGCAAGAGGCTTTTGTCTGGTGGGCGGTGCAGGGTTCGAACCTGCGACCCCTGCCGTGTGAAGGCAGTGCTCTACCGCTGAGCTAACCGCCCGAACTCGTTTCAGATGTCTTGTTCGGGTTCGCTGATTAATTTGTCGCAATCAGCGAAGACCATGACTATAGCACAACTTCGATCGACTTCCATAAAGTTTTTCCACCGCTGGCCTTGTCGATGGCCGCCAACGATTTCTCGAAATCCTCGGCTTCTTCGTCCGAGGGCTTGATCACCGGCAGATCGAAAGTGCTGAAGTCAACGGCCACCACTTCCTGTGTGCCCTGTCCTTCGCCCCCTTCGGATGCGTCGCTGTCGATCAGCAAGGCATCCTGGCCACGGGTCATGTTGATGTAGACCTCGGCCAGCAACTCCGCGTCCATCAAGGCGCCGTGCAGGGTTCGGTGGGTGTTGTCCACTTCCAGGCGACGGCACAGGGCGTCCAGCGAGTTGGACTTGCCGGGGAACATCTCGCGGGCCATGACCAGGCTGTCGACCACGCCGCCCACGTAATCCTTGAACACACCGCGGTTGAGGCGCTTCAACTCGGCGTTGAGGAAGCCCACGTCGAAGCTCGCGTTGTGGATGATGATCTCGGCATCGCGGCAATACTCGAGGATCTCGTCGACCAATGCGGCGAACACGGGCTTGTCGGCCAGGAACTCGTCGGTCAGGCCGTGGATCTTGACGGCGTCCTCGTGGTTGGGACGCTCGGGGTTGATGTAGAAGTGCAGGTGCCGGCCGGTGAGGCGGCGGTTGACCATTTCCACACAACCGATTTCGATGATGCGGTCGCCTGACTCGGGGCTCAGGCCGGTGGTTTCGGTATCAAGGAAAATCTGACGGGACATGCTTGTGCGAGGAAAGCAACGGTGGCGGCGTACTGTAGCAGCCGCCGCCACCGCCATCTTCAAACACCGATCAGGCTGGTTCCACGCAAGTCAGGCCGTTGACGAACTTGTCCGACGTTGCATTCATGTTGCCGGTGTTGAGCAGCCAGGCAGCGTCATGCAACTCCCAGCCAGCGGGGCAAGAAAGCGTGCCGGGGCCGCCCGAGCCCTCATCGGGGCGAGCCAAGGTGTTGATGCCGATGAAGGGTTGCCACTGGAAGCTGCTCAAGTTGAAGTCGGTGCCAGCCACCACGTAGTCAGCTTGCAGCGCGCCCGACAGCAGGAAGCCCTTGCTGGCAAAGGAATAACCACCACCCAACTCATACATGCCCAGTCGGTTGCCCCCTACCAGGCGCAGGCGCAGCTTGTCAAAAGCGATGCTCTGCTTGCCAAACGGGAAGGTGGCTTCCACTTTGGCGCCAGCCACCTTGTTGCGCGCATTGGTATGCAGGCTACGCACCCCCACCACCAGCTCGGTGCCTGAGCCAAAGGCCCAGTTGATGCCGGCATACGCCTGCGTGGTGTCTGCCTCGCCAGTGCCGCCACCAGAGAGCACAGGTGCGGCGCATGACGTTCCACACGGGGCGGCACCGGCCATCACGGACGGCGCAAACAAACCCGCCGACAGGGCGGCCACGGCCACAGCGAGAGAACGAACGACAAAAGACGACTTCTTCATGATGAAATTTCCTGCAAATAACCGCTGGTACTACCCGGCGTGAAGGAAGCGGTCGACTGCCCGCAAGGCCAAGGCCTGAATGGTCAGTGACGGAGACTCCCCTCCTCCGGAACTTGGAAACGTGCTTCCATCACAAAGTAACAGGTTGTTCCAGCCGTGAATTTGATGCTGCTCATTGCAAACGCTGTCCCGGGGTGACACCCCCGATCTGCAGGTACCAAACACATGCGTGGACGCGAAGTCGTCATACGTCCCCATCTCCATGTGCAGGTCGCTGCAACCGGCGGCCTTGAGCACAGCCCGGCAGGTCTGTGCCATGAAGCGCAGGCGCCTGCAGGCCATCTCGTCCACGTATGAGTGGATACGGGCCAGTGGCATGCCATGTTCATCGCGCTCGCTGGGGTGCAGATCAATGAAGGAACGCGGGTTGGGCAGGCTCTCACCAATGGCACCGATGGCCAGTGCATGCCCGAAGCTGCGACGCAGCTGTTGCTTGTGCTGCGCCCCCCAGCCATCCACCATGCGTGTGGCATAAGCCACCGGGCCCATCAAGTCGGTATCGAGCGTGGCTGAATAAAAACGCGCGCCGCCCACCACATCGGCAATGGCATCGGGGCGGTTGTGATCCCAGCAAATGGCATCTGCCGGCAGGCCCATGTAGCTGGATTGCGGCTCGGGATGCAAGGCCATGGATGTCCACGACAAGGTCTCCATGAAGTTGCGGCCGACCTGGCCATGGTCGTTGCCGATGCCTTGCGGCACCAGTGCCGACCGGTTGGCCAGCAGAAGCCGGGGCGTTTCGATGGCGCCTGCAGCCAGGATCACCAAGCGTGCGCGCTCGATGTGCTGGCGGCCCTTGTCATCGACATAACGGACCCCGCGGATGACGCGCTGCTCGCCATGCAACAAATCGAGCACGGTCGCACGCGCCCTCACTTCACAGCGGCCAGATTTCAGCGCATGGCGGATGAAGGTCTGATCGACCGAGCCCTTGTCACGCCGTGGGCAGCCACGTGAGCAGCCACCACAGTAGTTGCAAGGTGGGCGCCCGTCATACGCCTGCGACAAAGCCGCGCGGGGATTGGGCGTCCAGCTCAGTCCCAATGCCGATGCGCCTGCCGCCATGGTGCGAGACGCGCGTGACAAGGGGTGCGCGGGCAAGGGATAGGGCTGGCTGCGCCAACGGTCGCCAGTTTCAACGGGCCCGGCCACCCCGATCAGGCGCTCGGCCTCGACGTAATAGGGCTCCAGTTCGGCATAGTCAAAAGGCCAGTCGGCTCCGACGCCATGCTGGCTGTGCAACTTCATCGCGTGAGGGTTGAGCCGGTGCGCCTCGCCAACGTAATGCAAGGTGCTGCCGCCCACCCCGCGCACATGGCTGTAGCCAATGCGCACGGCGCGCCGGTCGCCCAGCACCAGGCGCCCGCTTTCGTGGTGCCAGCTGCGCAGGTCGTCCCATTGAGGATCGAGCTGCTGCATCTCGCCGTATCGATGGCGCCCCGCAGAGCCCGGCTTGACGGGGAAAGGCCGCGCCTCCCAATCGGGCTTGTCCAGGCCGTAGTCCTTGTCCGGATCAAACCAGGGGCCGGCCTCCAGCACCAGCACCTTGCAACCTTGGCGCGTCAGGCGCCAGGCCGCTGCGGCGCCACCTGCGCCTGCGCCGATGACGATGGCGTCAAATGCCGCGCTCATGGCCGATCAATCCAGCACATGCCCGATGGGCTGTGGCGGGCGCTGGATGGGCAAGCCCTTCCAGGCGGCAGGCTGGGTGTAATACAGCGTGAAAGCACGGTCGCGCACCAGGTGAAAGAAGCGCCGCTGAGGGGATTCCCAAGGCGCGGTGGACATCCACTTCACCAGCGCCTCGCGCTCGTCGGGCTGCAAGACGGCAAAGCCCTCACCATAACGGTCCATCCAGGCGCAGACAACCTCGATGAGGCGCCGCAAGTCGGCGTCGTCCTGGGCTTGCTGCCAGATGTGGTCGGGCACACGCAAGGCCGAGGCAGCAGGCGTCAATTCATCGGCGGGGATCAGGTGATCGATGAAGGCGCGCAAGGCAGGCGGCATGTCGGCGCGCCCCTGGCTGACGGGCTTGAGGCGCGTGCGCTGCACAGCGGCCTTGGCATCGGCCCGCGCTGCCCAGCCCAGCAGCCCCCCTGTCAGCAAAGCCCCCAGGAACCAGCGCCTGCGCAGCTGCGGCAAAGGCGACAAGGAGGACAAGGACGGCCAGGTGCTGAACGTGCGAACCGACACGATGCCGCCTTTGCCTGCCCGCCGGAACTCAGTGGTTCTCGCGCGCGTGGTTGATCGTGTACTTGGGGATCTCGACCGTCAGGTCCTGACCCGCCACGATGGCCTGGCAACTCAAACGCGAATTGGGCTCCAGGCCCCAGGCCTTGTCCAGCAGGTCTTCCTCGACCTCGTCCATCTCATTGAGGCTGTTGAAGCCTTCACGCACGATGACGTGGCAGGTCGTGCAGGCGGCGCTCATGTCGCAGGCGTGCTCGATCTCGACGTGGTTCTCCAGCAGGGCTTCGCAGATGCTGGTGCCCGGTGCGGCCGTGATTTCCTTGCCTTGGGGGCACAGGGTGGCATGGGGCAGGATCTTGATGATGGGCATGGTCTAGCTTCAGACTTGATCGAGTTTGCGCCCCGCCAGCGCCTGGCGGATGCTGCGGTTCATGCGTTCGGCAGCGAAGGCCTCGGTGCCATCGGCCAGGGCCTTGATCGAGGCCTCCAGGGCGTCGATGTCGCCACGGTCGCAGCGCTGGCCGATCTGGGCCATCAGGCCATCGATGCGGGTGCGGTCTTCGGGGCTCAGCAGGTCGCCGTCGGCGGCCAGCGCGGTGCGTGTGGCCTCCAGCATGCGCTCGGCTTCGACACGAGCTTCACGCAAGGCACGGTCCTTCATGTCGGCGGCGGCCGTGGTGAAGCCCTCGCGCAGCATGTGGGCCACCTGGTCATCGGTCAGGCCATAACTGGGCTTGATCACCACCGAGGCTTCCACACCAGAGAGCTGCTCCTTGGCCGACACGCTCAGCAGGCCGTCGGCATCGACCTGGAAGCTCACGCGGATGCGCGCGGCACCGGCCGCCATCGGCGGGATGCCACGCAGCTCGAAGCGCGCCAGCGAGCGGCAATGCTCGACCTGCTCGCGCTCGCCTTGCACCACATGCACGGCCAGGGCGGTCTGCCCATCCTTGAAGGTGGTGAAGTCCTGCGCCAGGGCGCATGGAATCGGGGTGTTGCGCGGGATGATGCGCTCGACCAGGCCCCCCATGGTCTCCAGGCCAAGGGACAGGGGCAACACGTCCAGCAACAACAGTTCGCCTTGCGCGTTGTTGCCCGCCAGCTGGTTGGCCTGGATCGCCGCACCCAGTGCCACCACTTCATCGGGGTTGAGGTCGGTCAGCGGGGGCTGGCCGAAGAAGGCACCCACCGCATCGCGCACGGCGGGCATGCGGGTCGAGCCGCCCACCATGACCACGCCCTTGACCTCGTCGGGCTTGACCTTGGCGTCGCGCAGCACGCGCTTGACCGATGCGAGCGACTTGTCGATCAGCGGCTTGGCCAGCTCGGCCAGGCGCTCGCGCGTGAGCTTGACCGACAGCATGCCACCCGACAAGGCGCAACTCAGGTGCGCGCTGCCGTCGGTGGACAGCTTTTCCTTGGTGCGGCGCGCAGCCACCAGCACGGTACGCTTGTCCTGCGGGGTGACCGCTTCCATCTTGGCGTCCAGCAGCGCAGCCTCGGCCAGCAGGTGGTCGATGTCGTCACCGCCCAGGGCCGAGTCGCCACCGGTGGCCACGACCTCGAACACACCGCGGCTGAGTTGCAGCAGGGAGATATCGAAGGTGCCGCCACCCAGGTCATAGATGGCGTAGAGGCCTTCTGCACCGTTGTCCAGGCCGTAGGCAATGGCCGCGGCGGTGGGCTCGTTGAGCAGGCGCAGCACGTTCAGGCCGGCCATCTGGGCCGCGTCCTTGGTGGCCTGGCGCTGGGCATCGTCAAAGTAGGCGGGCACCGTGATCACGGCGCCGAACAGGTCGTCGTTGAAGGTGTCTTCGGCGCGCTGGCGCAGGCTGGCCAGGATCTCGGCCGACACCTCGACGGGCGACTTCACGCCGGCCACGGTCTTGACCGCCACCATGCCGGGCTGGTCTTCAAACTGGTAAGGCAGGCGACCGGCATCGGGCAGGTCGGCCAGGCGGCGACCCATGAAGCGCTTGACCGACACGATGGTGTTCTGCGAATCCTCGGCTTGCGCGGCCAGGGCCTCGAAGCCAATGTGGCGACGGGTCTGGCCCTTGGCGTCCACCATGTAGCGCACGGCCGAGGGCAGGATCACCCTGCCCTGCTCGTCGGGCAGGCATTCGGCCGCGCCGTTGCGCACAGCGGCCACCAACGAGTGCGTGGTGCCCAGGTCGATGCCGACCGCGATGCGGCGCTGATGGGGGTCGGGCGATTGCCCGGGTTCGGAGATTTGCAGCAGGGCCATGGGTCGTCAGTCAGCTGGCGTCTTCGTATTTTTCAAGACGCGTATTGATCTCTTCAAGCAGGCGATCAATGAACATGAGGGCGCGCACTTCCTGTGCGGCCTGGGTCGGGTTGGCGTCCACGTCCAGCAGTTGCGTCAGGCGAGCCAGGCCGGCCTTGCGCTGGCCGGTGACCTCGTCTGACAAGGCCTCGACTTCTGCTGGGTTGCCGGCTTCTTCCAGGGCTTCACGCCACTGCATCTGCTGCATCAGGAAGGCGCCGGGCATGGCGGTGTTGTTCTCGGCCTGAACCGGCACGCCGGCCAGCTGGCACAGGTAGGCCGCGCGCTTGAGCGGGTCCTTCAGGCGCTGGTGGGCCTCGTTGACACGCACCGCCCATTGCATGGCAATGCGTTGCGAGGCGGCGCCCTCCGCCGCAAAGCGGTCGGGGTGAACCTGAGCCTGCAAGGCCTTCCAGGCCGCGTCCAGTTGGGCACGGTCCAGTGCAAATGCCCTGTTCAGGCCCAGCAAGGTGAAGTCGTCAGCGTCGATGTTCATGGCCACAGCAACCCGTTAAAAAGAGAAACCCCACCACATGGTGAGGCTTCAATCAACGCAAGGCGCGTGCCTTGCCAGCGCGCGTTCAGATGCGGAAGGATTCGCCGCAGCCGCAACGATCACGCTCGTTGGGGTTGTTGAATTTGAAGCCTTCGTTCAAGCCTTCACGAACGAAGTCGAGCTCGGTGCCATCGATATAGGGCAGGCTCTTGGGGTCGACCAGGATCTTGACGCCCAGGCGCTCGAAGACGATGTCTTCAGGAGCAACCTCATCGGCGAACTCGATCTTGTAGGCCAGACCGGAGCAGCCCGTGGTCTTGACACCCAGGCGCACGCCCACACCCTTGCCGCGGCGGCCCAGGTAGCGCGTGATGTGGCGTGCAGCGGCCTCGGTCAGGCCCACCGACATGTCGGCGTTGGCTTGCGCGATGTCCGCCAGCGGCCCGTTGCCGGGGCCGGCGGTGCACGATCCGGAGGTGGCTTGATCAGGCTGCATGCTTGGTCTTGTAGTCGTTGACGGCGGCTTTGATCGCGTCTTCCGCCAGGATCGAGCAGTGGATCTTGACCGGGGGCAAGGCCAGCTCTTCGGCGATCTGGGTGTTCTTGATGTCCAGGGCTTCGTCCAGCGTCTTGCCGCGCACCCACTCGGTCACCAGGGAGCTGGAAGCGATGGCCGAACCGCAGCCATAGGTCTTGAAGCGGGCGTCTTCGATCACGCCGGTGCTCGGGTTGACCTTGATCTGCAGCTTCATCACGTCGCCGCAGGCCGGTGCGCCGACCATGCCGGTGCCAATGGTGTCGTCACCCTTTTCAAACGAGCCAACGTTGCGGGGGTTCTCGTAGTGGTCAATGACCTTGTCGCTGTATGCCATGATGAAACTCCAAAACTCAAAAGAGCAATCTGAGCGTAACGCGCTAACGGATGGTTAGTGCGCAGCCCATTGAATAGTGCTGATGTCAATGCCGTCTTTGTACATGTCCCAAAGCGGTGACAGTTCGCGCAGCTTGGCCACACGGTCCTTCAAGGTATTGACCACGTAATCGACTTCTTCCTCGGTGGTGAAGCGGCCGATGGTCATGCGCAGGGAACTGTGGGCCAGCTCATCGCTGCGGCCCAGGGCGCGCAGCACGTAGCTGGGCTCCAGGCTGGCAGACGTACAGGCCGAGCCCGACGACACGGCGATGCCCTTGATGCCCATGATCAGCGATTCGCCTTCCACGTAGTTGAACGACACGTTCAGGTTGTGGGCGACGCGCTTTTCCAGGTCACCGTTGACGAAGATCTGCTCGATGCCTTGCAGGCCCGCCAGCAGGCGGTCACGCAGGGCCTTGATGCGCACGTTCTCGGTGGCCATTTCTTCACGGGCGATGCGGAAGGCTTCGCCCATGCCAACGATCTGGTGCGTGGGCAGGGTGCCCGAGCGCATGCCACGCTCGTGGCCACCGCCGTGCATCTGTGCTTCGATGCGCACGCGGGGCTTGCGCCGCACATACAGCGCGCCGATGCCCTTGGGGCCGTAGGTCTTGTGCGAGGCCAGGCTCAACAGGTCTACGGGCAGCGTGGCCAGGTCGATCTCGACCTTGCCGGTGGCCTGGGCAGCGTCCACGTGGAAGATGATGCCCTTCTCACGGCACAGGGCGCCGATCGCCGGAATGTCCTGGATCACGCCGATTTCGTTGTTCACGAACATGACCGAGATCAGGATGGTGTCAGGGCGGATGGCGGCCTTGAGCACATCCATGTCCAGCAGGCCGTCGTCCTTGACGTCCAGGTAGGTGGCTTCAAAGCCCTGGCGCTCCAGTTCACGCACGGTGTCCAGCACGGCCTTGTGCTCGGTCTTGACCGTGATGATGTGCTTGCCGCGGGTCTTGTAGAAGTGCGCCGCGCCCTTGAGGGCCAGGTTGTTGGACTCGGTGGCACCCGAGGTCCAGACGATTTCGCGGGGGTCGGCACCGATCAGCTCGGCCACCTGCACGCGCGCCTTCTCAACGGCTTCTTCGGCTTCCCAACCGTAGGCATGCGTACGCGAAGCCGGGTTGCCGAAGTGCTCGCGCAACCAGGGGATCATGGCGTCCACCACGCGGGGGTCACACGGCGTGGTCGCGCCGTAGTCCATGTAGATCGGAAAGTGAGGGGTCATGTCCATAGTGGGGACTCAACAAAGCTGGCGCCAGACCCATGCCACATGGTGAGATGGGCGGCTGCTGGCAAGTAATTAATGATCGCTGCGCAAAACCTTCGATTATCGGGGACACCGCCCGGGGTAGGCAAACCCTCGGGCTGAGTGGCCCTTACTTCGTGAGGGCTGCGCCGAGTGCGAACACCGAGTTGGGGGCCGTGACCTTGATGGGCTTGACCACCGGCTGGGTGGAGATCGCGCGCTTGATCGGCTGGGCCTCGACGGACACACCCTTGGCGAGCTGGTCTTCCACCAGTTTGCGCAGGGAGATGGAGTCGAGGTACTCGATCATCTTGTTGTTCAGGCTGGTCCAGAGGTCGTGCGTCATGCAACGGCCACCGTCTTCGCCCATGCAGTTTTCCTTGCCGCCGCAACCGGTTGCGTCGATGGGTTCATCCACGGCCACGATGATGTCGGCCACGGTGATGTCCTCGGCCTTGCGGCCCAACGAGTAACCGCCGCCAGGGCCTCGGGTGCTCTCGACCAGCTCGTGACGGCGCAATTTGCCGAACAGCTGTTCGAGGTAGGACAGGGAAATCTGCTGACGCTGGCTGATGGCAGCCAGTGCCACGGGGCCAGTGTGCTCACGCAGAGCCAGATCGATCATCGCCGTCACGGCAAAACGGCCTTTGGTAGTCAGACGCATCGCTTTTCTCCTTGGTCAGGGACTCGGGCGACACCCTTCGCGGCAGGGGTTGGCCTTGGATGGGGTGCGCCGGGATCTCCAACGAACCTGGGGTGTCTTAATCCCGAGTAACGGAGTCGATTATAGCTTACCCAACTGATTTAGTCAACTTCAACCAAGGGTGTTCCCTGATGCTTTGCCGATGACGCCCACAGGTCTCATCTATCAAGAAGCGGGCCAGCACCCTACCCCCAACCGAGCCCCAGTAGATTGCTGGGATTTGTCAGGGAGGGGACGCGACAGACGCGACAACTTGTCGCAAATGTTCGACCAGGCCGTCGCAGGCATCTTCAACCAGGTCGAGCACGAACTCGAACCCGGCCGGGCCACCGTAATAGGGATCAGGCACCGTCTGGACGCTCGCGTGGCGTGACTGGGCCGGCGTGAACTCGGTCAGGCGCTTGAGTTTGCGCCGTGTCTGGGCGTCGCTGGGGCAGTTTTCCTCCAGCAGGGCGAGGTTGTCCCAGTCCATGGCCAGCAGCAAGTCAAAGCGCTCGAAATCTTGCGGCTGCACCTTGCGGGCGCGCAGGTGCTTCATCTCGTAGCCGCGCCGGGTAGCGGTTTCCTGCGCGCGCTCGTCTGGCGGGCTGCCCACGTGGTACGCATGCGTGCCCGCCGAATCAACCTCGACCAGATCCGCCAGCCCTGCGGCCTCCAGCTTGCGCCGCAGGACGGCCTCGGCCGTCGGGCTGCGGCAGATGTTGCCCATGCAGACCATGAGCACGCGGGCGCGCGGGCCTGGCGTCGGGTCAGCCGACTTGAACAGAGACGATGCAAAAAATGCCATGCAAGACTTATATGCCGCTAAGACCTCTATTGTCTTGGCGGTTCATGGCAAACCCAAGGTCACAAGTCACATGGCGTGGGCAGATGGTGACAGGCGCTGCAAAGGCATGCTGGATCCAGCCACATGCATGGTGCCATCTTCGTCCATGTCCAGGTGTTCACCCGTTGCGAGTTTGTATTCCACCTCGCCGGTGGGCTCCCACAGGGTCTGCATGTCCAGCAGGTTGTCGACCCGGGTCAGGTGTTCGTAGGCGTGGACCTTGTAGGTGGCGCCGTGCATGTCCTGCACGCGAAAGGTCTCAAGGCGGTGAAGCTTCTTGTCCATGACGCACTCCTCTTGCCAAAAACGATGCAGAAGAAACGATGGTCAGGCGCTGGCCTGATGCGTTTGAATTGTGCGCCGGCGCAGGAAAGCTGAACAGCCCCCGCGCTTGACCCTGGACAAAACCGGCCTTATTTGCGCCCGGCCTGGATGGGCACCACGTGGTCGTGCACCACGGCGCCGAAAGCCTGCTCCTTGAGCAGGGCCAGCTGGTCGCGCAGCCGTGCGGCCTTCTCGAACTCCAGGTTGCGGGCCGACTCCAGCATCTCCTTTTCGAGCTGCTTCATGCGCTTGCTCAGGTCCCGCTCGGACAGGCCCTCGCTGCCTTCCATGGACTTGACCAGGGCCTCGGCGGCACGCAGGTCGTCCTTGGCCGCGTTGGACATGACGCCGTCGATCAGCTCCTTGACCTTCTTGTTGATGGTGCGCGGGGTGATGCCATGGGCTTCGTTGTGCGCGATCTGCTTGTTGCGTCGCCGCTCGGTCTCGGCCATGGCCTTGCGCATGGACTCGGTGATCTTGTCGGCATACAGGATGGCGTGGCCGTTCTGGTTGCGGGCCGCACGGCCAATGGTCTGGATCAGGCTGCGCTCGGCACGCAGAAAGCCTTCCTTGTCGGCATCCAGGATGGCCACCAGCGAGACCTCGGGGATGTCCAGGCCTTCACGCAGCAGGTTGATGCCCACCAGCACATCGAAGGTGCCCAGGCGCAGGTCGCGCAGGATCTCGACGCGCTCGACCGTGTCGATGTCGGAGTGCAGGTAGCGCACCTTGACGCCGTTCTCGGTGAGGTAGTCGGTGAGCTGCTCGGCCATGCGCTTGGTCAGGGTGGTGATCAGCACACGCTCGTTGATCTCGACGCGGATGCGGATTTCCTGCAGCACGTCGTCAACCTGGTGGGTGGCGGGGCGCACTTCCACAACCGGGTCGATCAGGCCGGTGGGGCGCACCACCTGCTCGACCACCTGGCCGGCGTGCTGCTGCTCGTAGGCGGCCGGCGTGGCCGACACGAACACGCACTGGCGCATCTTGCGCTCGAACTCCTCGAACTTGAGCGGGCGGTTATCCAGCGCAGAAGGCAGGCGAAAACCATACTCCACGAGCGTGGTCTTGCGGGCGCGGTCGCCGTTGTACATGGCGTTGAGCTGGCCGATCATCACGTGGCTCTCGTCGAGGAACATGAGGGAGTCGGCCGGCATGTAGTCCACCAGCGTGGGGGGCGGGTCACCAGGCTTGGCGCCTGACAGGTGGCGGGTGTAGTTCTCGATGCCCTTGCAGTGGCCGACTTCCTGGAGCATCTCCAGGTCAAAGCGGGTGCGTTGCTCCACGCGCTGGGCTTCCACCAGCTTGCCATCGGCCACCAGTTGCTTCACACGCTCATTGAGCTCCTGCTTGATGGCTTCGATGGCCACCAGCACGCGCTCGCGCGGGGTCACGTAATGGCTGCTGGGGTAGATGGTGAAGCGCGGGATTTTCTGGCGGATACGGCCAGTGAGCGGGTCGAACAGTTGGATGCTGTCGATCTCGTCATCGAACAACTCCAGGCGCACGGCCAGCTCGCTGTGTTCGGCGGGGAACACGTCGATGGTGTCGCCGCGCACGCGGAAGGTGCCGCGCCCGAACTCCATGTCGTTGCGCTTGTATTGCATGCGGATGAGCTGGGCGATCACGTCGCGCTGGCCCATCTTGTCGCCCACGCGGGCCAGCAGCACCATCTGCATGTAGTCATCGGGCTTGCCGATACCGTAGATGGCCGAGACGGTGGCCACGATGACCACGTCACGGCGCTCCAGCAGGCTCTTGGTGGCGGAGAGGCGCATCTGCTCGATGGCCTCGTTGATGGCGCTGTCTTTCTCGATGAAGAGGTCGCGCTGCGGGACGTAGGCCTCGGGCTGGTAGTAGTCGTAGTAGCTGACGAAATACTCGACCGCGTTGTGGGGGAAAAACTCGCGGAATTCGGCGTAGAGCTGGGCCGCCAGCGTCTTGTTGGGTGCAAACACGATGGCCGGGCGCCCCATGCGGGCGATCACATTGGCCATGGTGAAGGTCTTGCCCGAGCCGGTCACCCCCAGCAGCGTCTGGTAGGACAGGCCGTCTTCGATGCCTTCACACAACTGCGCAATGGCGGTAGGCTGGTCGCCCGCGGGCGGATAGGGCTGGAAGAGCTCGAACGGCGAGCCTGGATAAGTGATGAACTGGCCCGCGTTTTCGGCGGCCGCAGACGCCGAACCCTCGTTTTCTGACGAGTCTTTGGCAGCAAGAAGATCAATCGGCTCAGACATCCGCGTCACAGTTCGATAAAATAAAGGGTTTGCCCGATTTCGCAATGTGATCCAGGCTGTGCCTGTTGACCGCTTTTTTGACGAATTCGCGCTGTCGAATTTTCCAGCTTATCCCTTTTTCAGCTCTAACACCTGACCGGAGACTGCTTGCATGGCCTCGCTGTTCGCTTCCGTTGAAATGGCCCCCCGGGATCCCATCCTGGGCCTCAACGAACAATTCAATGCCGACCCCAACCCCAACAAGGTCAACCTGGGCGTGGGCGTGTACACCGACGACAAGGGCAAGCTGCCCCTGCTGAAGTGCGTGGCCGCTGCTGAAAAGCAGATGTCCGAGGCGCCCAAGGCCCGCGGCTACCTGCCCATCGACGGCATCGTGGCCTATGACAAGGCCGTGCAAGGCCTGGTGTTTGGTGCCGAGCACGCTGCCGTGAAGGCGGGCCGCATCGCCACGGCGCAGGCCATCGGCGGCACGGGCGGTTTGAAGCTGGGTGCCGACTTCCTCAAGCGCCTGAACCCGGATGCGCAAGTCCTGATCTCGGACCCGAGCTGGGAAAACCACCGCGCCCTGTTCGAGGCCGCCGGCTTCCCCGTGGACGTCTACCCCTATTACGACGCAGCCAACCGCGGCATCAACTTCGACGGCATGATCGCCAAGTTGAAGGCCTCCAAGCCCGGCACCATCGTGCTGCTGCACGCCTGCTGCCACAACCCGACCGGTTACGACCTGACGGACGCCCAGTGGAGCGAAGTCATCGCCGTGATCAAGGCCGGTGGCCTGGTGCCCTTCCTGGACATGGCCTACCAAGGCTTTGGCAACGGCATCGCTGAAGACGGCGCCGTGGTCATCAAGTTCCTGGATGCGGGCCTGAGCTACTTCGTGTCGACCTCGTTCTCCAAGAGCTTCTCGCTGTACGGTGAGCGCGTGGGCGCCCTGAGCATCGTGAGCGAAACGGCCGAAGAGTCCAGCCGCGTGCTGAGCCAGCTCAAGCGCGTGATCCGCACCAACTACTCCAACCCGCCGACGCACGGCGCGCAAGTGGTGGCCACCGTGCTGACCACGCCCGAGCTGCGCAAGATGTGGGAAGACGAGCTGGCCGAGATGCGCGACCGCATCAAGCTGATGCGCACGGCGCTGGTCAACGAGTTGACGGCCGCTGGCGTGCAAGGCGACCTGAGCTACATCACTCGCCAGAAGGGCATGTTCAGCTACTCGGGCTTGAACGCGACGCAAATGCAGCGTCTGCGTTCGGAGTTCGGCATCTATGGTGTGGATTCTGGTCGCATCTGCGTGGCTGCGCTGAACACCGGCAACATCAAGGCTGTGGCTGCGGCCATCAAGGCGGTGATGTAAGAGGCTTCATCAATGCGCGTCAAGCGCGTTGAACCCAGTCCGCACCAAGCCCCTCTCACGATGGGCTTTTTGTTTCTGCGCGTGCTGTGAATGGCGTCAGGCGCTGCGGGGGTGATGGGCGCTTTGTCGTTGGAGCGCGAGGCGGGGGCTGAGCCGGCATCTGGCCGAGCTTCATGTTGGTGGCCCCGCTGTGCAGGGCTGCCTTGCGATGCTCGTGTCAAGGTGGCGCCGGGGAACTCGCTGCAGGGCCCTTGGCCCTTACGCTCGAACAACCCCGGCGAGCTTGAGCACGAAGCGCGCTGCGCGCGCCCACCTTGCCACTGCGCTTCTCAGCACCAACAAGGCGCCCGGCCAGATGCCGGCTCAGCCCTTTTCCGCCTCGCTCGTGACATGCACAGGCCTATGTCCTGGCGGAACGCAGTCTTCAGGCTTCGCGCAACAACATCCTGCTGTTGCTGTTGCTGTTGCTGCCGCGCCTTCCCTTCGCCGCGCCAGCAACCGCGGCGATACTCAAGCGGGGCGATCAAAGGTTGAGGTAGCGTGCGGCTGGGCGCCTTGTTGGCGTCGGAGGCGCGCAGGGAGGTTCAGGTTTGCCCCTTGTCGGCAGACAAGTGGCGAGCATGTTTGAGGCCGCAGGCCGAGTTGCGCAGCCACCTGATCCGAGCGAGCTCCATAGAGCAGTCCTGCTTGCAAAGCAGGACCGTCAACATTGAAGCCCGGACGCATGCCACCTCAGCCGCGCCCCGCGCTGCCACGTCAGAAGCTCACATTCACCGTCACCCGCACCGTTCGAGGCTCAGCCGGGTGCGAGTGCAGATCGTTGCTCCCCTGAGCTGGCTCACCTTTCAAACGTGAGGTGTAGTAGTAATCGATGTCGCTGGCCTTGCGGTCAAACAGGTTGAAGACGTCCAGCGACAGCTTCACATCGGGTGAGACCTTGTAGCCCACACGCGCATACGCCAGGGTCGTGCCTTGCGAGCGCTGGCTGTTGTCCTCGATCAGGGGGCGGGGGCCAAAGTAGCGGACTTGGAACTGGCCGAACCAGGGGCCATGGCCCGTGACCGTTGCGCCCAGCGAGGCGACGGTCCGCACGGAGCCGGGCACGTAGCGGCCCGCGTTTGGCGCTTCGCCCTGCTCTTCCTTGAAGCGCGATTGGGAGAACGCGAGATCCGCGTCCAGCAACAACCAGGTGTTGGCCACGTAGTGGTTGTTGAACTCGATGCCATGGCGCTTGCTGGCACCGCTGGCTTCGGTGTCGCCGGCATCACCCGAGAACACCAGCTCGGAACCCAACGTCAACTGCCACAAGGACAGCGAGGACTGCAAGCCCGGCACGATCTCCGTGCGAAGGCCCAGCTCGGCGCCTTTGGTTCGCACCAGGGCCGGCGAGGGCTCGATGGCCGTGCCCTGCTTGGGGCTGACCGTGGACGTCACGCCGCGCGCGTCGTTGCTGTGAAAGCCGTAGCCATAGCTGAAGAAGTACTCGGTCTTGTCCCATGGCCCGAAGATGAGGGAGAGCTTGGGGCTGTTGATCAGGGCAGATTGCTTGCCGCTGTTGCCTGCGATCGAGCTGCTGACGTCGACATGGTATTGGTCCGTACGGATGCCGGCCACGCTGCGCAACCAAGGCAGCCATTTCGTGTCATTGCTGGCGTAGAGGCCCACGCTGGTTTCCTTGACGCGGCTTTCCTGTGTGGTGCTCAGGCGCTCGCCATTCTCAGCAGCGTACAAACCGACCGGGCTGAGGCGGTCGTGGCGCAGTTGCAGGCCCAGCGTGTTCGTGCTGTCGCGCCCGGCCAGCGTGGTCTGCCAGCTGCGGCTGGTGGTCAGCCCGTAGACCTGCCGGCCTTCGGATTGCTCGAACTGGTCACCATGTACGGGGTCATCCAGGAAGTAGGTGAAGTTCGAGAACAGATCCAGGCTGGACTGGATGGCGTAGGCATTGAGCTTGAACTCGCCGTCATCCAGCGCGTGCAGCAGATCGTATGAAAGGCTGAAGCGCGACGTGTCGCCGTGGTCACTGGCATCGATGGCAGCAAACCGGCCAATCTGGCCGCTGTTGACAGCGCGCTGCGGCACCTGGTCGGTGGATCGCCACCTGGCGGTGTAGGCCATGCCGGTGAGCGTCGAGCGCGTGTCGCCCTCGCCAAAGCTGTAGCGCAAGACGCCATTGGCGCGCCGGAAGTTCTCGGGCTTGTCCCAAGGGCCATCGTTGTGAGCAGCCTCGACGGCGTACAAGAGCTTGCCCGTGGTCAATGGGGTCGAGTTGGCCACCAGCGCGCGCGCATAGCCGTTCTCGCCCGCCGTGATGGAGGCCAGGCCGCGCGGCAGGCCATTGAACAAGTTGATGTGGGCCGCACCTGCCGAGGCGAAGTCGCCCTCGCTGGCGTAATAGGGGCCCTTGCGGTAGCCGATGCGGTCGACCAGCTCGGGGATCAACCAGTTGAGGTCGCTGTAGCCCTGGCCGTGTGCGTGCGTGGGCATGTTCACGGGCATGCCATCCACGCTGGTGGCGAAGTCGGTGCCGTGGTCGAGATTGAAGCCACGCAGGTAGTACTGGTTGGCCTTGCCGTCGCCGCTGTGCTGCGACACGATCACACCGGGCACGAACTCCAGCACCTCGGCCGGCCGCAGGGTGGGCCGACTGGCCAGCAGCTTGGACGTGACGACGCCTTCGCTGGCTGCATCCGATGTGCCGATGGCGTTGTCGTAGTTGCCGGTGATGGTCACTGAGGGGAGCGTGGCCACCTGGGCCAGGCCGAGTTGCGATGCCAGTGCGATGGTGCTGGCCAATGCGGTGCGCATGAACGGCGGCTGCATGGAAGGATCCTTGTACTACCTGCTGTCGGCCAGCTGGTGCAGCATCTGGCCGGCTTCAGGTCGGGATGGTTGAAGGCGTGTCAAGGCCATCAGCAAGGCGCGGGCGGCCTGTGCATCGCTGTCGGCCAGCGCACCGGCCATGCGCACCAGGGGGTCATACGCGGGCCTGAAGTCGGGGCTGGTGCGCAGCACCGAGAGCAGTGGCTCACGCACCTGGGCCAGCATGTCCTGCACACGGCCCGTCGGGCGCACACCCACACCGATCTCGATGAAGCGGGCACGCGATGCCCAGTAAGCCGTCAGACGCTGGGCCCATGCTGGGTCAACGGCAGGCCCGACCACCTCCGCAGGCTTGACGGACAGTTCACTCAGGAGCGCCATCAGCCGGTCTCTGGGCTGCGAATCGGGCGCATAGGTGATGCGCGGCGCCAGATAGGCCACCGTGGGGCGATCATCCGTGTTGGCCTGCGCGGGCTCGGCGAAGCGCGCCAGGGCCTGCGGCCCCGCCACCATGCTGCCCAGCAAGGCCCATTCATCCTCGATGCCAAAGGCAGATGGCGGCGTCCGCATAAGGGTGCTGGCCAGACGCTGGCGCAAGCGCACCGGATCGAAGTGCCCGCCATCCGCGCGGCCAATGAGCCCGATCACCGGTGTCTCCAGGCTGTTGCTCGCCAGGATCGCCAAGCCACCGGGATAGACCGCCATGAAGGACTTCACGATGCTGCGCAGTGTGTCCAGGTCCAGTTGGTGCAAAGGCAGCCACTGGCAGAACACGCCGCCGTCGGCCAGCCGGTCTCGCACAAAGCGGAAGTGTTCCACCGTGTACAAGGCGCCCGAGCCACTGCGGGCCGGCTGGAAGTTGTCGGACACGATCACGTCATAAGCCTGGGGGCTGACCCGCACGTAGCGCCGGGCATCTGCAGCGATGACGTGCAGGCCAGGACCAGGAGAATCTTTGTCGAACACACGCCGGAAGTGGGAAGAGGCCTGGATGACTTCGGGCAAGAGCTCCACCACATCGACCTGCAGGCTCGGGTCCTCTGCGGCGGAGCCCGAGGTCACGCCGGTCCCCAGGCCCAGGAACAGCGCGCGGCGCGGCGCGGGGTGCAAGAGAATGGGCAACAAGGCCTGGCGTGCATCGACCAACCGGGTGGCGGAGCTGCCTTCCTGCTGGCGGTTGTTGATGCGCAAGCGGGCCACGCCCTCGGCATCCTCGACCACACTCACGGCGGCCATGGCGCCTTCCTGGTAGCTGACGATGCGCCCGCCTGGCGGCACTTCGACAAAGGTCAGCGGTGGCGCCAGCAGCACCATGGTGAGCGCCCCGCCGGCCGGCACCCAGCCCCATGGGGTGGACCAGACCCGCCGCGTGCCCAGCAGCAGGTAAGCCGAGGCAATCAGCAGCAAAATCATCTTGGGGCCCAGCAGCGGTGTCATGAACACACCAAACAGCGGCGGGGCCAGTGCCGCGGCCAAGGTGTTGACGCCCATCGCCCGGCCAAAGCTGATGCCCAGGGCACTGGCGCCATGCGTGAGGTGGCTGAACAAGGCGCCCATCACCACGGTGGGCACGCCAAATGCCAGCGCAGCCAGCAAGGCCTCCGCACCGACCGCCGCGGCCATGGTGCCACCGCCCGCCGTGATCACCAGGCTGCGGAGGTCATCGGACGCCCACAGGCTGGCTGTGCCCAGCAGGCAGGCCATCGCCAGCGCACTCAGCAGGCGATCGCCCAGGCGCGCCTGATCGCGAACGTGCAGCAGCCAGCGTTGGTAAGCCGCAGCGCCTGCCGCGGTGCCCAGCAGATACACCGCCAGCAGCATCGCAAAGGTGTAGACCGTGTCCTCGGCCACCTGGCTGATCACCCGCACCACCAGCACCTCGTAGCCGATGCCCAGCAAGCCGGTCAGGGCCAGTTGGGCCAGCAGGCCACGCCGGGCTCGCACCTGGGCGGCCAATGGCATGGCCTGTGGCTGCACCACCGCACGCTGAGGCAGAACGATCAGCGCCGCACCCGCGCACAGCACATTGAGCACCACGCACACCGAGGCCGTCCGGGCCAGGCCCAGTTCAGGAACCAACCAGAAGGTCACGCCCAGGACGCCGGCCACGGCCCCGAAAGTATTGCAGGCGTAGTGCGCCGCGATGGAGCGCTGCTCGGCGTGCATCTGGACACGCATCTGCGCCGTCACCCGCTCCATGGCGGGCAGGGTTGCGCCCATGGCCGCCGTGGCGGGCAACAGCAGCAGGAAGGTGCCGCTGAAAGCCACCAGCCATTGCCACACAGGTGAAGGCTGCACGCCCGTCAGCGTCAGCATCCAGGCACTGAAGGGCGACATCACGAACAGCAGGAGCGCGCCCCAGATGGCGATGAGCAACTCGCAGGCCGCGTACCAGTGCACCGGCCTGTCGCTGCGCTCGATACGCGGCCCCAGCCACAAGGCCCCCAGAGACAGTCCTCCGAAGAAAGCGGCCACCACGGCCAGCACAGCAGCCGATTCGTGGCCCAGCCATGCCGCGCATTGCTGCGTCCACACCATCTGGTAGCCCAAGCCGGCAAAGCCCGAGGCGAACATCAGCAGCAAAGCCGCCTTGTGACGCGCGTGATCACGCACGCCCGGTGCGACGATAGGCAAGGACATGTCGGCCTTCACGCGCTGAACTGAACGGCGTAGCCCCAGGAATCGAGCCGCACCGGGATGGCATTGAGGGCCAGGGTGATGCGTCGCTCGCCCTCATTGGGTGGCACGGCATGCATCAGGTAGCTCGGGAACAGCACGAGGTCGCCAGGCTGCGGTGCCGGGCTGATCCACTTCTCGGCGTTGAAGGGCCCGGTCACCACACCAGCATGGTCGTTCTTGAACGAGTAGTCAGTGCCACCAGGCGATTTCATGAACACCGTGCGCGAGGAATCGTGCGTGGGCGTGAGGTAGACCACCGCCGAGATGAAGCTGTTGGCGTGGTTGTGCATGGCCTGGCGCCCGCCCTGGTCCAGCACATTGACCCACATCTCCTTGATGGACCAGCCCATGCGCTCACCAAAGAGTTGCGCGCCGAAGTCGGCCAGCTTGGGCGTGATCAGGGCCGCAGCCTCGATCAACAATGGGCTGTCGCCGGGCTTGAGCATCTGGGTGTGGGACAGGTTGGCCGACGCGTTGTTCTCCTGCAAGGCCATGCCGCTGAAATGCTGGACCAGCCCATCCACCAGGCCCTTGGGCAGGGTGCGGGGTGCGCGCATGATGGGCGTCGGAAAGATGCCGATGACTTCATCCATATGGGTACTACCTTGCGCAATCCGTCAGGCAAAAATCGCCAGCACGCGTGACCAGGCCCAGAACGAGGCCACCGCGCCAATGCCATACAGCGCGGCCGTGCGGGCCTGTGCCACGCGGGACCAGCGTGAGGCCACGCGCCACAAGGCCCAGGCCGCCCCAACCGTCATCAACTGGCCGAGTTCGACGCCCACGTTGAAGGTCAGCAAGGCCACCAGCATGTGGTTCTCGGGCAAGCCGATTTCCTTCAGGGCACCAGCAAAACCCAGGCCGTGAACCAGGCCGAACAGGAAGGCCACCAAGGCGGGCCAGCGGCGCGCGAGCGTCTGCCGCTGGTGCAAGGCCTCACCGGCCACCAGCACGATCGACAAGGCAATGGCGGCCTCGACAGGCGGCGAGCGCAATGCCAGCCAGCCCAGGGCACTCAAGGCCAGGGTCAGGCTATGTGCGGCCGTGAAGGCGGTGATCGTCCACAACAAGTTGCGCTTGAAGCCCACCAGGAACAGCAGGCCGATCACGAACAGGAGGTGGTCCACACCGGACAGGATGTGCTCGACACCCAGCATCGTGTAGGCCCAGGCGATCTCGCCCATGCCGCGATGGTCATCGGCCGCGCCATACAGGTGGACCGTGGGCTGGCTGGCCGTCAGGGTATAGACGCGGCTTTGCCCGTCCAGCCAGTAGACCTTCACCAAAGCTGCCGAGTAGGTCTTGCCCACGCCATTGACCGACAGCGTGCCCTGCATGCCGTCCTTGCCGCAATGCAGCAGGTTCATCTCGGCCTGGCAGCCATCGGGCCAGGCGGGTGCGAGGTCGTCGCTGGCGGCGCGCTTTTCGGTGGCCGTCCACTGCCAGATGAACTCGCCGGGTGCCATCTCGCGTACCTGCATTTCGGCCATGCTCATTTCATGGGCGCTGGCCACCGAGCCGAGCAGCAAGCAGCTCAGCATCAGCAGACCATGAAGCCAGGCGCTCAGCCCGCCCTTCATTTGGCGGCCTCCTCGAACTTGATCTTGTACTTCTTGGCCAGTGCCGCCACGGCCGCGCTGCGTTGCTCGGACATGGTCGCGTCCGTCCAGGCCTGCTGCACAAGGGGTCGCACCACCTCGAAGGCCACAGGCTTGGCGGGCGTGACAGCCATCAGGCGCATGGCATGCCAGCCCTCCTTGGTCTTGATGGCATGCCACTCGCCGGTGCCGGCCTGCTCAAGTGCCTTGGCGAACTCGGGCCCATAGCTCTGGTCCAGGTTGGATTGGGGCCGGCCTTTGAACACGCGCAAGCCCGCTTCGCCATCACCGGACGCACCGCTGTTCAAGGCATCCGCCAGGGCACGCACGCGCGACTCGCTGCTCTCACCCGCCGGCACGGCTTCCTGGAAGTCGTATCGGGCCGGCTCGTCATAGTTGGCACGGTGGGCCTCGAACCAGTCCCGCAGCACCTTGTCGGTCACGGGAGGCAGCTTGGTGTTGGCGTCCACCACGCTCAAGGCCTTGAAGATCACACGCTCACGGATGGCGGTATCGCCCTTGTCCACCTGGAGCGCCAGGCCCTCACGGTAGAGCACCTCGTTGTCCAGCCAGACACGGCGCAGCGCCGCCAGCTCTTGCGCATTGGGCTCGCGGCCGCGCGAAGCCTTGAACACCTGCCGGGCCTCGGCGTCCACATCAGCCCCCACGACGATCGTATGCGGGTCATCGGCGCGGGTGACCAGGTAGTGGTCCCCTGCGAACAGCAAGCCGCCCAGTACCAGGAAATGCAGCAGGGGCTCCCTGATCCATTGAGGTGCAGAGGTCGCCTTGGGCGAAACACCAGGTTGAACGGGGGTGGATGCGGACAGCGTGGAGGACATGTCAGGTACTTCTCAAGATGACGCTTTGACGGCAAGGGAATGCATGGGTGTGAAGCGTACGGATTAGTTATGACATTTCGTAGTCAACGTTCAATTCCGCCTCCAGCACCCCGCCTTTTTCAAAGATCAGGCGCATGGGATAAGAGCGCCCGATCAGCAAAGGCTGCGTCAGCCCTGTCAGGCGCAGGTGCACGCCGGCTTCCACCAGTTGAACTTCCCGGCCCTTCTCGATCAGCAGGTCGAGCGAGCGCCCGGTGCTGATGCCGCCAATTTCAGCGCCAGTGGCCACCGGTGTGACCACGCCGATCAGGCGATCCGTTCGGGTGACCTGATCGATCTTCATGCACACCATGGCGAAAGGCGCCTCGGCGGGGGTGACGCGCGTCCAGGGATGGGTGACACGCAGGGTGGATGCAAAGAACTCGCACGCACGAGCGGGCGGGACCAGGCATGAGGCGCCCAGCGCCAGGCCGGCACGCAGGATGTGGCGACGTGTGGTGATGACGGTCATGTTCGTATCTCCTGTCTGAGCAAGATGAAAAAAGACACCGCGTTGAACAACACGCGGTGTCTTGTCTTGGCCTCAAGCCGATATCAGGCCGATTCCAGGCTGATGTCAGGCCGACTTCAGACCAGTTGACGGCCGGTTTACTTCACGCCCGCCACGAGGGTGGAGCCCGACACTTCCACGTAGATCGGGTTGCTGTAGAACCACAGGTCAGACCACGCAGCCACGTCGTACGACACCATCTTCTGGCCAGCCGCAACAGGGCCGCTGGCGGTGGTGATGGCCGCAGGTGCCTTCGCCAGGTGTGCCGGGCAACCATCGATCAGGCCCGATGCAGCCGTCCAGCTCACGCCGTTGGCCGGCACGTTGGTGCCCACCGTGTTGCAAGGGATGCGCAGGTTGGCCGCGGTCTGGGCGTTCGTGTAGAAGTCAGCCAGAGGGTTGCCGTTGGCGTCGGTCTCATACGGCACGGCGGCAGGCATGTTGGTGCCACGCAGACGCACGTATTGAGAAGCCGCCACAGCCGGGATGCGGAAGGTCATCTTCAGGAACTGGGTGCCGTCCACACTGGAGGTGAAAGCCGTCCAGGGCGTGTTGGATGCCGCACTGAAGGTCTTGAGCAAGGCAGCCGTCGTGTTCTTGGCGGCGGCAGGCACCACCGACAGATCAGCTGTCGAACCGTCGGTCTTCAACCAGTTGGTGTTGCGTGGCCACTCGCCCGAGTAGTCGGCTGCACCAGGCGTGCGGTAGCCCGACACCATGCCGCGGATCACGTCGATGTGGTCCAGAACAGGCATGTTCAAGGGCTGAGTCACGCCGATCTGTGCCAGAGACGGGTTGGGGAACGAGTACGGCGAGTTGTTCGTGCCAGCGGGATCACGCACCACCACCGACACGATGATGTCGGCACCAGGACGCACAACCAGTTTCTCGCCCATGGTGGCGCAGCCGGTGGCGCTGATGTCGGTGTTGTTGACCGCGCCATTCACAGCCAGAGCCTCGACAGCGGCATTGGTGCGCGCACCCAGGCCGGCGTACGACGAGCAGGCCACCAGAGCCAGACGGTCGATCAACTGGCCGCTGGAGGCGAAGTTGTTGCCGGAGCGCAGGCCATCCACCACGGTCTGGGGACGGATCTTGTCCGAACCCTTGCGCACCATGGTGTAGTTGCGCTGGTATTCACCGGGCTGGAAGTCCTGGGTCGAGCGGCGGTCATCCGGGCCGAAGATGCCGCGGTTGTGCCAGTCGGAACTGGCGAAGAACCAGAAGTTGCGACCTTCACCCAGCAGGGCATCCCACACACCACCGACCATGGCGCCGTAAACACCGGTGCCGCCGAAAGTCGTGCCACCCACCGAGTCGTATTTCAAGCCATCGGAGAAGGTGTTGCGCAGGACCTGGTATTCGCCGCGGTTGGCAGACGCGCCGTGGCCCGGCTGCGTTTCGAAACCGAAGGCGATGTTCGGGGCGGTGTTGTTGAAGTTGCGCAGATGCTCGACGTTGAAGCCCTGGTTGCCATTGGGATCAAACTGACCAGCGCGCTCCAGGTGGGCCGGCACGTAGTAGCTGCCGTTGGGGTGGTTCTCGGCCATCCACTTCAATGCCTCGAGGGTCTTGTTGTGGCCTTTGGTGCCCACGCCGGTGCCACTGGCGGGCATCAGCTTTTGAGCAGTGGCGTTCCAGCTGACGTCCGCGGCATTGAGGCTGCCGGTCACCGAGCAGTTCCAGTTGTTGCCGTTGGCCGTGCCGGTGTAGTTGCCGCGGCTGGTATCGGTGTCACCACGGTCAAAACAGTAGCTCCACTGAGCCAGGGCATTGGCGTTGCCCTGAGGCGTGTAGCCAGCCGTGGTTGGCAGCGTGACGGTGTCCAGGCTGGTGGGCATCTGGCCGGTGATGATGGACATCGAGGTGTGCTCGTGGCCGGCCACAACCGACTCCATGCCCATGAACAAAGGCACGTTGCTCAGTGCGCTGAGGTACTCGAGCAGGGGGTACTGGAACTCCTGGATCGACTGCCAACGCCACATGTTGCCGGTGGGGCTGGTGGCGCCGAAGCCGCCATCGCCCTTGATGGCTGCCTGACCAATGCTGTTGGCCCAGGTGGTGGTGGGGCCCATGGTGGAGACATAGGGGTAGGCCGGCGTACCCAGCGAAGCGTCTTCAGCCAGGGTGCAGTTGCGGTTGCCCGTGCCGCCGTGGCCAGCCTGAACAAACCAGTCAAGGCCCCAGGTGCCGGCGTCCTTGCCAGTGGCTTTCTTGACCAGCTTCTGCATCGAGATGGCGCCATCCGAGCAAGTGGTGTGGTTGTGGAAGTCACCAGCAACGTAAGTGCCTGGCACTTTGGTCGCGGCGTTGGCGACGGTCGGGGCGACCACCGAAGTAGATGCACCCAACACGGCCACAACGGCCAGGGCGATCTGGTTTTGACTGAAACGGAAAGGCATGACTGCTCCTAATGAATGTGAAACTGGCCCGATACCCGCGACATGCCGCACCGGATATGCATGCCTGGGCATCCGACTTGAACCGGACACCGCTGCAGCTTATTGATCGACGGTGAAGCTGACGTGACTCGCTTTGGCCATCGATGAGCCGATATGCCCACCGAGAAGCAGACATGTCCCGATAGCCGAATGGCGCCAGTGCAAACGGCCTAGCGCTCGTGAGACCACGGTCATACGTTTGTCGTTGTGCCTACCTAGACTGGCCTGGTCAATACCGTTTTCTATTGCAGTCCATCAGGCAAGAGCACACCATTTCTAGGAGTCCACAATGAAGCTCGCATCCACCCTGTCCCTCATCGCGCTGGCCCTGGCGCCCGCCCTGTCGTCGGCCGCCACCGGCTTCACGGTCGACTTTGAAAAGAACTGGTCCTACGGCGAAGCCGTCGACAACCAGTACGCCGCGCAAGGCGTGTCGTTCACGAACGTGCTGGGTGTCTCCAACGACCCCGCCTTCGATCCTTATTACAGCAACGCACCGTCGCCCCTGGGTGTGGCCATGGCGCAGCTCGACGGCGTGACCAACACCACCGCCTTCATGAACGTGGCCGGTGGCGTGGACGGCCGGCTGTCCTTCTTCTACTCGACCCCGACGGACGTGGTCGGCGCCGTGAAAGCCTATTCGGGCCTGAACGGTAGCGGCACCCTGCTGGGCACCTTTGACCTGGTCGCCAATGCAGCCGCTTACGACACCTGGACGGCCGTGAACTTCACGTTCGCTGGCACCGCGCTGTCGTTCGACCTGAGCGCCACCGCCAACGTGGCCGGGTTGGACAACATCTCGGCCGTACCCGAGCCCAGCACCTGGGCCCTGGTTGCCTGCAGCCTGGGCTTGATGGGCCTGAACCTGCGTCGCCGCATGAAGTAAGTTCAAGCGCCCCAAAGCAAAACGCCGCGCAGGTCACCGCGCGGCGTTTGTCTTTTTGCTGAGCTGAAAAAGATCAGCCCAGCTTGATGATCTTCGCCACCGATGGCACACCTGCGCTGTTGAACACGAACAGCATGTAGTAGCCGGGAGGCGCCACATTGGCCGAGGCCGGCATCGTCACGTTCAGGTTCTGGCCCGATGCCGTGTAGTTCAGCGTCATGAAGCGCTGGTCAAAGTCCACCGTGTGCGTGGCCGACCCCGTCTTGACCAGGGTGACCTTGCTGATGCCGCTCACATTGGCCACCACCGGGATCGCTTGCCCCCAGGTGGCCGTGGCCGGTGCCGACGTGATGGATGGCCGTGCAGCCAGCGTGCCGGACCAGTCCTGCTTGTACAGATAGGGCGGCGTGTAGACCTCGGCATTCAGGTTGATCACCGGGCCTGGTGCGCCACCGCCGGCCGTGAGCACACGCGCGTCAGGCAGCAGCAAGGACACCGAGTGATACAGGCGCATCTTGGTGGCCGTGGCCGCCGTCGTCCAGCCATTGTTGGCCGGGTTCCAGATCTTGGCCGTGTAGGCCACGCCATTGGCCACATTGCTCACCATGGAGCCACCGCTGACAAAGACCTTGCCGTCGGCCATGACCGTGGCCGAACCATGAAAGCGATCCTGCCCCACACCCGTCACGCTCGTGGCCTTGGGTGTGGCCCCCGTGATGTCGATCACCACGGCCTTGTTGAGTTTGCGCAGCGACAGGATCTTGCCCGGCGTGAACATCACGCTGGTGAGGTACTCGTCACTGGCCGTCAAGGTCAGGCTGGTCTTTTCGAGCTTGCCGGTGCCGGCCGGATCCAGGTAGTAGGTCCCACCCCATTTCGTGGCGACGAAGACCTTGCCATTGGGGGCCTGCCAGGCGCGCGGGTAGCTCCAGTTCTTCAAGCCATAGGCATCGTCGCTGGTGGCCGTCGACAGCGTGCGCCAGCCGGAGCCTTCCGTGTAGACCTCGGGGGTGGGCGTGGGGGTATCCGGGTCGATGCGCCCGCCCAGCACCAGCACCTCACCTGCCGCCGTGGTCAACACGGTGGGATACCAGCGCAGGTAGGCCATGGGTTGCTGGGCCGAGTACAGCGCCGAGGAGCGGTAGTCAAACAGGTTGACGTCGTTGACCGAGTAATTGCGTACGTTGTTGACCGTCTTGTCGCCCCCGGTCAGCAGCACCGCGCCGCTGGCCGGCAGCACGATCTGGCCACTGCAGAAGGTGTCGGTGCCCGTGGTATTGGGCAGCGTCAGGTGGGCATCGGCGCCCGTGCCCTTGCTGGGGTCCCAGACGTCATAAGTGAACTGCCCCGTCTGGTTGCCCTGGCCATCCGAGCCGTAACCGAGCACACGGCCATCGGGCAGCAAGACCACATGGATCGGGATCAGGGGCCAGTTCACCACGGGCCCGAAAGCGCCCTTGATGTAGGTGTCCCAGGCCGCATGGGCATGCAGGGCCGACAGGGCCACCGCCCCCATCAGCATCCCCTTGGCCAGGCTGGCGCAAACGGTGTGAGAAAAGGTGTGGGGAAAGCGAATGGCTTGGCGGGTGGATTGAAGCTGACTCAGTGCACTCATGCGGGGCTCCCTGCGTGTTTGGTGTCGACCAGGCCATTTCCACAATGAGAAAATGGCCGTAAGTAAACGTTAGCGCACGGAGATGACCCGAATCAAATTTCGGCCCCCTTGGTTCGGGGATGATCCCCCTGTCCAGGTAGGGTCACGTTGCGACAGGGTGCACCGCCCATTTAACGATCAAGCAGACTCGGAAATGCACACTATTTGTGCTGTTGTTGACTTGCTCATGGGCCCAAGAGAAGTGCAAATATTGAAAAACTCTACTATGCTGCACTGCACCATGCTGTTGAAAACGTGAGTGATCACCGTCATGTGTTTGCTGTACCCGACCCAAAGGCCCTGCCATGCTCTACCAGATCTACGAAACCAACCGCGCCTGGATCAGTCCCTTCTCTGAATTCGCCAGTGCCGCGTCCAAGCTGTACAGCAATCCGCTGTCACCGCTGGCGCAGATCCCCTCCGCGCACCGCGTCTCGGCTGGCTTTGACCTGGTCCATCGCCTGACCAAGGAATACGAGAAGCCCGAATTCGGCATCAACAAGGTCAATGTGCACGGCACGGACGTGGTGATCCAGGAGCAGGTGGTTGAAGACAAACCTTTCTGCAAGCTGATCCGCTTCAAGCGTTTCACCGACGACGCGGCCTTGCTTGACAAGATGCGCGACCAGCCCTCCGTGCTGATCGTGGCGCCCCTGTCCGGCCACCACTCGACCTTGCTGCGCGACACCGTGCGCACCATGCTGCAGGACCACAAGGTCTACATCACCGACTGGATCGACGCCCGCATGGTTCCGCTGGAAGACGGCCCCTTCCACCTGGATGACTACGTCAACTACGTGCAGGACTTCATCCGCAAGGTGGGCCCCGGCGTGCACGTGATCTCGGTGTGCCAGCCCACCGTGCCGGTGTTGGCTGCTGTCTCCTTGATGGCCAGCCGTGGCGAAACCACGCCCCGCACCATGACCATGATGGGTGGCCCCATCGATGCCCGTCGCTCGCCCACGGCCGTCAACAACCTGGCCATGAACAAGAGCTTCGAGTGGTTCGAGAACAATGTGATCTACCGAGTGCCGCCCAACTACCCCGGTGCCTCGCGCCGCGTGTACCCGGGCTTCCTGCAGCACACCGGCTTTGTGGCCATGAACCCGGACCGCCACGCCAATTCGCACTACGACTACTTCCTGGATCTGGTGCGCGGTGACGGCGACAGCGCCGATGCCCACCGTCAGTTCTACGACGAATACAACGCCGTGCTGGACATGCCCGCCGAGTACTACCTGGACACCATCAAGACCGTGTTCCAGGACTTCGCCCTGGTCAACGGCACCTGGAAGGTGCGCAACCCCCAGGGCAAGGAAGAACTGGTGCGCCCGCAGGACATCAAGACCACGGCCTTGCTGACGGTGGAGGGCGAGCTCGACGACATCTCCGGCGCCGGCCAGACCCGCGCCGCGCACGAACTGTGCACGGGCATCCCCAAGACGCGCCAGAAGCACTATGACGTGGCGGGCGCCGGTCACTACGGCATCTTCTCGGGCCGCCGCTGGCGCGAGCAGGCTTACCCCGAAATCCGCGCCTTCATCCTGTCGCACAACAAGTGATGCACGGCCCTGCCCGCCTGGTGCGGCGCAGGGCTTGTACACTGCGGCGCCATCATGCTGGACGCCCAACACATCAACGCCCTTTTGCCGCAGACGCAGTGCACGCGCTGCGGCTTTCCTGATTGCGAAGGCTACGCCCAGGCCATTGCCCAGGGTGAAGCCGGCATCAACCAATGCCCGCCCGGTGGCGCCGAGGGTGTGCGGCGTCTGGCCCAGCTGACCGGCCTGCCCGAGGCCCCCCTGAGCGAAGCCCACGGCACAGAAGGCCCGCGCACACTGGCCGTCATCGACGAAGCCTGGTGCATCGGCTGCACCCTGTGCATCAAGGCCTGCCCGGTCGATGCCATCATCGGCACCAACAAGCACATGCACACGGTCATCGAAGACCAGTGCACCGGCTGCGAGCTGTGCATCCCCGTTTGCCCGGTTGACTGCATCTCGCTGGTGCCGGCGCATGACCACGAGCCCGCCCCCACTGGCTGGGCCGCCTGGCCGCAGGATCTGGCTGACCAGGCCCGCCAGCGCTACGCTTTTCATCAAATCCGGGTGGTGCGTGCCAAGGCTGATCACGATGCGCGCTTGCAGGCCAAGGCCGAGCACAAGCTGGCCCACATCGAAGAAGCGTCCAGGCTGACCGACCCGGATCAACTGGACAAGAAGCGCGCCGTGATCGAGGCCGCGCTGGCGCGCGCACGCGCACGCCGCCAGCAGGGCTGATCCACGCGCCATCCGGCCGGCGTCGCGCAAAGCGGACATTGCCACGAACCCTGGCCCCAAGGGACCATGTTGTGCCTGGATCAGGCCCACGCGCCTGAAACAGCGGGCTTTCACACTGCAAGGTATTCCCATGTTCGAGGTTTGCCATGCGTTTGCCCCAGCTGATTTCCGCCCCCTTCCCTGCCACGCCTGCACGCCGGTTCAAGCCTGTTTGCCTGGCCGCCGTGCTGGCGCTCAGCAGCATGGCGTTTGCCTCCAGCAACGGCCTGGTGATCAGCCAGGTGTATGGCGGCGGTGGGGCCACCAGCGGCAGCCCCACGTACAAGAGCGACTACGTCGAGTTGTTCAATGCCGGCAGCGCGGCCGTCAGCCTGTCGGGCCTGTCGCTGCAATACGCCTCAGGCACGGGCACGGGCAACTTCTCGGCCAACACGGTGGTGGCATTGCCCAATGTGGCGGTGCAGCCGGGGCAATACTTCCTGGTCAGCCTGGCGACCTCGGCCACCGTGGGCGGGGCCTTGCCCGTGACGGTGGACTTTGCAGGCAGCACCGGCCTGAACATCAGCGCCACCGCGGGCAAGCTGGCCCTGGTCAATGGCACCAGCGGCCTGGCCTGCAATGGCAGCAGCACGGTCTGCACCTCGGCGCAACTGGCCCAGATCGTGGACCTGGTGGGCTATGGCTCGGCCAACTTCTATGAAGGCAGCGGCGCCGCCCCTGCGCCCAGCACCACCACGGCGGTGCTGCGCGCCAACACGGGCTGCAGCGACACCGATGTCAATGCCAGCGACTTTGCCGCTGGGGCTCCCTCCCCGCGCAACACGGCGACCACGCTGGTCACGTGCAGTGGCTCAGGCGGCAGTGGCGGAACGGGCGGTGGCAGCGGTGCCCCCCTCACGGCCATCCACAGCATCCAGGGCAACGGCGGCACCAGCCCGCTCCTGGGGCAGACGGTCAGCACCAGTGGCGTGGTCACCAAGGTGAGCAACAACGGCTTCTTCCTGCAAGACCCCAACGCGGACAGCGACCCCGCAACCTCAGAAGGCATCTTCGTCTTCACCAGCACGACACCAACCGTGTCGGTGGGCCAGGCGCTCACCTTGAGCGGCAAGGTGGCCGAGTTCAACACCGGCGCGGCCACCAACACACTGACCGCCAGCCACACCGTCACCGAACTGACTTCACCCACCAGCATCACCGTGGTGAACAGCGGCAACAGCATCGCGCCCACCGTCATCACGCTGCCGGCCACGCAAGCCCAGCTGGAAGCCCTTGAAGGCATGCTGGTGACGATCAACACGCAGCTGACGGCCTCGCAGAACTACTTCCTCGGTCGTTATGGTCAGGTCACGCTCGCGGCCAACGGCCGCCTGGAAAAGCCCACCAACAAGTTCCGCCCCGGCTCGGCTGATGCCCTGAACATGGCATCGGGCAATGCACAGCGACAGATCCTGCTGGACGACGGCAGCTCGCTGCAAAACCCCAACCCCACGCCTTACATCGGCGCCGACAACACCCTGCGCGCGGGCGACACCGTGGACGGCATCACCGGTGTGATCGACTATGGCCTGGCCACCTCCGACAACACAGGCCTGGCCAGCTACAAAATCCACCCGACCACAGCGGTGGCCTTCACACGCGCCAACCAGCGCAGCGCACAGCCGGCGGACGTGGGTGGCAACCTGCGCATCGCCAGCGCCAACTTGCTGAACTTCTTCACCACCTTCGGTGATGGCCGCACCGCCAGCAACCAGACGGGCCAAGGCTGCGCGCCTTCAGGCACCACCGCCGATTGCCGCGGCGCAGACTCTGCCGCCGAGTTCACACGCCAGCGCAACAAGCTGATTGCCGAGTTGTCGGCCATGAACGCCGATGTCATTGGCCTGATGGAGTTGCAGAACAACGCGGCCGCCGTGCAGAACCTGGTGGACGGCCTCAACAGTGCAATGGGTGCCGGCACCTACGCCGTCGTGCCCGACCCGGCCAGCGGTGTGGGCACCGATGCGATCAAGGTCGGCATCATCTACAAGCCCGCCAAGGTCAGCCGCGTGGGTGCCTCCCTCAGCGACACCGACCCCACCCACAAGCGCCCCTCGGTGGCCCAGACCTTTGCCGCCCCCAACGGCGAACAGTTTGCCGTGGTCGTCAACCACTTCAAGTCCAAGGGCAGCTGCCCGACGACGGCGGCCAACCTCGACCCCGATCAGGACCAGGGTGATGGCCAGGGCTGCTTCAACGCCACCCGCGTCGCCGAAGCCACCGCCATCCAGACCTTTGTCAGCAACCTGCAAGCCAGCACCGGCAACAACCGCGTCGTGCTGCTGGGCGACTTCAACGCCTACAGCCAGGAAGACCCGATCTACAGCCTGGTCAGCAATGGCTATACCGATCTGGCCGCCCGCTTCAGCACCCAACCCTACTCGTACGTGTTCGACGGCGAGGCCGGCGCCCTGGACCACGCTGTGGCCACATCGGCCTTCAACAGCCTGGTCACCAGCGCCATCGAGTGGCACGTCAACGCCGACGAGCCCTTTGTCATCGACTACAACCTGGAGTTCAAGCAGCCTGCTTGTGCCGCGTGCGGCCCCGATTACTACACCGCCACGCCTTATCGCTCGTCCGACCACGACCCGCTGCTGATCGGCTTGAACCTGGTTCACACCATCAACGGCACATCGCGCAGCGAAACCATCGTGGGCACGCCTGGTGACGACCGCATCACCGGCGGCGCAGGCGCAGACGTGATCACCGGTGGCGCCGGCCGCGATGTGTTTGTCTACACCAGCCTGCGCGACGCGCTGGACACCATCACCGATTTCACCCCGGGTGAAGACCGCATCGACCTCAGCGCCGTGGCGGCCAGCTTGCGTGCCAGCGCAGGCTCCGGCACCGACCTGATCGCCGCAGGCTTCATCCAGCTGGTCGACACCAGCGCCGGGCTTGAGATCCAGATCGACAGCGATGGCTACGCCGGCACCGCCGGCGCCCGCACGCTGGTGCGACTGCAAGGCGTGACGCGCAGCCAGCTGCAAACCTCGCGTGACCTGATGCAGTGACTGCATCCCAGCCCTGCCAACGCCCCCGCCCACTCATCATCTTGAACGGACGTTTTCCATGAAGTTCACCACACGCACCACCCTGGCCCTGGCCGCCTTGTCGATGGGCACCCTGGCTCACGCCGCTGACCTGCAAAACGGCGACTTCTCGCAAGGCCTGAGCCATTGGCAGGCCGCGGGCGATGTCTCCACACAGAGCGGCGCGGTGTGGGGCATCAACCTGGGTGCCGCCCCCGTGGCGGTACTGGGCACCGCCTCCACCGTGTATGACGACGACGCCCCCGCGCTGGCCGGCAGCTACAACCTGTCGGGCCTGGCCCCGATCGAGACCGCTCCTACCCAAGGGCTGGAAGCCTGGCTGGGCCTGCCTGCACAGGCGCTGGGCAACAATGCCTACGAAGGCTCGGCCATCTCGCAAACCTTTGACATCACGGCAGGCTCGCAGGTGTCGTTCGACTGGCGCTTGCTGACCCGCGACAACGGCAGCAACCAGGGCGAGCCCGATGCCGCCTGGCTGAGCTGGAATCAAGGCGGCAACGTGCAGTTGATCGCACTGTCCAACGTGGGCAGCGGCCTGATGCAAGCGAGCACAGGTGGCTGGCTGGATTCGGGCGTGCAGCACGCCGGATACACCGCACAACAAGGCGGCACCCTGACCCTGTCCTGGGCCCTCACCGACGTCAACAGCTTCAGCAACACCAGCTTGCTGACCCTGCAGAACGTGGCCGTGACACCCAGCGTGCCCGAACCCACGGGTATCGCCCTGGTGCTCACCGGCATGGTCTTGTTGACACGGGCCGGCCGCCGCCCGCACCAAAGCTGACAGCGCCGCACCACTTTGTTGCCACATGTCGGATGACGTTTCATGTGGCGGCAGCAGGGTGGTACAAGCCCCACCCAAACGCGTGGTCTGGCCCCCACACCTGCCCCCCTTCATGGGGTCAATCCTCTGTCATGGTTGGCCCGCAAAATGCATGATGAAACAGGTGGCCCACTGCAGCGCAACAGCAAGGCGGAGGGCCATGAAGTGGAGACCGCATGCGCGCCCTGATGAACCTTGCCATTGAACCTGCCCTACGTGTTTTTGAAGTCTCGACCCTGGTCGTGATCACCCCGTCCCAGCAGGCCGTCAAGCGCGTTCTCAAGGTGCTGGCTGACACGCCTGTGGGCGCCGTCCAGATCGTGCGCGACCGCTACCCCAAGTCCCGCTCGCACGAGGTGCTGTCCTGCCACCTGCTGGACGCCCAGGCCGCCTGAAAAGCCGCTGCAATAGCCCCACAGGATGAACTTCGTTACAGCTCGATTGACAGCGCCGCGCCGCTGTCGGATGCTTGTGTAAGAAGTACCAGGGCTCGCACGACCATGCATGCATGAAGCTTGGCGGCATGAGCCGCCGAGTCCTTTGTCGCCCGTACTGGCACACGCGTGCCCAGCGGCGATGCTGCATGAGGTCGAGACATGCCACTTCCATCTGCAGAACCAGGCCCCAGCCTGGCCAGCCGCTACCGCGACATCCGCGCCACCAGCGAGGCCCTGTGCGCCCCACTGGCCGCAGAGGACCACGTACCGCAACCCGTGGCCCATGTCAGCCCGCCCAAGTGGCACCTGGCACACACCACCTGGTTCTTCGAAGCCTTTGTGCTGTCCAGGCTGGCCCCTGAGCAAGCGCCCTGGCACCCCTTGTATGGTTACCTGTTCAACAGCTATTACGAGACGGTGGGGCAACGGGTGTTGCGCCATCAGCGGGGCACGCTGAGCCGCCCCACGGTTGACGAGATCCTGGCCTACCGGCGCCACATCGACGAGTGCATGATGGGCTGGCTGGCGCGTGATCTGGACGAGCCGGTGCGCACCCTCATCGAGCTGGGCTTGCAGCACGAACAGCAACACCAGGAATTGCTGCTCACCGACATCAAGGCCATCCTGGGCGGCAACCCACTGCAACCACCTTACGCGCATGGCACAGTCGCCAGCTGGGACTTGGCACGCGAGCATGGCGGCACACCCGCCTCCACGACGCCATCTACGCCTGGCCGCTGGCTGGACATCGACGGCGGCCTGTACGAGGTCGGGCACAAGGGCCAGGGCTTTGCCTTCGACAACGAAGGATCAAGGCATGTCCAGCACCTGCGGCCCTTTCAGATTCAGCAGGGCCTGGTCAGCAACCGCGATTACCTCGCCTTCATGGCCGACCAGGGCTACCAGCGACACGAGTTGTGGCATGCCGAAGGGTGGGACTGGTTGCAGACCGAAGGCATCGCGGCGCCCCTGTACTGGTCGCGTGACGACAAGGCCTCCAGCGGCTGGGCTCACTACACCTTGCGCGGCGCCCAGCCCGTGTCGCCCGACGCCCCGGTGAGCCACCTCAGCTACTACGAAGCCCACGCCTTCGCGCAATGGGCCGGCTGCCGGCTGCCCACCGAGTTCGAATGGGAAGCCGCACAAAGCCAGTTGACATGGGGGCAACGCTGGGAATGGACTGCGAGCGCCTACCAACCCTACCCCGGCTTTCAAAAGGCGCCGGGCGCCGTGGGTGAGTACAACGGCAAGTTCATGGTCAACCAGATGGTGCTGCGCGGCAGCTCCTTTGCCACGCCACCGGGCCATGCGCGCGCCACCTACCGCAACTTCTTTCATCCACCGCTGCGCTGGCAGTACACGGGCGTGCGCCTGGCCCGCGATTGAGCTCCCTCATCTGGAAGGCCCCACACCATGTCGAACTCCCCCTTGCTGGACGAGCTGTCGCTGCGCGCCCTGGCGGGCCTGAGGCAAACGCCCAAGCGCCTGCCCTCGATGTACTTCTACGACGACGAAGGCTCGCGCCTGTTCCAGCGCATCATGTGCCTGCCAGGCTATTACCTGACCGAGGCCGAACGCGAGATCCTGGCGCACCAATGGCCCAAGCTGCTGGATGCCTTCACACCCGATGGCCGCCCATTCGAGCTGATCGAACTGGGCAGTGGCGATGGCAGCAAGACACTGGAGCTTTGCGCCGCATTCGACAAGACCGGTGTGGACTTCAGCTACGTGCCGGTCGACATCTCGCCGCATGCACTGGGCAGCCTGCTCAAGGCGTTTGACCAGCGCCTGCCTGGGCTGCGCGTCCAGGCCCGCACAGGTGACTACTTCTCAGGCTGGCGCCAGCCCGGCAACGGCCAGCGCCAGATCGTGATGTTCATGGGCAGCAACCTGGGCAACATGACCCTGGATGAGGCCCGCGCCTTCTTGAATCAGATACGCAGCCACATGCAGGAAGGCGACGGCCTGCTGCTGGGGCTGGACCTGATGAAGAACCCGCACACCCTGCTGGCCGCCTACAACGACCCGGAAGGCGTGACGGCCGCCTTCAACCTCAATCTGCTGCGGCGGCTCAACCGCGAGCTGGGCATGAACTTCAAGCTGGACCGCTTCAGCCACTACGCCAGCTACTCGCCACTGGATGGCACGGCGCGCAGCTTCCTGGTCAGCCTGGACAAGCAAACCGTGCGCAGCACCCGTGTGGACTTGCAGCTCCAGTTCGAGCCCGGCGAGAGCATCTACACGGAGCAATCCCAGAAGTACAGCCCGGCCATGATCCAGCAGCTGGCACAAGACAGCGGCTTTGCACCCAAGCTGCACCTGCAGGACGGGCAAGGCCGTTACTGCGTGAGCTTCTGGCAGGCCATCAAGCCCGAGATGGTCAGGCACATGGTGCCAAACGCCAGCCAGGCATAGGCCCACAGCAAGGGCATGCCCACCAGGATCAGCCCGTCATTGCCCCCGGGGATGAACTGGCTGCCCATGCCCATCAGCGCCCCGCCGATCAGGCAACGCACGATGTCCTTGGCGTGGACGATGCGCCCACTGCGCCAGGCCCACCTGCCTGCCAGCCAGCCGCCCAGCGCGGCACCACCAAACAAGGCCGCCGCCAGCAGGGCCCGCACCCAAGTCTGCCTGGCCATGCCCGCAGCCCATTCGCTCAAGAGTTCGGTATAGGCCCAGGGGCCGGCCATCAGCATCATGCCCAGGAAGGTCAGCCCGATCACGATGGTGGCGGGTGCCGGGCGCCATACCGACATCAGCAGCCCTCGCCCACGCTGCGAAGGCGTGTGCAGATGCGGGTCGGCCAGCAGGCGCAGCCAGCTCACATGCACGCCATAGGCCACCCGCAGCACCAGCAAGACGAGTGCGAGCGCCGTAGCCCAGGCCGGCAAAGCCAAAGCCGGCGCCATCTGCAGCGAGGCAGGTGCGGCCATGCTCTGGAACACCCGCAGGAACAGCCAGCAACCCGCAAAGAACCCGATGGGCGTGGCCACATAGGCCCACTCCCCGTTTGACCAGCGTGCAATGGCGCCAAACACGCAGGCCCGGTTGACATAGGCCCCACCACCCAGCAACACCCCGCCCAGCACGGTGCGCCAGCCAGGCTCATGTCCCGCCGGCAAAGGTGCCATCACACCGAGTTGCCGCAACAAGAGCAGCCCCAGGCCCACCCACAAGGCGGCCTCGGCCAGGCTGAGCAGGCGCTGCGCCCGGCGCTGGTTCATGAGTTCGTCCACGGCCGCCACCGTGCAGGTGGCACCTCGCTGGATCGCAAAGCCCATCAGGGCCGCCAAGGCCACGCTGGCCAGCAAGATCTCCCACATGTGCGTCGCCATGACCCCGCCCCTCAGCGCATCAACGGATATCGTGGATCACCACGCCATCACGCGGGTCCACGGCCTGAAGCCAGGGGGCCTGCTCGATGGCGCGACACGCGTCCGCATGCCCGGCCTCCCAGCGTGCCGTGATGCCCTGGTGCGTGAAATCGATGTCCTTGGTCTGGTCCTCGTTGGGCAGGCGCGGTGCGGTCAGCTGCACCATGTGCATGGTGGTGCCGCAGCCCCAGGAAGCCAGCTCGGCCACCTGCGGATCACGGCGGCGCTCCTCGGGCAGGTGCTTGACCAGCTCGCGGATGATGTGGCGCAGCTTGTGGATCTTCTGCTGTTCGGCCACATGGCTGGCAGAGCGGCTGGAGAACTGGATGTCCTTCTGGCGGCCATTGATCTGCCACAGCGTTTGAGGCTCCGGCCCTTGCGGGTTCCACAACTGCACCGAGAAGATGACCGAATCCCGCCTTGGGTTATCGTCCAGCACCACCTCGGTCGGGGTGTTGGAGTAGATGCCGCCATCCCAATACGGCTCACCGTCGATGCGCACCGCCGGAAAGGCCGGCGGCAAGGCACCGGAGGCCATCACATGGTCCAGCTGCAAAGGCTGCTGCCGGCTGTCGAAGTAGGTCATGGCGCCCGTTCGGGCATTGACGGCCCCGACCGTCAGGCGCGTGCGCTGGCTGTGGAGGTAGTCCAGATCGATCAGGTCGGCCAGCGTCTCGCGCAACGGCGCCGTGCTGTAGTAGGCCGCATGCTCGATGCCAGTAGGGGCATGCGCCCCCATCAAGCCGGCCAGGCTGGGCCGGAAGAAGCCGGGCAAGCCACCGCTGATCGTGTGCAAATTGCTCAAGGCCTGCCCCATCAGGTCCAGCCCCGACCCTGCATGAGACGCGAACCAGGCCGACCCCTTGATTTCCATGCGGTCCCAGAACGCGTGCAGACGCGCCATGCGCTGCGCTGGCGGGTTGCCCGCGATGAGGGCCCCGTTGATGGCGCCAATGGAGGTGCCCACCACCCAGTCGGGCTCGATGCCCGCCTCGTGCATGGCCTGGTAGACGCCCAGTTGGTAGGCACCCAGCGCCCCACCGCCCTGCAGCACCAGCACCACCTGGCCGGGCAAGGCCTGAGGCACCGATGACGTGGAGGGAGGGCGGCTTGCGGTTTCTGCTTTGGCCATCACGGCTTCTCCTGTTTAGATGAATCAGTTGGTCGCGACCACTTCGCGCAAACGCCGTCTCACACGGTAAAGCACCACCGACAGATGGCTTGCACTGATACCCAACGCCTCACAGACTTCCTGGGTATCGAGCTCCATGCAATCCCGCAGCACAAAAGCCCTGGCCTGCTGCTCTGGCAGCGTGCGCAAGCAGGTGTCGAACTGGATCAGCATCTGCTTTTCATGCACGAAAGACGCGGGGTCACGCCACTCGATGGCGGCGTATCCTGGCAAAGGGCCCGCCTCGCTGCCATCCTCGTCCTCATCCTGCTGCAAATGGACATGCCAGGCCGGCCCCTGGCGACGCAACTGGTCTACCAGCTTGTGCTTGAGCACGCCGATCAACCAGGTGCGCAATTGCGAGCGCCCCGCAAAAGCGCCTGGCCGCTCCAGCGCCGCCAGGATGGTCTCCGAGACGGCGTCTTCCGCCCAGGCGTCGTTGCGCAGTTTGCGGCGCGCCAGGCCAATCAGTTGAGGGCGCAGTGCCGCGACCTGCTCGGTGAAATCGTTCAACATGGCTGCCCCTCAGTGCAAGGTCCAGCCGCCATCCATGGCGATGGCCGAACCGGTCATGGACGCCGCCTGGTCGGTGGCCAGGAACACCGCCAGCGCGGCCAGCTCCTCCACCTGCACAAAGGCCTTGCGCGCCTGGTGGGACAGCATCACGTCGCGTACCACCTGTTCCGGCGAGATCCCGTGCGCCTTGGCCTGGTCGGCAATCTGCTGCTCTACCAGCGGGGTTTTGACATAGCCCGGGCAGATGGTGTTGCAGGTGATGCCATCGTTGGCCACCTCAAGGGCCACGGTCTTGGACAGGCCGATGAGGCCATGCTTGGCCGCCACATAAGCCGACTTGAAAGGCGAGGCCGTCAGGCCATGGGCCGACGCCACATTGATGATGCGGCCAAAGCCCCGCGCCTTCATGCCCGGCACCACCGCCTTGATCAGGTGGTAGGCCGAGGACAGGTTGATCGCCACGATGGCGTCCCACTTCTCGTCGGGGAAGGACTCGATGGGGGCCACGTGCTGCACACCCGCGTTGTTGACGATGATGTCCACATGCCCAAAGACCTCGGCGGTCAGACGGGCCAGGCCACGCACCTGCTCGGGCTTGCTCATGTCGGCCGGGTCGTACAGGACCTTGACGCCATGAGTGCGGGCCATCTCGGCACGGATCTGCTCGATCTCCTCGGCCTTGCCAAATCCATTGAGCACCACATGGGTGCCTTGTGCCGCAAAAGCCCTGGCGATGCCCAGGCCGATGCCCGAGGTGGAGCCGGTGACAATGACAGAACGGTCTTTCAACATGGTTGATCTCCTAGCGTGGCGTCGAATCGACTTCATGGGTGCGCGTGAAGCGCAGGTGGGTGATATCGGTGGGAAAGAACAGGCTCCAGGTCCACTCGACCCAGATGCGCAGCTTTCGCCCGAAGGTGGGCATGCGCGAGAGGTAATAGGCCCGCCAGAGCAGCCACGCCGGCAAGCCACTGAGGTGCAGCCCGAACAGCTCGGCCACGCCCTTGTGGAGCCCGGTCGTGGCCATCATTCCTTTGGAGCGGTAGGCGAAGGGCCGTGTCGCCTGGCCCTGCACATGGGCCACCAGGTTGTGGGCCAGTTGCTTCGCCTGCGCCACGGCGAACTGCGCCGTGGGCGGTGACATGCCGCCCTGATCGGCATTCGGTACCGCCGCGCAATCCCCCAGGGCCCACAGGTCACGTGCTGCATCCACAGCGCAATCAGGCAGGGTCTGGATGCGCCCGCGCATGAGGGGCAAGCCCAGTTGCGCCGCCACCGGGTTGGCGCGCGTGCCCACCGTGCAGATCACGGTGCGCGCCGCCAGGCGCTGCCCGTCTGCCAGCACGACCTCACGGTCGCTGACCTGGGCGGCCTTGGCCCCCAGACACACCGCCACGCCCCGCTTGCGCAGCGAGCGCGCCGCAGCCAGGCCCAGCGGTGCTGGCAACTCGGGCAAAAGCCGGTCGCCGTCATGCAGCAAGGTGATGGCCAGCTCGCCATCGCGGATGCCGGGGTAGTAGCGGCGGGCATCGTGCATGAAGTCCGCCAGCGCGCCGGCCACCTCCACGCCGGAGAAGCCCCCACCCACCACCACGATGTGACCATGCTCGCGCCGCGCTGGCCCGCCCCCGGGGCACAACTCGATGCTGGCCATCCTTTGCAACACCTTGTTGCGGATGTGCATGGCATCGCCCACCAGTTTGAGCGGCAGGCCATGCTCGGCCATGCCCGGCAGGATGTCGATGTGGGCACGCAGGCCGAAAGCCAGCACGAGGTGTTCGTACGTCAGGTGCAGCTCGCCCGTCAGCGTTGTGCAACTCAGGCGCTTGTGCGCACGGTCCACACAGGTCAGGCGGCCCATGATGAAGCGCGTGCGCGTCAGCATGGCCCGCAGCGGCGCGATCACATGCTCGGGGAACACCGCCGCGCCCACCACCTCTGGCAGCATGGGATTGAAGGTGGTGTAACTCTCCTCGCTGATCAGCACCAGTTGCCAGCCCTCAGGCAGGCGCCTCTCCAGCTCGCGCACCAAAGTGGTTCCAGCGAAACCACCGCCCACCACCACGATTGACCTGTCTTGCATTGCTGCCCCCAAATTGACCGGCTTGGCCTTGAATGGGGGCAAGCGTAGGCAGTCAGGTCTTGCGCGTGAAATGGGATGAATTCATGATGCGATGCCCAACGGTTATGAATCGGGAAGGATGGCCAGGTGGAGCTCTATCAGATTCGCTATTTCCTGGCAGTGGCCGATGCCCTGAACTTCACGCGGGCATCGGAGCGCTGCTTCGTGTCTCAGCCTGCACTGACCAAGGCCATCCAGCGCCTGGAAGAAGCCATGGGCGGGCGCCTGTTCGACCGCACGCGCAACGCCGTGGCGCTCACCGATCTCGGCCGCGCCGTGCTGCCCAACTTCCGCCAGATCTTCGACACCGCCAACCAGACCCGGGAGCAGGCCCGCCGGCTGTCGCGCGAGCAAAAAGAGCTGGTGCGCATCGGGGTCATGTGCACCATCGACTTCGACCTGATCCTGCCCGGCTTTGCCAAGTGCCAGGATGGCCCCTTGTCCATCGACATGAGCTTTCGGGAGGGCAACCTCGAAGCGCTCACCGATGCCCTGGACCGCAGCGACATCGACCTGGGCGTGATGTGCTCACCTTACGAGACGCCCAAACGCTTCACCGCCCGGCCGCTGTTCCGCGAGCACTATGTGGTGGCCATCGGCAACGACCACCGTTTCAACGGCCGCCAGCAGGTCGCCATGAGCGAGCTCCACCGCGAGCACTACTGCGAACGCATCCACTGCGAGTTCTCCAATTACATCGAGCGCCTCCTGCGCGATCGCGATGTGGCACTGGACGTGGTGCAACAATCACCGCGCGAGGACTGGATACAGGCCATGGTGCGAGCCAACCTGGGCGTCGCCTTCATGCCCGAATCGATCGCGCGCGAAGCCGGCCTGGCCTTTGTCTACACGGCCGATTGCGCCATCGAACGCGAGGTGAACGTGCTGCTCCAGGCCGAACGCCCCGTCACACCGGCCCAGCAGGCCGTGGTCGACTCCCTGGTCACCTACCCTTGGCTGGCCAGCCCCCAAAATGACCTAAGCTTGCACACATGAACGGTCTCGCCCAAATCGCTTGAAAGGTTCCCGATGACTGCCACCTTGATCTCCCTGCTTCGTCGCCTGGCCGCCCCCGTGAGCGCCGCCCTGCTGGCCCTGTCGCTGACCGGTTGCGGCTACAACGACTTCCAGCGCCTGGACGAACAGACTAAATCAGCCTGGTCCGAGGTGCTCAACCAGTACCAGCGCCGCACGGACCTCATCCCCAACATCGTGGCCACCGTCAAGGGCGAAGCCGCCTTCGAGCAGGACACGCTGACCAAGGTGGTCGAGGCCCGCGCCAAGGCCACCAGCATCCAGGCCACGCCCGAGCTGGTCAACAACCCCGAGGCCTTCAACAAGTTCCAGCAAGCTCAGGGCGAGTTGTCTGGCGCGCTGTCGCGCTTGATGATGGTCACCGAGAACTACCCCAGCCTCAAGGCCAACCAAGGCTTCCAGGATCTGCGCGTGCAACTGGAAGGCACGGAGAACCGCATCACCGTGGCGCGCAACCGCTACATCAAATCGGTGCAGGACTACAACGTGCTGGCACGCAGCTTCCCCTCCAACCTGACGGCCATGGTCATGAGCTACCACGTCAAGCCCAACTTCACGGTGCAGAACGAAGCCCAGATCTCGACACCCCCTGCCGTGGACTTCAACAAGAAATAAGGGCGCCTTGTGCACACCCGCGCAGCACGGCTCAAGCCGGCCCACCTTGTTGGGCATTCGGCCTGGCTTTGCCTGTATGCGTGCCTGAGCACGTTCATGTGCGCCTGCCTGATCTGGCTTGCCCCGGTGGCAGCGTGGGCGGCTGAGGCCACAGGCGACGTGCTGCCCGTGCCGCCATTGAGCGGCCACGTGATCGACCAGAGCCAGACCCTCAGCCCCGAACAGCAACAGGTGCTGGAGCGCAAGCTCATGGCCTTCGAGCAGGCGCACGGCACGCAGATGGTCGTGCTGATGCTCCCCAGCACCCTGCCCGAGGACATCGCCGCCTATGCGCAGCGAGTAGGTGACAGCTGGAAGATCGGCCGCCGTGAGGTAGGCGATGGCCTGCTGATCGTCGTGGCCAAACAGGACCGGCGCATCCGCATCGAAGTGGCCAAGTCCCTGGAGGGCGCCGTACCCGACCTGGCAGCCAGCCAGATCATCGAGCGGGCCATCAAGCCAGCCTTCAAGGCGGGTGACTATGCCGGCGGCCTCAACCAGGGTGTTGACCAGTTGATCACCCGCATCCTGGGCGAGAACCTGCCGCTGCCCGATCCCCAACCGGCCAGGTCACACAGCCGCAACGAGGGCTTTCAGTTCAATGACCTGCTGGTCTTCGGCCTGATCGGTATCCCCATCGTGTTCGGCGTGCTCAGCAGCATCCTGGGCCGCAAGGGCGGCGCCTTGGCCACAGGCCTGGTCACCGGCGGGCTGGTCTGGCTGGTCACCACCAGCCTGTTCATTGCCCTGGCGGCCTGGGTCGCCGCTTCGCTCTTCGCGCTGGCCTTTGGCTCGGGCGGGCGCGGTGGCCCTGGCGGCTGGGGTGGGCCGCCGATGGGTGGCGGCTGGGGCGGCGGAGGCAGCAGCGGCGGCGGCTGGTCGTCCGGGGGTGGTGGCGACTTTGGTGGCGGCGGCGCCTCCGGCAACTGGTGAGGCGGCAGACATGAACACACTTGCACGCTGGGCACGCCACATCTGGCTGGACGCGGCAGACGCCCGACGCCTGCTGGGCGCAGCCGGGCTGGCGCGGCTGGAGCAGGCCGTGCTGGACAGCGAAGCCCGCCACATGGGCGAGTTGCGCGTCTGCGTCGAGGCCGGGCTCAGTGCGTCAGCCCTGTGGCGCGGCGTCTCGTCCCGCGCGCGCGCCATCGAGCTGTTCAGCCAATTGAAGGTGTGGGACACCGAACACAACAACGGCGTGCTCATCTACCTGCTGCTGGCCGAGCGGCGCATCGAGATCCTGGCCGACCGCGGCCTGCACAGCCGCACCAACGACGCGGTGTGGCAAGGCATCACCCAGCAACTCGCGGCCTCGTTGCAGAATGGCCAGTACGAGGCGGGGCTGATCCAGGCCATCACCGCCGTGAGCGACCTGCTGCGCCAGCACTTCCCGCTGGCCGGCCACCCCAATCCCAATGAGTTGCCCGACGCCGTCGTGTTGATCTGACACGACGAGGCACCAGAGCACGGGATTGACCTGTGCCAACTGAAATTTGAAACTGCAGCGGCTCGCCATAACCAGGGACTTCAATGAAAAACAAATCACTTGTTCGCGCCAGCGTTCTTGCCACATTGGTAGCGGCCCCATTGGCCGCCCTGGCATCGCCGGTCAACTACACCTTCTCGACCAATGCCTCACCCCATGGCAATGCAGATGTCGTCGCCCTGCTGGGCGGAGGTAGTCAGGTCAGTGGTCAATTCACCTACGACGCTGCGGCCCCCTATTTCGGTAACTCGGGTGCACTGGGGTTCGAAGGCGATGCCTCCATCTACGTCGGTAACGCCCTGACACCGCGCGCGCTGTCACCCATCAGCGGCAGCGTGGCGGGCCATGCTTTCTCGGATGTGATCGGCGCAGTCAGCGTCTCCAACGATCTTCCGGCCCCATCGCCCTTCAGGGATGCGCTGATGCTCGCGGCGGACCCCACCCCCAAAGCGGGTTCAAACACTCTGCCAACGGACTATCCTCGCCAGCTTGCCGGCTTCGACATCGGCGACTACCGCCTCGTCAACGTCCGGCTGTTCTGGGTCAGCGGCCTGGGTGGCGCGACTGATTTCCTTGCCAGCACGGACCTGCCCGCCGCATTGCCCACGCTGACCGGCCGACTGGCCCTGGACTTCGTGCGCATCAGCGACCCGCTCAATACGGCCAACACCCCCTTCTACAACAACGCGGTGTTCTTCGAAGGGTTGACGGTACAAGCCTCGCCCGTTCCGGAACCTGGCATCTTCGCCATGGCACTGATAGGCCTGCTTGCCATTGGTGCTACGCGCGCAGGACGTCGCTGATTTGATGCAAGGCGCGGGCCTTGTGTCATGATCTTTCTCCTGACCAAGCCCAGGAGCAACCATGCGCACGCCCAGAGCCTCATCCTTCACGGCCCCCCGCCTTGCGGTTTCACTGACGCTGGCCGGTGTGCTCGTCACGAGCGCCCAGGCGGCCGACACGCCGCCCATCAAGCCTGGCCTGTGGCAAGTCACGGCTGATTCGCAGCAACTCAACGGCAAGCCCCTGCCCGACATGTCGGCGCAACTGGCCGAGCAGATGAAGCGCATGCCACCTGACATGCGTGCCCAGATGGAAGCCCAGATGAAGGCCAAAGGCGTGCAGATGGCCCCTGGCGGCGGCAACATGGCGATCCGCATGTGCATGAGCAAAGAGATGCTGGAGCAAAACCGCTGGCAGAAGACCGAAGGCAGCTGCAAGAACACCTCGATGAGCCACACCGGCAACACCTGGAGCTGGAAGTTCACCTGCACGCAGCCGCCCAGCGAAGGCGAAGGCAGCACCACCTTCACGGACAGCACGTCCTACAACAGCGACATCCGCATCACAACGCAACGCAATGGCCAGCCGCAAACCGTGACCATGAAGCACCATGCCAAATGGCTGGGCGCAGACTGCGGTGACCTCAAGCCATTGGCGCCCCCGCCCAAGCCATGAGCACCTTGATGAAGCCGGCCGACATCCAGGCCTTTTTCGAGACCCTGCAAGCAGCCAACCCGCACCCTGAAACCGAACTGGCCTACAGCACGCCCTTCGAGCTGCTCACGGCCGTGTTGCTGTCAGCCCAGGCCACCGACGTGGGCGTGAACAAGGCGACAGCCAAGCTCTTCCCCGTGGCCAACACGCCGCAGCAGATCCTGGACCTGGGCATCGACGGGCTGTGCAACTACATCAAGACCATCGGGCTGTACAAGAGCAAGGCCAAGCACCTGATGGAGACCTGCCGCATGCTGATCGACTTGCATGGCGGTGAAGTTCCCCGCACCCGCGAGGCCCTGGAGGCCTTGCCCGGCGTGGGCCGCAAGACGGCCAATGTGGTACTCAATGTGGCCTTTGGCGAGCCCACCATGGCGGTGGACACGCACATCTTCCGCATGGGCAACCGCACCGGCCTGGCACCAGGCAAGACGCCGCTGGACGTGGAGCTCAAGCTGCTCAAGCGCATCCCGGCCGAGTTCAAGCTGCACGCCCACCACTGGCTGATCCTGCACGGGCGCTATGTGTGCCAGGCACGCAAGCCACGCTGCTGGGAGTGCAGTGTCAGCGCATGGTGCAAGTTCAAGCCCAAAACAGCAGCGCCCGCCTGAGCGGGGACCCAGGCAGGCGCTTGAAGCTGGCTGCGGCACGAAACAGCGGGATCCGCCCGCTGGATCAGAGAAGGTGATCAGCCACGTGCGCGACGCACAGCCAGGCCGGTGAACACCAGGCCCACCATCATCAGGCCACTGGTCATGGGCTCCGGCACGGCAGATGTCATGGCGGTAGCCATGGCCGTGCCCACGGCGTCGTGCACATAAGCGGTTGGATGCACCTTGTCGAACAGGTAGTACTGATCAGGGTTGGCGCAGACCGGTGCCGTGCTGTTGGCGCCGGTATAGTCGCCCGTCCAGCAACGGTCGGTCACGTTGCCGCCCGAAGCAGCCAGACCAGCCCGCACGCCCGCCAGCACGGTGGGCGTGTCGAAGATGCTCAGGTTCATGCCCGCACTGTGGGCCTGCAGGTTGTTCAGCTGCGCGGTCAGCGCGCCGTTGAAGCTGGTGGACAGCGACGTCAGCAAGCTGGCGGGGATGGCACCCGAGGTGCCGTAGAAGGTGGTGGCCAGATCAGGCAGCAAGGGCACCAGGAAGTCACGGGCGCCTGCACCGTACAGGGTACCCACTTCGGTCACCAGGTTGGTCACAGCCGTCGTCACCACGGACGACATGTTCGAGAAATTGTTCGTGGCGATCGCGGCCAGGAAATCATTGCCGCCGCCCCAGACCACATACAGCGAGTTGGCGTTGGCCGAGCCACCCGCCACATAGTTGTTGACCTGGCTGAGCATGCCGGTATTGGCCACCAGCGGGTTCTGAGTCTGGAACTGGTTGCCCGTGCCCGTCAGCGCGCCACCGTAGGCATAGTCCACCAGCGGCACACCCAGCTTGGCGGCCATCACCTCGACCGCCACCGCACCATTGGTGAAATGGCCATTGTCGTAAGGCGCGGCAGGCACGGCACCACCGAACTTCTGGGCCAGGTTGCCGTTGTCAGACAGGCTGTCGCCAAACACGACCACCTGGTCATACGCGTACGCCGCATTGGCAGACAGGATTGCAATCAAGGCCACGCTGGCAGCGGCCACGGCACGACGGATAGACATGGTCAAACCCTTGTTGAATATTGAATGGTGAAACCCGCGAAGATAGCACCGGCGCTTCATTCAACCTGGGCAAGCCACACCCCTATGAGAGGGAGAAGGCCCAGAACAGGGGGCATCGCCTGTCGCGGCCAGGCCTCAAGCCAGGCCGTTCTGTATCGAGGGGTAACGCAATGACACGCGCAGCTCGGTCTTGAGCCGCTGGTTTGTGAGGCGCCGCGACTCGCTCATGAACGACAGCTGCATGGGGCTCAAGGTGGCGGCGGCCTCGGCGCGGCTCATGCGAGGCGGCCTGGGCAAGCCAAAGTGGTCGGCCACCCAGTCGAAGTAGTCGCCCATGCGCATGTCCGTGTCGTCGCAGGCATGCACCACGCGACCGGGCCGGCCACGCCACAGCGCCGCCACACAGGCGCGCGCCAAATCATCGGCGTGGATGTGGTTGGTGTAGACGTCATCGGCCTGCGTCAGCACAGGGCTGCCTTTGCGCACACGCTCACGCGGGTCGCCGCCTTCGCGGTCCAGCGCGTAGATGCCGGGAATGCGCAGGATGCTGGCCCGCGTGCCGGACTGAAGCGCCTGCCTGCGCCCCCACCACCGCACGCGCGCCTCCGCGTCCACACGCCGCCGGCCACGGTCGGTCGCTGGTGCCACGGTGCGGGTCTCGTCAAACAAGGCACCCCGGGCATCACCATAGACACCCGTGGTGCTGCCGTAAACGAACGATGCCACGCCGCCACGCCGCGCCAGTGCCGCGAGCAGCTGGGCGGTACGGGGGTCGGTGGCGCCATGGCCTGGAGGCGGCGCCAGGTGCAACACCCGCTTCGCCAGCCCGGCCAACCGCGCCAGGGTGGAGGAGTCATCCAGGTTGCCAACCAGGGGCACGATGCCCGCCTGCCGCAAGGCCCCGGCCTTGTCCGCCTGCGAGGTCAAGGCCAGCACCCGGCAGCGCGGCAAGAGCAGGCGCGCGGCGCGGCTGCCCACGTCCCCACAGCCCACGATCAGCACACGTGTTTGACGAAACCGGGTATGGCGTGCGGGTTGCGGATAGAACATGGCGGGGGTGGATCAAGACTGAGCGAAAATCGACCCCGTGATTCTGAGGCCCTTCTAGATCGAGGTTTGTGTTCATGAGCTTTTCCGTCTCCATCGCGCCCAGCGGCCGTGCCTTCACCATGCAGCGGGACGAAACGGTACTGAGTGCCGCCATCAACGCCGGCATCGGCCTGCCCTATGGCTGCAAGGACGGCGCCTGCGGCTCGTGCAAGTGCAAGCTGATCGAGGGCCGCGTGATCCACGGGGCGCACCAGGCCAAGGCCTTGAGCGCGGCGGAAGAGGACGCGGGCTACATGCTCACCTGCTGCGCCACGCCCCAGACCGATCTGGTCATCGAGGCCCGGCAGGTGGTGGGCATCGGTGACCACCCCGTCGTGAAGATGCCCACGCGCGTGACCAGCCTGCACCGCGCCGCACCCGATGTGATGGTGCTGCGCCTGCAGTTGCCTGCCACGCACAACTTCGGTTTCCGCGCCGGCCAGTACATCGAGTTCGTGCTCAAGGACGGCCACCGCCGCAGCTACTCGATGGCCAACTCGCCGGAAGTCGTCAAGGAGGCGGGCATCAACGGCCTGGAGCTGCACATCCGGCACATGCCCGGCGGCCTGTTCACCGACCACGTCTTCGGTGCGATGAAGGAAAAGGACATCCTGCGTGTGGAGGGGCCGTTTGGCACCTTCTTCCTGCGCGACGACTCCGAGCGTCCCGTCGTGTTGCTGGCTTCGGGCACGGGCTTTGCGCCGGTCAAGGCCATCATCGAGCACATGCGCCACGCCGGCCTCACGCGCCCCACCGTGCTCTACTGGGGCTGCCGCAGCAAGGTCGACCTGTATATGCACGAATGGGCCGAACAGCAGATGGCCGAGCTGCCCTGGTTGCGTTATGTGCCTGTGCTGTCCGAAGCCAAGCCTGAAGACCTATGGCATGGCCGCACGGGGCTGGTCCATCAGGCCGTGCTGGCCGACCTGCCCGACCTGTCGGGCCATGAGGTGTATGCCTGCGGTGCGCCCATCATGGTGTCATCGGCCCGGGCAGACTTCATCGCGCAAGCCGGCCTGCCCGAAGAGTATTTCTACGCCGACGCCTTCACCAGCGAAGCCGACAAACACGGCGGCTGATCACACCAGCCTGCCCGACGATTGCATCCACGATCACCCCCAATGATCGCCCCCTACACAAGGAGCCCACCATGAGCTACGACAACAACAACATCTTCGCCAAGATCCTGCGCGGCGAGATCCCCTGCATCAAGCTGTATGAAGACGCGCACACGCTGGCCTTCATGGACATCATGCCGCAGACGGATGGCCACGCACTGGTGATCCCCAAGGAGCCGGCTGAGACCTTGTTCGACTTGTCCGACGCTGCGGCGCAAGCCTGCATGAGCACCGTGCGCAAGATCGGTGACGCCCAGAAGAAGGGCCTGGGTGCCGATGGCGTGGTGCTGATGCAGCTCAATGGCCCGGGTGCCGGCCAGACCGTGCCGCACTTTCACATCCATGTGATCCCCGGCTCGATCGCTGACCTGCGCCGCCCGCACGCCACCGTGATGGCCGACCAGAACCACCTCAAGGCGCTGGCAACGAAGATCGTGGCGGCGCTGTAATCGCGTGCCGTTACACACTGGCCGCCAGCCGGTCAAATAGTGCACAGACTGCAGCGGGGCAGGCAGGGCTCAGGGTAAATACCCGATCTTGTGGCCAATCAGCCCGCCCCCTACACTCAGTAACATGCACCGACCCCGCGGCCACCGTCGCGGGAGATTGATCATCGGTGCCAGCAGCACCCATGTCGCACTTCTTCAAATCGCTGCGATTTCGCCTTCTGGTGGCCAGCACGTTCATCGTGCTGCTGCTTTTTCTGGGCATGCTGTGGAACACGGCCCGTGCGCTGCACCAGATCTCGGTGGACAACATGCGGGTGTCCATCCGGCAGACTGCCGAGGCCCTGAACCTGGCCATTGCCCCCCACACCAGCACGCGTGGCTTGAGCGCCATCCAGGCCTATGTGGACGAACTGGTCAACGGTGAAGCCGACACCCGCATCGTGTATGTGGCCCTGCTGGACGAGAACCAGCGCGTCATCCTGCACACGCCCGGCGCCCCCCTGCCCTTGCCCGATACCAGCCGCCCGCTGGAAGATGAAATCAACACCGGCGTCGTCCACGCCAGCCAGCGCATCTTGCTGGATGCGGGCAGAGTCGGCAGCCTGCACTACGGCTTGTCCACCACCCTGTACAAGAGCACGCTCAACAAGGTCGTGACCCAGAACGTGATCGGGCTGCTGGTGGCGCTGGTCCTGTTCATCGGGCTGATCCTGTTCGTCGGCATCAACGTCAACCGACGCATCACCCGGCTGTTTGCCGCCGCCAAAGCCTTCGCGCAAGGCAGCCTGACCGTGCGGGCCAAGGTGGATGGCGACGACGAGATCACCTTCCTGAGCAAGCTGTTCAACAAGATGGCGCAATCCATCCAGGAGCGCATCGCCGATGGCGAGGCCAAGCGTGCCGAGATCACTGCACTCAATGAGGAGCTGGAGCACCGCGTGGCAGAACGCACGGCCGATCTGCAAGACATGGTCAGCGGCCTGGAGAGCTTCAACCGCACCGTGTCCCATGACCTGCGGGGGCCCCTGACCGGCATTGGCAGCCTGGCGCAACTGGCCGCCGACGCCCTGGAGCGCGGTGACAACTCGCTGGCACGCAAGTTCCTGCCCGTGATCGCCAAACAGTCCAGCGCCACGACCGACATGCTCAACAGCCTGTTGCTGCTGGCCCGCGTCGGCGAGGCCGACCTCAAGCGCACATCGGTCGCGCTGGAGGCCATGGTCAAGGAGGTCATCGAGCAGATCGCGATGTCCGACACCGGGCGCACCATGCCGCAGATCATCATGCACACCTTGCCTTCAGTCCAGGCCGACCCCGATCTGCTGAGGCCGGTGTTCGTCAACCTGATTGGCAATGCGGTGAAGTTCACGGCGCAGAGCAAGGCGGCCTGCATCGAGATCGGCACGCAAGCCCAGACGGGCGACGACATCACCATCTACGTCAGGGACAACGGCCCCGGGTTCGAGCCCGATGCATCGGACAAACTCTTCAAACCCTTTGTGCGCCTGCATGGCGCCATGTTCACGGGTCATGGCGTGGGCCTGAGCATCGTCAGGCGGGCCGTTGGCCGCCATGGTGGGCGGGTGTGGGCAGATGGGTCACCCGGCCGGGGCGCAACCTTCTACTTCACATTGCCGGATTCAGGCGCGCCGGCCACAAGCCTGACCCCGGCAGGGTGAAGCGCCTTGCTGGCCCGTTGCGCCGGGCCGCATCACACGCCCAGATACGCCGCCTGCACCTGCGGGTTGCCCAGCAGCTCGCGGGCAGGCCCTGACAAGACCACCTCACCCGAATCCAGCACATAGGCGCGGTCGGCCATCTCCAGCGCGCGGTGCGCGTTCTGCTCGACCAGCAGCACGGTCACGCCCTGCTGGGCCACATCGCGCACCACCTCGAAGATCTTGTCGACCATGATGGGGGCCAGGCCCATGGAGGGCTCGTCCAGCAGAAGCAGCCTGGGCTTGGCCAACAAGGCTCGCCCCATCGCCAGCATCTGCTGCTCGCCACCGGACAAGGTGCCGGCCAGTTGCCTGTGGCGCTCTTTCAGGCGAGGGAAGCGCTGGTAGACCGACTCGATATCGGCTTCGATCTGGGCCTTGTCATGGCGCAGGTAAGCCCCCATGCGCAGGTTCTCGTCGATGCTCATGCGCGTGAAGATGCCACGCCCCTCGGGCACCATGACCAGGCCTTGCGACACCAGCGTCCATGCGCCCTGCCCCTGGATGCTGCGGCCATCAAACAGCACCTCGCCGGACTGCGGCGCCAGCAGGCCACAGATGGCCTTGAGCGTGGTGGTCTTGCCTGCCCCATTCGCCCCAATGAGGCTGACCAGCTCACCTTGATGCAAGTCCATGCTCAGGTGCTTGACGGCCTTGATGCCGCCATAGGACACACTGAGATCACGCACGGCCAGCAGTGGGGTCGATGAGGTCGTGTTCACGGGAGACATGTTGCTTGGGCTCATGCGCGGCGGTGTCAATGGGCAGGCTGGTGTGCGCCACCCAGGTAGGCGGCGATCACGGCCGGATCACGCTGCACCTGTGCAGGCGAGCCCGAGGCAATCAGCTTACCCTGGTCCAGCACGGTCACGTGGTCACACAGGCCCATGACCAGCTTCACGTCATGCTCGATCAGCAGCACCGACCGGCCTTGCTGGCGGATGCGCTCGATCAGCTCGCGCAGTTGCACCTTCTCGGTGGCGTTCATGCCGGCGGCAGGCTCGTCCAGCGCCAGCAGCTTGGGCTCGGTGGCCAGTGCCCGCGCGATCTCCAGGCGGCGCTGGTCGCCATAGCTCAGGGTGCGCGCGGTCTGGCTGCCCTTGCCCGACAGGCCGACAAAATCCAGCAAGGCCATGGCGTCGCGCGTGATCATGGCCTCTTCGTGCGTGAAGGCCTTGGTGCGCAACAGCGCTTGCCACCAGCCCACCTTCGTGCGCACATGGCGCCCCACGCGGACGTTGTCGAGCGCCGTCATGTCGGCAAACAGGCGGATGTTCTGAAAAGTACGGGCAATGCCCGCGCGCGCCACCTTGTGCACGGCCGTGGGCTTGTAGGCCTTGCCAGCCAGCTCGAAGCGGCCTTGATCAGATGGCACCAGGCCCGTGATCACATTGAAGAAGGTCGTCTTGCCCGCGCCATTGGGGCCAATCAGGCCATGCACGTGCCCGGCGGTGATGCTCAGCCCCACCTCACTCAAGGCCTGCACGCCACCAAAGCGTTTGGACACGCCCGCCACGCTCAACAAGGTGCTGCCCATGTGCGTACTCATGCGCGGCCTCCTTGCGTGCCTTCATCGGGGATCAGGCGGTCTTCATGGCGCGGCGAGGGCCACAGGCCACGCGGGCGCAGCAGCATGATGCCGATCATGGCCAGGGCCACCAGCAACTGCCGCAAGATGGCCGCATCCAGGCGCCCGCCCGTCATGGCCTGCAAGGGCCCGGCGACATGGCGCAGCACTTCGGGCAAGGCCGCCAGCAGGAAGGCACCCAGGATCACGCCGGGGATGTGCCCCAGCCCGCCCAGCACCACCATGGCCACGACCATCACCGACTCCTGCAGGCTGAAGGACTCAGGCGAGACAAAGCCCTGGAAGCTGGCAAACAGCACACCCGAGACACCACCGAAAGTGGCGCCCAGACCGAAGGCCAGCAGCTTGAGGTTGCGCGTGTTCAGGCCCATGGCCTTGGCCGCGATCTCGTCTTCGCGGATGGCCAGCCAGGCCCGGCCCAGGCGCGAGTCATGCAGGCGCAGGCAGATGACCACGGCCACCACCACGATGGCCAGGAACAGGTAGTAGTGCAGCGTGACGGGCGGCAGCGTCATGCCCGCCACATGCCAGGGCTGCCCCAGGCTGACCCCGCCCACGCTGATGGCATCGATGCTGTTGATGCCCTTGGGCCCGTTGGTGATGTTGATGGGCGCATCCAGGTTGTTGAGAAACACGCGGATGATCTCGCCGAAACCCAGGGTGACGATGGCCAGGTAGTCACCACGCAGCTTGAGCGTGGGCGCGCCCAGCAACACGCCCGCCAGCGCAGACACGCCCGCTGCAATCGGGATGGCCAGCCAGATGGGCGTGTGCAGTCCATCTGGGAACATGGCGGCAATGGCCGGGATGTTCTCGCTCAGGTGCGGCGAGGCCAGCAAGGCGAACATGTAGGCGCCCACGGCATAGAAGGCGATGTAGCCCAGGTCCAGCAGGCCGGCAAAGCCCACCACGATGTTCAGGCCCAGGGCCAGCAGGATGTAGAGCAAGGCTGTGTCGACGATGCGCACCCAGGCTTCGCCAAAGCCCTGCAGCAGCAGCGGCAGCACGGCCAGGGCCACGGCACTGATCAGGAAGGTGAGGAGACGGTTCTTCATCGCCCTGCCCCTTCAAGCCCGATCGGCCACGCGCTCACCCAGCAGGCCTTGGGGCCGCAAGGTCAGTACCAGGATCAGCACCGTGAAGGCGAAGATGTCCTGGTAGTTGCTGCCCAGCACGCCGCCCGTCAGGTCGCCGATGTAACCTGCGCCCATGGCTTCGATGACGCCCAGCAGCACGCCGCCCACCATCGCGCCGCCCAGGTTGCCGATGCCGCCGAACACCGCCGCCGTGAAGGCTTTGAGGCCCGGCAGGAAGCCCATGGTGTGCTGCACCGAGCCATAGTTGGCCGCCCACATCACACCGGCCAGAGCCGCCAGGGCCGCACCGATGATGAATGTCGCCGAGATGACTTTGTCGGGCTGCACGCCCATCAACTGCGCCACACGCGGGTTCTCGGCCGTGGCACGCATGGCCCGGCCCAGCTTCGTGCCGTTGATCAGGAACATCAGGCCCGCCAGCGTCACGGCCGTCACGCCCAGGATCAGGATCTGCACCATGTTGATGGTGGCGCCCAGGATCTCGTAGGGCTCGTCGGGCAGCAGGATGGGGTAAGGCTTGTAATCGGGCTTCCAGATGATCATGGCCAGGGTCTGCAGCAGCAGGGACATGCCCATGGCCGTGATCAGCGGGGCCAGGCGCGGTGCGTTGCGCAGCGGCCGGTAGGCCAGCTTTTCGATCACGTAGTTCAAGGCCATGCAGGCCAGCATGGCCACCACCAGGGACAAGGCCAGCAAGGCCCAGCCGGGCAGGCCGCTGCCCTCCAGGTGGGTCACCACCGTCCAGCTCACCAGGGCCCCCACCATGAGCACCTCGCCATGGGCGAAGTTGATCAGGTTGATGATCCCGTAGACCATGGTGTAGCCCAGGGCCACCAGGGCATACATGCTGCCCAGCACCAGGCCGTTGATCAGTTGTTGAATGAAGGTATCCACGAGCTTCGCGACATGCAAAAAGCCCGCCATGGAGGCGGGCTGAGATGATCAGGCGTGCGGATTATCGGTCAGAACAGCGAGGGCAGACGCAGGGAATCCACTGTCCAGCGAATGAGCTTTTGCTTCAGGCCGGTGTAGGGCGGGAAGAACATCCGGGCCATCAGCACCGGGCCGGACTTCAGCACGGCACGCTCGTGCGAGAAAGCCTTGAAGCCAAACTCGCCGTGGGCACTGCCGATGCCGGAGTTGTTCACGCCGCCAAACGGCAGGTTGCCGTGGGCATAGTGCAGCACGACGTGGTTGATGGCCACGCCGCCCGAGCTGGTCTGAGCCAGGATCTGGCGCATGCGCGCCTTGTTCTTGCTGAAGATGTACAGCGCCAGGGGCTTGGGCGCGGCGTTGATCTGGCGCACCACGTCGCTGATGTCGCGGTAGGTGATCACGGGCAGCACCGGGCCGAAGATTTCTTCGGTCATGATGCTGGCGTTGGCCGGCGCCTGCTCGATCAGCGTGGGCGAGATGTAGCAGCCGGGGATGTCCACATCACCACCGACCAGCACCTTGGCACCCTTGTCCTTGGCGTCCTGCAGCAGGCCGGCAATGCGCTGGGTGTGGCGCTGGTTGATCACGCGGGTGAAGTCCGGGCTCTTGCGTTGGGCTTCGGGCGTGGCACCAAAGCGCTCGGCGATCACGTCGCGGCAGGCCTGCACAAAGCGGTCCTTGACCGACTCGTGCACATACAAGTGGTCAGGCGCCACGCAGATCTGGCCGCAGTTGGTGAACTTGCCCCACAGCAGGGTCTCGGCCGACAGCTTCAGGTCCGCCGACTCATCCACGATCACGGGCGACTTGCCACCCAGCTCCAGCGTCACGCTGGTCAGGTGCTTGGCGGCAGCGGCCATCACGACCTTGCCCACAGCGGGCGAGCCGGTGAAGAAGATGTGGTCGAAGGGCAGCTCCAGCAGGGCCTGCGAGGTTTGCAGCGCCCCTTCAAACAGGGCCACCTCGTTGCTCGGGAAGGTCTGGGCGATCACCTCGGCCATCACCGCGCTCACAGCCGGCGTCATTTCCGAAGGCTTGAGGATGACGGTGTTGCCCGCAGCCAGGGCCGACACCAGCGGGCCGAAGCACAGGTTGAGCGGGAAGTTCCAGGGCGCGACGATCAGGCAACGGCCACGCGGCTGGTACTCGATCCAGCTTTGCGTGAACATGGTGGCCATCGTGGGCCACACGCGCTTGGGTGTTGACCACTTCTTCAGGCTGCCAATCGCATGGCGGATTTCGTCGAGCACGGGCATGAACTCGGTGCCCTCGACCTCGGATGCCGGCTTGCGGTAGTCCAGCTGGAAAGCTTTGTAGAAGTCCTCACGGCGGGCCATCATCGCATCGCGCAGCTTCTTGAGGCGGGCAATGCGCTCGGCCACGGTCGATTCGCGCCAGGCGGTGGCCGTCGCCAGTTGAGACTCGAAAACGCGCTGGATGTCAGCAGGGCTGGATTCGCCGGTGTGGGGGTCAACGATGTGCATATTGGGTCGGTTCATGCTTGTCTCCAACGGTCAGATCAGCCGGCCCTCAGGCCTTCGGTTTGACAGCTTTGCTGGCAGGTGCCTTCTTTGCTGGCGCTTTCTTGGCAACGGCCTTCTTGGCCGGTGCCTTGACTTCTTCCGCAGCCTTCACCGGTGCGGCCTTTTTGGCCGGCGCCTTCTTGGCCGGGGCTGCAGGGACTGCATCACCCAGCCCTGCGCGAATCAACTGCTCCGTCAAGGCATTGAGGTTGACGCCATCGCGTTCGGCCATCTCACGCAACTGGTTCACCAGGTCCGCGTGCAGCTTGACGGCAAACGGCACCAGGCCGGCAGCCTGGTCGAGCTTGCGCTGTTCCTTGCGATCTGGCAAGGCGGCAGACCCTTGCGCGAAACGCCCGGGGATCGCAGCGTGCTGCATCTGGCCGACAATCTTCAGGCGCAGGTTTTTTACCAGATCAGTTTTTTTCATGTGTCGTTGCGGTGTCCCCAGCAGGGACAATAGAAGCCCTCGCGGCCATGGCCAGCCGGGCGTTCGGTCAAGGCTGCAAGGTATCTGAATACACAGCGGCCCACAATCCCGCGATTGTGCACCGTCTGTGCAAGCGTTCACACTCCCCTGACTTACGCAACAACCCTGATTCCTGTCTCATGCCTCCACTTCAGCAAATCACCTTCGAGCTCCGCGGCGAATTCATCACCCTGGACAAACTGCTCAAGGCCTGTAGCCTGGCGGACAGCGGCGGGCGAGCCAAGACCATGGTGGCCGAGGGCCGCGTGCAGGTCGATGGCCAGGACGAGTTGCGCAAGACCGCCAAGATCCGTGCCGGCCAGGTCGTGAGCGTGCAAGGTGCGCGCATCAAGGTCGTGCCCGAGGGCGCGTCCGAATCTGTGGATTCATCCCATCCGTAAAACTGGCAAAACGCGCAAATTGCGCAAACCGAGCAAATCCCAGGCTATCCCTGTTTGAAACGGGGCTTTTCTGCGGCACCATGTCGGCTCCCAAAAGGAGCCATGCATGAGCAACATCTACGAGCAAGACCTGTCTCGCAACGACGCCAACTTCGCTGCATTCACCCCCCTGTCCTTCATCGAGCGCACGGCCGCGGTCTACCCCGAACGGCTGGCCATCATCCACGGTGATCTGCGCCAGACCTGGGGCCAGACCTACGCACGCTGTCGCCAATTGGCCAGCGCACTGAGCCAACGCGGCATCGGCCTGGGCGACACCGTCGCCGTCATGCTGCCCAACACGCCGCCCATGGTGGAAGCCCACTTCGGCATCCCCATGACGGGCGCGGTGCTCAACACCCTCAACACCCGGCTGGACGCCGAGGCCCTGGCCTTCATGCTGGACCACGGCGAGGCCAAGGCCGTGATCGTGGACCCGGAGTTCGCCGCCGTCATGGCCAAGGCGATCAGCCTGCGTCAAACGCAGCGCGACATCCTGGTCATCGACACCGAAGACACGCTCTACACCGGCAACGTGCAGCGCATCGGCAGCCTCACGTACAAGGACCTGGTGGCCAGCGGCTCGCCTGATTTCGAATGGCAGATGCCGGCCGATGAGTGGCAGGCCATCAGCCTGAACTACACCTCGGGCACCACCGGCAACCCCAAGGGCGTGGTCTACCACCACCGTGGTGCGGCCATGAACGCCATCTCCAACATCCTGGAGTGGGACATGCCCAAGCACGCCGTCTACCTGTGGACGCTGCCCATGTTCCATTGCAACGGCTGGTGCTTCCCCTGGACGGTGGCCGCACGTGCCGCCGTCAACGTGTGCCTGCGCCGTGTCGACCCCAAGGCCATCTTCGACGCCATCCGCACGCACAAGGTCAGCCACTATTGCGGCGCCCCCATCGTGCACGGCGCCCTGGTCGCGGCCCCTGCCGAACTCAAGCAAGGCATCACCCACCAGGTCAAGGCCATGGTGGCCGGCGCCGCACCCCCTGCCGCCATGATCGAAGGCATGGAGCAACTGGGCTTTGACCTGACCCACGTCTACGGCCTGACTGAGATCTACGGCCCCGCCGCGGTGTGCGTCAAGCACGAGGAGTGGGACACGCTGGACGTGGGCGAACGCGCCCGCCTGAACGCACGCCAGGGCGTCAACTACCACCTGCAGCGCAATGTCACCGTGATGGACCCAGGCACCATGCTGCCCGTGCCGGCCGATGGCGAGACCATGGGCGAGATCATGTTCCGCGGCAACATCACGATGAAGGGTTACCTCAAGAACCCCAGGGCCACGCAGGACGCCTTCCGTGGCGGCTGGTTCCACACAGGCGACCTGGCCGTGATGTACCCCGACGGCTACGTCAAGATCAAGGACCGCAGCAAGGACATCATCATCTCGGGCGGCGAGAACATCTCGTCCATCGAGGTCGAAGACGTGCTCTACCGCCACCCTGCCGTGATGGCCGCTGCCGTCGTCGCCAAGCCCGACGAGAAGTGGGGCGAGACACCTTGTGCCTTCATCGAACTGAAGGCCGGCGCCCAGGTCACGGCCGAGGACATCATTGCCCACTGCAGGCTGCACCTGGCCGGCTTCAAGATCCCGCGGGCCGTGGTGTTTGGCGAATTGCCCAAGACCTCCACCGGCAAGATCCAGAAGTTCGAGTTGCGCAAGCAGGCCGGCTCGGCAAAGGCCATCAACGTCTGAGCCAGAGCAGCGGGGTCAGGTCAGCACCGCCTTGAGCATGTCCGGCAGATCCGCCACCTTTTGCAGGGTCTGCTCGGACACGCCTTCTGGCGGTGCCAGGCCTCCAGGGTCGCTCAACAGCACCTCGGCCTGGCCATCCGCACGCTGACGGATCACCACCGTCCAGGGCAACTCCGGCCGCGCCTGGTCCTGCGTCTGCAGCACCGGCGTGTGCCCGTCCTCGTCGCCCAACACCAGCACGCGGGCCTGCTCGTGGGGCTGGTCCGTGCCATTGGGCGGCCTCACCGTGGTGCGCAACACCACCGGCAGGCCATTGCGGCGAACCGAGCGCTCGATCTGGCGCACGGTTTCGTCCATGTCGTATTTGCTGGTCAGCGCGATGCGGGTGCGCTGGCGCAGATGATCGTCTTCCAGGTCATCGCGCTGTGGCCAACGACCTGCCACCAGCAGGATCAGGGCCATGCAACCTGTCATCCAGTATCGCGTCATGTGCATGAGCGGCCTCCAGGAGTTGACACCTTGAGATCAGGCCACCGCGCTCAAGTTCAAGGGGCCATGCGTTTCGCGATGTAAAGCCGCCTGGCGCCATTCGTCAAGACCGAACCAGGCGCGTCAAACGCCTTCCGATTTTTGGCTCCTGCGCCCATGTTTCTGGCGTGAATTTCCTTATCCGCAGGGCGGACTTTGTGCGTAACATCTTGGCTTCAGTTGTCGTGCCGAGTTGCTGGAGCCTGTTGAATGCCCGCTGCCCCCATCCCGTCAGATGAAGAACTCAGACTGGCGGCATTGCGTGACCTGAACCTGCTGGATCAAGATGGCGACCAGGAACTCAACCGGATCACGGCCCTGGCTGCCAGCGTGCTGGACGTGCCCATCTGCCTGGTGTCCCTGGTCGATGAGGACCGGCTCTGGTTTGCCGCGCACCACGGCACCGATGGCAACCAGTGGCCGCGTGAGCTGAGTTTTTGCGGCCATGTGGTCAACAGCAAGCGCACCGTGCTGGCTCACGACCTGCGGCTGGACGAACGCTTCTGCGACAACGACCTCGTGATCCGCCGCGTGCCCCCGCTGCGCTTTTATGCCGGCGTGCCGCTGCTGTTCGGTGATGGCCAGGTGGTGGGCACGCTGTGCGTGATGGACCAGCGCCCCCGCCCTGATTTCGACGAAGCCAAACTCAAGCAGCTGATCCGCTTCAGCGAGATCGTGCATGACCAGATTCGCCTGCGTCAGCAGCGGCTGCAGGCCCAGCAGGCTCACACGCTGTTCTCGTCCGGGCCCGTCGGCACCGTAGTGTGGGATGCGCAGATGCCGCCCCACCCCACCTACCTGTCGGACAACCTCAAGGACATCATCGGCAAGCGCCTGGCCGATGAGTTGCACGATGGCCAACCCTATATCGACATCGTTCACCCGCAAGACCAGGAGGCCGTGCGCAGCAGCCTGAGCAGCCACCACCAAGGCCTGCTGCCCATGCTGGAGATCAGCTTCCGGCTGCGCCCATCGGCGCGCGGCATGCGCTGGGTCCACCAGGTCAACAAGGCCGACTACGACGAGGCCGGGCGCCTGCAAGGCATCCGCAGCTACCTGTTCGACCTGACCCGGCAAAAGCACCTGGAGTCCTCCATCGAGGCCACCAAGGAACGCCTCTACCTCGCGCTCGAATCCGCCCGCATCGGCACCTGGGATGCCAACAACGAGACGCAAGAGCTCATCATCAACGCGCGTGCCGCCAGCATGCTGGGCTACCGCGAAGACGAGGTCGAGCACGACAACCAGAGCTGGATGGACATGGTCCACCCGCATGACCGCGTCAACACCGACCAGGCCTTGCAGAGCTACCGCAACCCGGGCATGGACGTCATCGCGCTGGAGTACCGCATCCGCCACAAGAAGGGGCACTACGTCTGGGTGCAAAGTTATGGCCGCACCGTCGAGCGCGATGACAGCGGGCGCCCAAGGCGCATCGTGGGCACCTTGCTCGACATCACCGAGAGCAAGCGCCAGGAGTCCTTGCGCAACCGCCAGCGCCAGTTGCTGGACCTGCTCAACCAGGCCCAGACCAGCTTCCTGCTCAACCGCAACGTGCAGGACGCCTGCGAGGCTCTGTTCGAGCCGCTGCTGCGCATCAGCGAGAGCGCCTTCGGTTTCATCGGCATCGTGCAGTACAACGACAAGGGCCAGCCCTACCTGATGGTGCCCACGATCTCCGATCTGGACTGGCGCCATGGCAAGGTGCGCAACGGGCATTACGAGCGCCGCCCCGAGGGCCTGCAGTTCCACCAGCTGGACAACCTGTTCGGCCACGTGGTGACGCAAAACCAGATCGTGCTGACCAACGAGCCCGGCACGCACCACGCCAGCCAGGGCACACCGGAAGGCCACCCCACGCTGCGCAACTTCCTGGGCATGCCCATCCGCTTTGACAACAAGGTGCTGGGCATGATCGCGCTGGGCAACCGCCCCGACGGCTTTGACGAGCAGATGGTGCAGCTGCTGGAGCCGCTGGTGGTCACGCTGGGCACCTTGTTCCATGCCCGCGACCAGGAGAACGCCCGCGTCACCGCCGAGCAGGAGTTGCTGCGCCTGGCCACGCGCGATGCGCTCACCGGCCTGGCCAACCGCCGCCACTTCTTTGACGTGGCCGAAACCAGCCTGACCCAGACGCGCCGCTACGGCACGCCCATGACCGTGGCCCTGCTGGACCTGGACCACTTCAAGCACATCAACGACACGCATGGCCATGCCGCGGGTGATGCGGTGCTCAATGCCTTTGCCGAGGTGCTGCGCGAATCACTTCGCGACACCGACACGCCGGCACGTGTGGGCGGCGAGGAGTTCGCGGTGCTCCTGACCAACACGCCCTTGAGCGAGGCGCTCATCGCGCTGGAGCGCATCCGCCACACGCTGGACGAGACGCCCATCCAGGTGGGCGACCGCACGGTCTACGCCACGGTGTCGATCGGTGCGGTGCAGTGGAACGCCAACCACATGGATGTGGACGGCATGCTGGCCCATGCCGACGCCGCGCTGTATGCCGCCAAACGCCATGGCCGCAACCGCGTGCAGCTCTATCATGCGGAGTTGATGCAGATGGAAGCCACGTCCACCACGCCGCTGCGCGCGGCCAACGACGCGGCCTGACCTGCATCGCCGCGGATGCCGGTTGCAGCGTCCATCCCTGCACGACTCGACTCCACTCGACCTTGGGGGCACCTGACCATGAACCTGTTCACGGCCTTGCGCTCTGCGTGGCCCGCCACGCAGAGCGACACCGCCATCCTCACTGACAAGGGCCTGGCCTACACCTGGCAAGACCTCGATCGCGCCACGGCCATGCTGGCCAACCTGCTGGGCAGCCTCAAGCTGCATGGCGTGGACGGGCGACCACCCGTGGTCGCGGCCCACGTGGACAAATCGGTCGAGGCCCTGATGCTCTACCTGGCCACGCTGCGTGCGGGCTGCGCCTTCCTGCCCTTGAACCCGGCCTACCGGGCCGACGAGCTGAACTACTTCGTCAACGACGCGCGCCCGGCAGTGCTGGTGTGCCGCCCTGCCGATCAGGAGTGGGTGATCCCGCTGGCCGCGCATGGCCATGTCGAGCACCTGTTCACCCTGGGGCAGGACCGCACCGGCAGCCTGCTGGCCCACGCCGTGCACCAGGACGACCGGCATGAGCCTGTTGCGTGCCAACCCGGTGACCTGGCTGCCATCCTCTACACCTCCGGCACGACCGGGCGCAGCAAAGGCGCCATGCTCAGCCACCACAACCTGTGGTGCAACGCACGCACCCTGCTGAGCCTGTGGGACTGGCGCCAGGATGACTGCCTGCTGCACGCCTTGCCCATCTTCCACATCCATGGCCTGTTCGTGGCCTGCCACTGCGCCTTGCTCTCAGGCACGCCCATGCGCTGGCTCGGCCAATTCGACCCGGCCAGCGTGCTGCGCGAGATGACGGCCGCGCAGGGCCCACGCGCCAGCATCCTCATGGGGGTGCCCACCATGTACGTGCGCCTGCTGCACGACACCGGCCTGACGCCTGAAGCCGCTCACCACATGCGCCTGTTCGTGAGCGGCTCGGCCCCCATGCTCACCGCCACGCACGAGGCCTTCACCCAACGCACCGGCCAGACCATCCTGGAGCGCTACGGCATGAGCGAAACCGGCATGCTGTGCTCCAACCCTTGCCGCGCCCACGAGGGCCCGCGTGTCCCCGGCAGCGTGGGCCGCCCCCTGCCCGGCGTGAGCCTGCGCATCGTGGATGAACAAGGCCAGGTGCTGCCCGCCCACGCCATCGGCCAGGTCGAGGTCCAAGGCGCCAATGTGTTTGGCGGCTACCTGGGCATGCCCGACAAGACTGCCGAATCCTTTACCGCAGACGGCTGGTTCCGCACCGGTGACGTCGGCCACATCGATGAACACGGCTATGTGCACCTCTCAGGGCGCGCCAAGGACCTCATCATCACCGGCGGCTTCAACGTCTACCCCGCCGAGGTCGAAGCGCTCATCGACAAACAACCCGGTGTGGTCGAGTCCGCCGTGATCGGTGTGCCGCACCCGGACTTTGGCGAGGGCGTGGTGGCCGTTATCGTGGCCGCACCCGGCCAGACGCCCCAAGAGACCGCCCTCATCCAGACACTGAAAGACACCATCGCCGGCTTCAAGGTACCCAAGCGCATCTTCACGGTGCTCGATCTGCCCCGCAATGCCATGGGCAAGGTACAAAAGAACCTGCTGCGGCAAAGCTTTCAACACACCTTCCAGTAAGCTGTGATTCACCCTGAGGAGACAAGCATGAACATCCCATCCCTGAAGGACAAGGTCAGCCCCGAAGAATGGCAACTGCGCGTGGACCTGGCCGCGGCCTACCGGCTGGTCGCGCTGTATGGCTGGAGCGATCTGGTCTTCACCCACATCTCGGCGCGCATCCCCGGCCCCGAGCACGCCTTCCTCATCAACCCCTATGGGCTGATGTTCGACGAGATCACCGCATCCAGCCTGGTCAAGGTGGACCAGAACTGCAACAAGCTCAGTGACTCGCCTTTCTTCGTCAACCCGGCCGGCTTCACCATCCACAGCGCCGTGCACGCCGTGCGCGAAGACGCGGGCTGTGTGCTGCACACGCACACGCGTGCCGGCGTGGGCGTGTCGGCCCAGAAGAAGGGCGTGCTGCCCATCTCGCAGCAAAGCACCTTCGTGCTGGCCTCGCTGGCCTATCACGAGTACGAGGGCGTGGCCTTCCGCGAAGAAGAGAAGCCCCGCCTGCAAGCCGACCTGGGCGACAAGAACTTCCTGATGCTGCGCAACCATGGCCTGCTGACCGTGGGCCGCACGATTGCCGATGCCTTCCTGAGCATGTACATCTTCGAGTCGACCTGCCAGATCCAGCTGGCCGCACAATCGGGCGGCGCCGAACTGACCGAGGTCAATCCGCTCATCCTGCAAGGGGTGGCCCATGCCATGAAGGTGCAGACTGACGGCATGGGTGGCAGCTTCGTGTGGCCGGCGCTCATCCGCAAACTCGACCGAACCGATCAAAGCTACAAGACATGAAAAAAGTATGGATCATCAGTGGCCTGGTGCTGGCTTCGCTGGCAGTGGGCACGCTGATCGTCATGGGCCATGACCTGCTCTCCCCGCACGATGCCACGCAGGTCAACACCAAGGGGGCTGGCCTGCCCTGGCAGGTCGAGAGCCTGCCAGGCGGGGCCAGCAAGGTCATGGGCCTGACACTGGCCCCGGCAGGTGCCACCCATGTGGCCAGCACCCTGGCCGATGCGCAGCAGCAATGGGGTCAGGCCATGCAGATCGCCATCATTGCCGCACCGGGCGAAGACGGCCTGCTCGAAGCCTTCGTGGACCCGGCCTCGGCCGGCTTCATCACGGGCAAGGCGGTGCTCACGGCTCAACTGGCAAGCGCAGAGATCCGGGCCATGCGCGAACGCGCGATCAAATCCGAGTTCATGGAGAGCACGACGCGCAAGTACACCCTGGCACCCGCGGATCTGCAAACGGCCTTGAAGGCGCCCATCACAGCGCTGAGCTTCATCCCCCAGGCCAACCTGGATGCCGACACCGTCGTCGCGCGCTTTGGCACGCCCGCTGAGCGCGTGCGCAGCAACGGGCACCTGGAGCACTTTCTGTATCCGGCCAAGGGCCTGGATCTGGCGCTCGACAGCGAGGGCAAGGAGTTGCTGCAGTACGTGGCACCGGCCGCGTTCGACCAGCTACGGCAACCCTTGGTGAAGCCGCCGCAACAGGCAGCGGCCTCGGGCCTTACTTCAGCGTCCCAGCCTTGAAGGCTGCCGTGAGCTGATCGATTTCCTGGTCCTTGGCATGCCACAGGCCATTGATCCAGTGCTGCAGGTGGCTGCGCGCGGGCGGGTCGCCGTTCTCGTTGACCAGCACGTCCTTGGGGATCGGTACCGCGCGCACCGACACGATCACGTCTTCGATGTTGCCGGTCAGCAGGTCCACGAAGGTGGGCACGCCCTTGGGGTAGACGATGGTCACGTCCACCATGCAGTTGAACAGCTCACCCATGGTTTCCAGCGCCATGCCCACGCCACCGGTCTTGGGCTTGAGCAGGTGCTTGTAGGGTGACTTCTGCTCCTTGGCCTTGGCCGGCGTGTAGCGCGTGCCCTCCATGAAGCTGATCACCGAGGTGGGGATCACCTTGTACTTTTCGCAGGCCTTGCGCGCGGTTTCGAGGTCCTTCTTGGCGCTGGCCCCGCCACGGCGCTTCATGAAGGGAAAGTCCAGCGCCCACCAGGCCAGGCCCATCAGCGGCACGTAGATCAACTCGTGCTTGATGAAGAATTTGAGCAGCGGGATCTTGCGGTTGAACACCTTCTGCAGCACGAGGATGTCCACCCAGCTCTGGTGGTTGCTGCTGACCAGGTACCAGCCCTTGTACTTGAACTGGGTGTCACCCTGCACATGCCAGCGTGTGCGGCCCACGGCGGCCATCCACATGCTGTTGACCGCGATCCAGGTTTCGGCGATGTGGGACAGGATGAAGTCCACCACCAGCCGCACGAAGCGGAAGGGCAGCACCAGTTTGACCAGTGCCAGCGGGAAGACCAGGGAGAAAGCCACCACGACGTTGACAATCAGCACGATGCTGGCCAGCGTCCCCTTGATGAAGGACATGATCCGATGAAACATGACAAAAGGGGCCGGCGCCCCCTGAAATAACGACAGGTGACGATTATGTGCACAGATGTACAGAAATCACCCAATCATCAAACTGACACGGTGCCATGGCAGCGTATGGCGCGGACTTATTCGGCATTGCCTTCGTGTGCATTCACGTTCAAACTCACCATGACCCCACCCACCACGCCCATAGACCAGGACTTGCTGCGCCGCCTTCAGGACGACGTGATCGACAGCTACGACGAAGAGCTCGAAATGGAGGTCGACGACCGCCTGCTGGCCGGCGAATCACTGCAATTGAGCCCCGAGGCGCGCGAAACCCGCCGCATGTACTTTCGTGAGCTGTTCCGCCTGCAGGGCGAGCTGGTCAAGCTGCAGGACTGGGTGGTGCACACCGGCGAGCGCGTGGTCGTGCTGTTTGAAGGCCGGGACGCCGCGGGCAAGGGGGGCGCCATCAAGCGCATCACCCAGCGCCTGAACCCGCGCGTGTGCCGCGTGGCCGCCCTGCCCGCCCCCAATGACCGCGAAAAGACCCAGTGGTACTTCCAGCGCTACGTGGCCCACCTGCCCGCGGCCGGCGAAATCGTGCTGTTCGACCGCAGCTGGTACAACCGCGCCGGCGTCGAGCGCGTGATGGGCTTTTGCAGCGACGACGACCTGGAAGAGTTCTTCCGCTCCGTGCCCGAGTTCGAGAAGATGCTGGTACGCAGCGGCATCCGCATCTTCAAGTACTGGTTCTCGGTCTCTGATGACGAGCAGGAGGCGCGCTTCATGGCCCGCATCCAGGACCCGCTCAAGCAATGGAAGCTCAGCCCCATGGACCTGGAAAGCCGCCGCCGCTGGGAGGACTACACCCGCGCCAAGGAGGTGATGCTGGAGCGCACCCACATCCCCGAGGCGCCCTGGTGGGTCGTGCAGGCCGTGGACAAGAAGCGCTCGCGCCTGAACTGCATCCACCACCTCCTGCAGCAAATGCCGTATCACGAAATCGAGCACGCCCCCGTGGGCCTGCCCCCGCGCGAGCGCCGCGAGGACTACTTCCGCCAGCCGGTGCCACACAACATGATCGTGCCCGAGATCTATTGAACAAGTCACACACACCGGGGGGTACTTAGGTACTTACGCTGGCCATCCAACGCAGCGCCGGTCGTAGACTGGTTTCAACCCATTCTTGCGTTGGAGCCTGTTCATGGTGACTTCGCGGACCAGCCTTCTGGCCCTGTTCATGCGTCTGATGGCGGTGGCACGCTACCGCTTCATCGTCGAATTGACCGGCATCTTCATCCTGATGTGGGTGGCGGGCGCCGCGCTGGTCTACTACTTTGAATCAGGGCACAGCGCACGCATCCACTCCTTTGGCGAGGCCTTCTACGGCATCCTGGTCACCATGACCACCTCGGGTGATTCGGCCGTGCAGCCCATCACCGTGCCCGGCCGCGTCGTGGTGGGCATCGCCCTGATCCTGTCCAAACTGTTGACCGCCTTGCTGTGCGCGCTGGCGGCCGCGGTTCTCATCGAGCGCAAGGTCAAGGAAGACATGGGGTTGAAAATGCACAAGCTGAGCCAGCACATCGTCATCATCGGCTGGAACCTCAAGGGGCCGCAGATCATCCGCAACCTGCGCAGCGAAGCCCGCTTCGCGAATGCGCCCATCCTGGTCATGGCCGACCTGGACCACAAACCGATTGACGACCCGCTGATGCTGTTCACGCGCGCCAGCTACCCCATCCGCGGCGAATCGCTGGACCGCGCCTGCCTGTCCGAGGCGGCCACCATCGTGGTGCTGGCCAACTACGCTGAAAAGCAGAACGCCGATGCGCTCACCGCCGTCAACTGCATGGTGGCCCGCAAGGGCAACCGGGATGCCCGCATCATCGCGGAGTTGCTGGACCCCGGCCAGCGCGTGTACATCGAATCGGCCGGTGCCGACCTGGTCGTGGGTGTGGGAGAGGTGGGGGGCTTCTTGCTGGCAGAAGCGGCCATCGGCAACGACCAGGCCAGGCAGTTGCTGGCCGCCATGGCCGATGGCGAGCGCCAGCCCATGGTTGATCACACACCGCATCAGGCCAGCCCATCGCCCTCACACGCGCTCCACCAGACCGCCTGCTCCGCCAAATAGGCCTGGCGTCACACCGGGGAGACCCAAACACGGTACGCTTGAGCGTTTTGCGCCCTTTGCGACGCCCTGTGGAGCCTGTGCCCGTGCTGAGCTGGTTTGAACGACTGATCGACCCCTACCCCGAAACGCCTCCTTCTGTGCCACCCAAGGGCTTCCTGGCCTTTGTCTGGGCCGGCACCAAGGGGATGCGCCGCTACATCCTGGGCATGACGACGCTGACGGCCATGATTGGCGCCTTCGAAGCCCTGCTGTTCAACATGCTGGGCAGCGTGGTGGACTGGCTCAGCAAGGTGCCTCCCACCCAGCTGTGGACGCAGTCACGCGACAAGCTGCTCCTGCTGGCCGTCATCCTGCTGATCAGCCCGGTCGCGGTGCTGCTGCAGACCATGCTCAAGCACCAGGCGCTGGCGGGCAACTTCCCCATGAAGTTGCGCTGGAACTTCCACCGCCTCATGCTGGGCCAGAGCATGGGCTTTTATCAGGACGAGTTCGCCGGGCGCGTGGCCACCAAGGTCATGCAGACGGCCCTGGCCGTGCGCGACACCTGCTTCATCGTGGCCGACATCCTGGTCTTCGTGGCCATCTACTTCATCACGATGACGGCGGTGGTCGGCTCGTTCGACCTGTGGCTGGTCACGCCCTTCCTGGGCTGGCTGGCCTTGTACGTGTGCTCGGTGAGTTACTTCGTGCCGCGCCTGGGGCGCAAGGCCAAGGCCCAGGCCGATGCCCGCTCGACCATGACGGGCCGCATCACCGACGCCTACACCAACATCGCCACGGTCAAGCTGTTCTCGCATACCAACCGCGAGGCCAATTACGCGCGCTCGGCCATGAAGGACTTCATGCAGACCGTGCACGCACAGATGCGCCTGGTCAGTGGCTTCGAGGTGGTCAACCACAGCTTGAGCATGCTGTTGATCCTGTCGACGGCCGGGCTGTCGCTGTGGTTGTGGAGCCAAGGCCAGGTGGGCATCGGTGCGGTGGCCGCGGCAACCGCCATGGCGCTGCGGCTCAATGGCATCTCGCACTGGATGATGTGGGAGGTGGCCATGCTGTTCGAGCACATCGGCACCATCCAGGACGGTATCAACACCCTCGCGCGCCCCCACAAGGTGGAGGACGCCCCGCAGGCCAGGCCCTTGAAGGTGCAGCAGGGCGACATCCGCTTCCAGAACGTGCACTTCGCCTATGGCGGCGAGCGCGCCGTGATCGATGGCTTGAACCTGCACATCCAGCCCGGCGAGAAGATCGGCCTGGTGGGGCGCTCGGGTGCGGGCAAGTCCACCATCGTCAACCTGCTGCTGCGCTTTTACGATGTCGAAGGCGGCCAGGTGCTGATCGATGGCCAGGACATCGGCCGCGTCACGCAGGACAGCCTGCGCGCCCAGATCGGCATGGTCACGCAGGACACCTCCTTGCTGCACCGCTCGGTGCGCGACAACATCCTGTATGGCCGCCCGGATGCCTCGGACGCGGACATGGTGCAGGCCGCCATCAAGGCCGAGGCGCACGAGTTCATCCAGACCTTGAGCGACCCGAAGGGCCGCACGGCCTACGACGCCCACGTGGGCGAGCGCGGCGTGAAGCTCTCAGGCGGCCAGCGCCAGCGCATCGCCATTGCCCGCGTGATGCTCAAGGACGCCCCCATCCTGCTGCTGGACGAAGCCACCAGCGCGCTGGACTCCGAGGTGGAGGCCGCCATCCAGGCCAGCCTGTACCGCCTGATGGAGGGCAAGACGGTGGTGGCCATCGCGCACCGCCTGTCCACCATCGCCGCCATGGATCGCCTCATCGTGCTGGACCACGGCTGCATTGTTGAAGAAGGCGACCACGCCTCGCTGCTGGCCCAGGGTGGCCTGTATGCGCGCCTGTGGGCACATCAAAGCGGCGGTTTCCTGGGCGAAGAAGCCGAGGACGAGGATCAGGCCGTGGCTTGAGGCAGGGTCACGCCCTCGGCCTGCGCGAGGGTCACCAGCGCCTCTTCCATCAGGGCGCGCGCGTGCCCGGCCACGCGGTAGAGGTAGGCATGCAGAGCCACATCGGCCGGTTCACGGCTTTCGCAATCGGCGCTGTAGGCCTCGAACTGCCCCAGCATCGTCACCAGATGGGCCAGGTGCTGCGGGCACTCGCAAGCCACACGCGGCATGGCCTGCACCAGGCCGGCCAGCGAGCCGGCATCAAAGCGCGGGCCCGGCGCCGGGTCGGGCACATGGCGCAAGCCGCGTGCCACACTGCGCCAGCCACGCGCCGCATCCATCATGGCCTGCATGAGCTCCACCGCCGGCACGGGCGTGCGCCTCAGGATGGCACCCCGCGCATGCAAGGCCCCGCACACCTGGGTGCTGGCAAAGCCATAGACCACCAGCAACTGGCGCGCACCCACGACGCGTTGCAGGCGCACCAGCCAGTCCACCGTGTCCATGTGCAGCGCAGACAGGTCCACCAGCAGCACATCGGCCTTCACGCCCTTGAGCGACAGCTCCGACGCCGGGCTGCCATCAATGGCCTTGGCCAGGCTCACGCCCTCATAGGCCTGCAGCACATCGGCCCAATGCACGGCGGCATCCTTGCCAACCAGCAACACGCGCACGTCTTCGTTGCGCACGCTGGCTGCTGCACTGGCCGCCAACGCGGGCAAGGCCCCCTCCCCGTTGAGCACGCTCTCGGTCTGGTCCGCCTCGTCCATCAGGTCCTGCAGGCTGGCCGTGTCCATGCGCGCCAGCATGCCGATGCCGTGGCCGCGGTTGACCAGTTGCTTGATCAGCACCAGCCGGCGCACATCCTGGCTGGAATACAAGCGCTGGCCGGATGGCGTTTGCATCGGGCCCACAACCTGATAGCGTCTCTCCCACACCCTCAAGGTCGCAACCGGGATGTTGACCATGCGCGCCGCCGCGCTGCTGCGGTAGCGAGGGGCTCCGGCGTCTTCCTTGATGGACCTGGCTTCTTCGGACATCAGACACCTCAAATCTTGATTGAACTCAAATTGAACCCGCTTGAGCCATTGTGGCGACATGCCAGCGCCGATAGTGGGTCGAAAATGAGTCAAAGTGGATTCAAACCGCTTCCCCCAACCCTGTCCCCACTCAACGGAGAACACACCATGACCAGCCGTCGCCAATTCATGATGACCATCGTGCCCGCCGCAGCCGCCCTGTCGGTGATGAGCCAGGCCCGCGCCGCAGACGCCCCCAAGGTGGACGAAAAAGACCAGGCCGCCATGGGCCTGGGCTACAAACATGACGCCACCAAGGTCGATGCCAAGAAGTACCCCACCTACAAGGCGGGCAGCGTCTGCGGCAACTGCCAGTTCTTCCAGGGCAAGGCCGGTGACGCCTGGGGTGCCTGCCCCCTGCTGGGTGGCAAGCAGGTCAATGCCAAGGGCTGGTGCTCGGCCTACGCCAAGAAGGCCTGACCGGCCAGCCGAAGCGGGTCAGGCCACTTCGGTGACCCGCTTCAAGGTGCCCTGCTCGAGGGCCTGGCGCAACCAGTCCTCGAACACGGCCGCGGGCATGGGCTTGGCAAACCAGTAGCCCTGCCCTTCCAGGCAGCCCAGGGTACGCAGGTGCTGCATCATGGCCAGGGTTTCAACGCCCTCGGCAATGGTGCTCAAACCCAGTCCCTTGGCCATCTGGATGATGGCGCGCACGATGGCCACGTCTTCCGGGTGGCGCTCCAGATCCCGCACAAAGCTCTGGTCGATCTTGAGCTTGTCCACCGAGAGGCGCTTCAAGTAGGACAGGCTCGAATAGCCCGTGCCGAAGTCGTCAATGGCCAGCTTCACGCCCAGGGCCTTCAAGCCTTTCAGGCGCGTCTCCACGCTCTCCACATCGCTGATCAGCACGGACTCGGTCAATTCCAGCTCCAGCTGCGTGGCCGGCAAGCCCGACGCGGCCAATGCCCGCGACACCACCGATTCGACCTCGCCGCGCTTGAACTGCAGGGCCGACAGGTTCACCGCCACGGTCAGCGGCGGCAAGCCCATCCTGGACCAGGCCACGGCCTGACGGCAGGCTTCTTCGATGACCCAGTCGCCGATCGGCACGATCAGGCCGCTGTCTTCGGCCACCGGGATGAACTTGCCAGGCGGCACCAGCCCCCAAGCGGGGTGCTGCCAGCGGATCAGGGCCTCCACCCCAAACACGCGGCCTGTGGCCAGGTCCACCTGCGGTTGGTAGTGCAGCACGAACTGCTTGAGTTCCAGCGCCAGGCGCAAGCCATTGCGCATGGTCAGGCGCTCGACGGCCTCCGCGTTCATGCGGTCGTCGAAGAAGCGGTAGGTGTTGCGCCCCTCGTCCTTGGAGCGGTACATGGCCGTGTCAGCGCGCTGCAGCAAGGTGTCGAAGTCCTCGCCATCATTGGGCGCCATCGCGATCCCCATGGACGCCGAAATCAACAGGTCCTGGCCATTGACCGCAATGGGCTTGCCCAACTCCTCCATCACCTTGGTCACGACCGGCGTGGCCGCATCGGCATCGGGCAGGTCCTTGAGCACCATCAGGAACTCGTCGCCCCCCGGTCGGCTGACCGTGTCGGACTGGCGCAGCGTGTTGACCAGGACGTCCGCCACCACGCGCAGCAACTGGTCGCCCACGGCGTGCCCCAGCGTGTCGTTGATGTTCTTGAAGTGATCCAGATCCAGCAGGACCAGGGCCACCTGCTTGTTGTGCCGCTTGGCATCGGCCAGCGCCTGCATCAGGCGATCGCGTGCCAGCTCCCGGTTGGGCAGCCTGGTCAGCACATCGTGATAGGCCAAAAACGCAGCGCGCTCCTCGGCCTCCTGGCGCTCTTCGATCTCTTCTTTCAAACGCCGGTAGGGGTCGCGCACGCTGGTCACGAACACCGCACGGTAGATGAAGAAATAGGCCACAACCTTGTAGAGGTGCCCCAACAGGATGAACACATCGTTGACGCTGGCGTACAAGGTCAGGCAGGCCTCGGACAGCATGGTGATCAGGGCCGCGGCACACAGATCGCTGGTGCTGTAGGGCTGCTGTTCGGTGCGACGGCGCATGAAGACATAGGCCGCTGCGGCCGTGAGCACGATCACCCCGTATTCGGCGATCAACTTGAACCACGTCAGGCCATGGCCATCAACGAAGGTGCGTGGCCAGACCTCGGGGGCCAGCAACTCGACCGCGTAGCAGCCCGCCGTCCACAACAAGGCGGCATGGAGCAAGGCATAACGCGGCCAGCCCGTCTGCAGGGGCTGGATGGGCCGGATGGCCGCCACCAGCAGCGTCCACGCCGCCGTGTAGCGCGCCATGAGCCAGAACTGGATGGCTTTCTCCGAGCTGGCCGGCGTGACGAAGTCGGGCATGCCCTTGAAGGACATGGCGTGCCCGAAGTCGATCAGCCCCACGGCCAGGAAGCCGCAGCCGATGATCACGATGTTGCCCGGCTGGGCGGCGCTGCGTGCGTGCCAGGCCACCGAGAACACCAGCAAGGCCGCCACGATGGCACCGAACTCCGTGACCGTGTGCAGGGCAACGGAAAACACCAGGAAGCGCGGTTGCCAAGGCGAGAGAACCGCCACCATCCACAGGACGATGAGGATCAGCGCCAGGCTGAGGATCAACCTGATCGGCAACTTCTGGGATCGACGGTCATCAAGGGCGCCCGACGGCAGTGGCGCCCCATGCGAACCTGCAACGGGTAAGGACATATTCCAGGCTCCTTGCTCGATCCGGACATGTACCAACGGGCATGGCCCACCCAGCAAGGTGCTCAGCGATAAATGGACTTCTTATCGGCGCGTACGGCCCTTGAGTTAAGTGCGGCAGGTCAATTCCCAGGCCCAGTGTGCCGCAACATGTTTCACTTCTGCCAAAAACAGTGTGAACTGCGACACGAATCGCACATGCCAGGGCAACACGGCATCCAGAGACTCACGGGCCAGGACGGGGCGCATCGGGCACCTCGCCTGCACACACAGGAGTCTTTGATGCATCCAAACCTGGTCGCGACACACCGATGGGCCGCATGGGCCTTGTTCTGTACCCTGGCATGGAGCCCACAACAGGCCGCCCTGGCCAACACCTTGTCTGACAACACCAGCCAGGCCACCTCCGGCGACACGGTGGCGGCAGACGCCAGCAACTGGGTCGCCGCCAGCTTCATCACGGATGCGGCCTATGGCAACGCGGCCTTGTCCGCCACCGTGCTGGCCAGCGGCACGGCCTCGGCCACCTTGTCCCTGTTCAGCAGCGACGCCAGCGGCCTGGTGCCCGCCAGTTGGCTGGCCGATCTCACACTGGGCAGCAGCAGTGCCAGCAGCGGCAGCTACACGCTGGAGGGCATCAGCCTCAACGCGTCCACCAGTTACTGGCTGGTCCTGCGCAATGAGAGCGGCAACAGCCAATGGTCCTGGACAGCCAGCGGCGACGGCAGTGGCAGCGGCTTCACCGGCATCTGGGCGAACTCGGATGACGCCGGCCTGAGCTGGTTCACCAACAGCACGCTCTACCCGGTGCAGATGCAGGTGAGCGTCAACGGCAGCACGGCCAGCAGCGTGCCCGAGCCTGCCAGCTGGGCCCTGACCCTCGTCGCCCTGCCTGTGCTGGCACGCCTGCGCCGCCAACACCGCCCTGCCTGAAACCCCGACACCCCATCACACCATGCTCAAAAAACACATCAACCCCCATCGCCGTGAACTGCTGCGCCAAGGTGCGGCCGCTGGCGCGCTGGTCATGACCAGCCCCTGGAGCCGCGCCGCCTTGGGCAACACCTCCGTCCCGGAGGTCACCGAGGGCCCCTACTTCGTGGACGAGCTGCTCAACCGCTCCGACATCCGCGTGGACCCCAGCAACGGCAGCACCCAGGCAGGCTTGCTGATGCTGCTGTCGGTCACCGTCTCGACACTGGACACCACCACGGGCAAGACCACACCGCTGCCTGGCGCCTACGTCGACATCTGGCATTGCAATGCCCAAGGGCTGTATTCGGACGAATCGGCCAACAACACGGTGGGGCAGAAGTTCCTGCGCGGCTACCAGGTCAGCAGCAGCCAGGGCAAGGTCGCGTTTCGCACCATTTACCCAGGCTGGTACTCGGGCCGCACACCGCACATCCACTGCAAGGTGCGCGAGTTCTCTGGCTCGACCAAGACCTTCGAGCTGTCCACCCAGTTCTTCATGGACGAGCAATTCACCCAGCAGATCTACAGCGACAGCAACCTGCCCTATGTGTCGCACGGCCTGCCCGATCAGCCGCATGCGAGCGACCAGGTCTACACCGGCACACAAGGCTGCATCGAAGGCGCCGTGGCGGGTGACCAGTTGCTGCTCACGATGGCACGCACGTCCACGTATGTATCGGCCAGGTTCAACATCCTGATCGACAAGAACGCACGCTGCACGAGTGCGGAAACCTCAATGGGCAGCGGCGGCGCACCTGGTGGCACGCCGCCGACAGGGACGCCTCCCGGCTTCCCGACACCGCCTACGAACTGAGGCGAATCAGGCGTCCAGCGGCGTGATGCCGGCAATCGCCCAATCACGCCCATCGTCCAAAGGCTTGACCAGGTGCCACAGCTCATTGAAGGGCTGGGCACCGGCGTTGATTTCTTCGCGGATCAGGCCATGGAAGCGCACGGAGGCAATCCACTGGTCGGCTTCCTTGGTGGCGTCCACCAGCTCGGCATCCAGTTGCATGACGTCGGTCTGGTTGACCGCCTGGCCGCGCTCCTGGATGTCCAGGCGCAGGGAGGCAAACAACTCCGGCGTCGTGAACTTGCGCAGGTCATCGATGTTGGCGGCGTCATTGGCCGCCTGCATGCGGATGAAGATCATCTTGGCCACACGCGTGAAGCCTTCGGCGTCGAACCCTGCGGGCACATTGCCGACCGCCGTTGCTGCTGCTGCTGCTGCGGCCAAGGGCGCTGCACCGGCGCTACCAGCGGCTGCCAACGCGTCAGGCTGAGCCTGGCGCTGCATGGTTTGCGGCTGCTGAGGTGCCTGTGAAGAGGCCTGCGGGCTGTAAGGCGCACCCGCGCCGGCCAGTTGCGGCCCACCCATCGGGGCACTGCCCTTGAAGCGGCGCATCAACCAGCCAATGACCATGAAGGCCACCACGCCGATCAGCAGCATGGTCATCATGTTGCCGAACGCTTCACCCATGCCGAAATGGCTCATCAGGGCCGCAATGCCCAGGCCCGCGGCGATACCGGCGACCGGGCCCAGCCAGGAGCGCTTGCCGGGTTGCGCGGCAGGGGCCGGCGCAGCAGCTTGCTGGCCGACACCAGGTTGCGCGGCGTTATTGGGCGTGGCTGGCGCCTGGTTGGGCGTGGCCGTGGGTTGTTTGGCGGGCATCTGGCGCTGCATGCCGGAGGTGCGTCCGCCGCCCAGGCGCTTGGCCTCGACGTCCATGGGCGCAGACACCATGCCCACACCGGCCAACACCACAGCCAAAGCCGTCAAACTGTTCTTCCATGTCATGAAAGGGTCAATCCTTACCCCTGTCGGGGTTGTTTCAGGGTCATTGTTACTTCGCGCATTGTGCGCGTGACCCCTCTCATATCGGGGCTACCCGCCGAAGTTCAAGGGTCCTTGACAAATGGCCGTACTGGGGATAATGGCGGGATGACCTCCCCCACACCCGCTGCCTCGTCATTCGGCAGCCTGCCGCTGAGCCCCGCCATGCAGGACAACCTGCAATCCCTGGGCTACCTGAGCATGACACCCATCCAGGCCGCCAGCCTGCCGCTGACCCTGGCTGGTGACGACCTCATCGCCCAGGCCAAGACCGGCAGCGGCAAGACCGCCGCTTTCGCCCTGCCCATGCTGCACCGATTGGCCACGGCCAGTTTCGCCGTGCAAGGCATGGTGATGTGCCCCACCCGCGAGCTGGCCGACCAGGTGGCGCAAGAAATCCGCCGCCTGGCGCGCTTCGAGCCCAACATCAAGGTGCTGACCCTGTGCGGCGGCGCCACCATGCGCCCGCAGATCGAAAGCCTGGCGCATGGCGCCCACATCGTGGTGGGCACGCCAGGCCGCCTGATGGACCACCTGGAGCGCGGCACCCTCAATCTGGAGGGCCTGCAGACCCTGGTACTGGACGAAGCCGACCGCATGCTGGACATGGGCTTTCACGATGACATCGTCGCCGTGACCCGCCAGTGCCCGAAAAAGCGCCAGACCCTGCTGTTCTCGGCCACCTACCCGGAGGGCATTGCCAAGCTGAGCGCCCAGTTCCTGCGCGCGCCCAAGGAGGTCAAGGTCGAATCCCACCACGATGCGGCCAAGATCCGCCAGCTGTGGTTCGAGGTGGCATCGGCCACCCGCCTGGACGCCGTCGCCCAACTGCTGTTGCACTATCGCCCCGCCAGCACCATCGCTTTTTGCAACACCAAGCAACAATGCCGCGACCTGGTCGAGGTGCTCACGGCCCATGGCATCGAGGCCATTGCCCTGCACGGCGACCTGGAGCAACGTGACCGCGACCAGGTCCTGATCCAGTTTGCCAACCGCAGCGCCTCGGTGCTGGTGGCCACCGACGTGGCCGCGCGCGGCCTGGACATCGCCCAGCTGGAGGCCGTCATCAATGTGGACGTCACCCCCGACCCGGAGATCCACATCCACCGCATTGGCCGCACCGGCCGCGGGGATGCAGAAGGCCTGGCGCTGAACCTGGCCAGCATGGACGAGATGGGCCGCGTGGGCAACATCGAGCTGCTGCAAAAACGCGAGTCCAAATGGCAAAAGCTGGACGAGCTGGCCCCTGCCAGCAAGGAGCCGCTGCAACCGCCCATGGTCACCATCCAGATCCTGGGCGGCAAGAAGGAAAAGATCCGCCCGGGTGATGTGCTGGGCGCGCTCACGGGCGATGCCGGCCTGCAGGGCAGCCAGATCGGCAAGATCAACGTGACGGACTTCCACACCTACGTGGCGGTGGAGCGCGGCATCGCGGGCAAGGCCGTGAGCCAGCTCAACACCGTCAAGGTCAAGGGCAAGAAGGTCAAGGCCAGGCTGCTCAAAGACGTGCTCAAGGACGCCTTGAAGGACGCCCGCCCGGACGCCGCACGCTGAAACAAGGGCCCCGGGGTGTTTGGCTAGCATCAGCGAAACACACACCTCAGGAGCCCCGCATGCCCGTTCACGCTCTCGCAGACCTGGCCGACCAGAACCTGGCGCACGCCGTGCGCCTGCACTCGCGCTGGCAACCAGCGGCCAAACTGCTGGAACTCAATGGCGTGCTGCTGCACCAGGGCACGCTGCCCCTGCCGCTGCCCCACCAGAACTGCGTGATCCGGCTGGACGCCAGCGTCAGACCCGAGCTGCTGCTGCAACAGGCACACGCGTTTTTCGGCGGGCAGGCCAACCCGTATGCGGTCATCACCATGAGCCGCCAGGATCTGGACCTGGACGCCTGCCTGGATGCGCAAGGCTTCACGGCCCATGCCGACCTGCCCGCCATGCTGACCGACGCCCCGCTGGCCATGCCGCCCACGGCACCCGGCTGGCGCATCGACCTGCTGACCCAGGCCGCCGAGCTGCCCGCTTTCGTGAAGGTGTGCGCCAAAGCCTATGCCACGCTGGGCCTGCCCGAGTTCATGACGCCCAGCTTCTTTGTGGACACCGAGGGGCTGCTGGCCCCGGATGTCTCCATCGCCCTGGCCCGCGACGCGCAAGGCCAGGTGGCCGCCACGGCCATGGTGCTGCACACCGGCGAGGTGGCGGGCCTTTACTGGGTGGGCACCCTGCCCGAGGCGCGCGGCGCCGGCCTGGCCGCTGCGTGCACGGCGGCCGTCACCAACCTGGCGCTGGAGCGGGGTGCCAAGGGCGTCACCCTGCAGGCCACGCACCTGGGCGAGCCCACCTACCGCCGCCTGGGCTTTCGGGAATACGGCCGCATGACGCGCTGGAGCCTTTGAGGCTCAGCCTGGGCACCCTGGGACGCAAGCCCCTTCAAGGCAATGCCCCTGATCAGAATGAGGCCTCTGATCGGGCGACTCAGGCGACAATAGAGGGTTGTCCGCCTCCGATTTGCCTGGTGCCCGCCGTGGTGCCCACCCGCGCCTTTGCCCATGCCTGCCCAGACCACCGAGTCCCCCGCCGTTGATCCCGTCACCACGCCGGCGATCACCATGCCCAAGCCGCCCAAGCCCCTGAACGGCTACCGGCCGTATTGGGCCAAGCGCTTTGGCCGGGCCAAGTTCCTGCCCATGAGCCGCGAGGAGATGAACGAGCTCGGCTGGGACAGCTGCGACATCATCATCGTCACGGGCGACGCCTATGTGGACCACCCCAGCTTCGGCATGGCCGTGATCGGCCGCGTGCTGGAGGCCCAGGGCTTTCGCGTGGGTATCATCGCGCAACCCGACTGGCAAAGCGCCGACCCGTTCAAGGTGCTGGGCAAGCCCAATCTGTTTTACGGCGTGGCGGCCGGCAACATGGACTCCATGATCAACCGCTACACGGCTGATCGCAAGATCCGCAGCGACGACGCCTACACGCCCGGCGGCGTGGCCGGCAAGCGCCCGGACCGCGCCTCGCTGGTCTATGCCCAGCGCTGCAAGGAAGCCTACCCCGAAGTGCCCATCATCATGGGCGGCATCGAGGCCTCGCTGCGCCGCATCGCCCACTACGACTACTGGTCCGACAAGGTGCGCCGCGCCATCATCATGGATGCCAAGGCCGACCTGCTGCTGTACGGCAATGCCGAGCGCGCCATCGTCGAGATCGCGCACCGACTGGCCGCGCGCGAACCGGTCGAGCAGATCACCGATGTGCGCGGCACCGCCTTCCTGCGCCGCACGAATGACCCGACGGCGCAGGGCTGGTTCGAGCTGGACTCCACCGAGGTGGACATGCCCGGCCGCATCGACCAGCACATCAACCCCTACATGACCATGGCCCAGCAGGCCGAGGCCCAGGGCGAGACCTGTGCGCGCGAAGAAGAAGGCGCGTTCGACCCGCTCAAGAACAGCGGCAAGGTGACGATCGGTGGAGAGGCTGGCGGGCAGGCTGACCTGTCCGATGGCGCCAAGCCCATCAAGCTGGTCAGCAACCCGGCCCTGGCCGCCAAATCGGCTGCCATCAAGGCCAACCTGGCGGCCTCTGCCGCGCTGCCTGCGCGCAGCGGCAAGATCGCCCTGCCCCCGCGAGACCGCACCGTGATCCGCCTGCCCTCCTACGAGCAGGTCAAGAGCGACCCGGTGCTCTACGCCCACGCCAACCGCGTGCTGCACCTGGAGACCAACCCTGGCAATGCCCGTGCTCTGGTCCAGGCCCATGCCCACCGCGATGTGTGGATCAACCCGCCCCCCATCCCGCTGACCATGGCCGAGATGGACTACGTCTTCGGCCTGGAGTACCAGCGCAGCCCGCATCCGGCTTACGCCGATGAAAACGGCAGCCACGATCACGGCACCAAGATCCCCGCGTGGGAGATGATCCGCTTCAGCGTGAACATCATGCGCGGCTGCTTTGGCGGCTGCACCTTCTGCTCCATCACCGAGCACGAGGGCCGCATCATCCAGAGCCGCAGCGAGGACTCGGTCATCCACGAGATCGAAGAGATCCGCGACAAGGTCAAGGGCTTCACCGGCGTCATCTCCGACCTGGGCGGCCCCACGGCCAATATGTACCGCATCGGCTGCCGCTCCAAGGAAATCGAGGCCGCTTGCCGCAAGCCTTCGTGCGTGTACCCGGGCATCTGCCCCAATCTGAACACGCACCACGGCCCGCTCATCAAGATGTACCGCCGTGCGCGCGAATTGCGTGGCGTCAAGAAGATCCTGATCGGTTCGGGCCTGCGCTATGACCTGGCCATCAAGTCGCCCGAGTACATCAAGGAGCTGGTCACCCACCACGTGGGCGGCTACCTCAAGATCGCGCCCGAGCACACCGAAGGCGGCCCGCTGTCCAAGATGATGAAGCCGGGCATCGGCACCTACGACAAGTTCAAGCAGCTGTTCGAGCAGTACAGCGCAGAAGCCGGCAAGAAGCAGTACCTCATCCCCTACTTCATCGCGGCCCACCCGGGCACCAGCGACGAAGACATGATGAACCTGGCCGTCTGGCTCAAGCGCAATGGCTTCAAGGCCGACCAGGTACAGACCTTCTACCCCAGCCCCATGGCCACGGCCACGGCCATGTACCACTCCGGGCGCAACCCGCTCAAGGGCATCAGCCGCGTCGAGGGCAAGGCCGAGAAGGTGGACATCGTCAAGGGCGAGAAGCGCCGCCGCCTGCACAAGGCCTTCCTGCGCTACCACGACCCCAACAACTGGCCCCTGCTGCGCGAGGCACTCAAGGCCATGGGCCGCGCCGACCTGATCGGCAATGGCCAGCACCACCTGATCCCCTTCTACCAGCCGCAGACGGATGGCAGCTACCAGAGTGCACGCCGCAAGAACTCGACGGGCACCGGCAGCAAGGCGTCGGTGGTCACCAGCGGCCGCGTCAACCGCGCGGTGGAGCCGGCAGACCCACGGGCCCTGCCCAAGGTACAGCCGCGCAAAGGCCAGATCCTGACCCAGCACACGGGCTTGCCGCCACGGGAAACCGGGGCCCGCAAGCCGGGCAAGTCGGCTGCGGGGCCACAAACCAGAAGCGCTGGCGCCCCACGCAAAAAGGGCCGCTGATCCACGGCACTCAGTGGTGATCAGGCTTGGGCTGTGGCCCGACCTCGATCATCACGGGTGTGTGATGATGCCCACTTTCTGCCCGCACCAACTGCCCGGTCAGCACGCAAACCCGCCGACATGCCGCCCTCTGGCCGGCATCGAGGTGGTCGTGCACATCCAGCACCTGCAGTTCGCGGATGCTGTGCCGCGTTGGGTCCGTTTCACCCAGCAAACCAGTCACGCACAAGGGGCGCCCCAAGCGCAGAACGGGTGTCACCTCTGCGGCATCGCCGTGGCGCACACTGTCGTAACCCGGCGGGCCCGCAAAGGTGCGAGAGATCAGCCGGCCATGGAGCGAAACAGTCGCCCCCACCTTCAGGCACGAAGGAGCCGCCCCCCCAGCTTGTGATGGCGCGCCCGGCATGGCCAAGAGCAGCGCCAACGCCCATGGCATGCATCGATGCCTCACGGTCATCCCTGCGTTCATGCCGCTTCGGCAGCCATGACATCAAGGTTGTTAAGCTGGACCTCATCAGGTCTCGCACGCAAATAAAAGCCGGACCGCCCCGCGACCAGCACGGCATCAAGCAAGCCCGCACGAGCCAGCGACACCGCCTTGTCACGCCCCACCACCCCGGACCCATCGTCGAGCTCATAAGCCACGATCCGCCCATGCTCCGAGATGGCGCCCACGATCTTGATCAATGGCGTCTCGGTCCCTGCAATGGTGCCTTCCAGCTTTTCGATGGCGCTCACCACGGCATCGAGCTGTGCGTCCTTCAAGTCACCCAGCTTGGTCGTGCCCTCCAGGCCAGTGAGCTTCTTCAGGTTCTTGGCATAGGCGTCCGTGGCGTTCTCTTTGGGTGGTGCGTAGCGCTTGACCGCATCCTCGATGGTCAACGTCTTATAGGTCTCCGTTTTCAACAAGGCTTTGAGCGCCTGCCTGCCCGTCTGATAGTCAGGAAACACAGCGAAACCGCCAGCCTCACCAATGGCACCTTGCGCCGTTGCAAAGCTCGACTTCCGGATGTTGCCGGGGTTGTTGTTCCGCCAGGCACGTGAGCCCCCGTGACGCACGAAAGCCTTCCCTGCGTCATCGGTGTAGAGCACATCCAAGGATTTGCTGTTCCTCTTTCTGGCTGATACGTAAGGCATGACATTTCTCCTGTTGTTGATTTGATGGGCAGGCAGTCTATGGAATGCGCTGCATGGCATCACTCCCTCAAGAGAGGGCATCGACCGTCAATATGGAACAGATGCATTCAAGGGCCTGATGCGCAAACGGCCACGCTTCCTCTCGATAAAACAGAAACGAGTCCGTTGCGCCCACCGGCATTACCTTATAAATAGCTCGGAATTAACTACCTACCGTATAGTAGGCTCATGAGCATCGCCAACCCCAAACTGCTTGAGGACACCAGCGACACCCGCCTGTCCATCCTGAGGGCCGCGCGCGAGTTGATCCAGACACGCTCCTACCTGGGCCTGAGCTTTCAGGAACTGGCAGACCGGGTGGGCATCCGCAAGGCCAGCCTCTACCACCACTTCCCGTCCAAGGAGGCGCTGGGCATCGCCGTGCTGGAGCGCAGCATCCACCAGTTCGATGACTGGGTGGGGCAACTCGGTGGCGCGCCTCAGGTGCAGTTGCAGGCCTACATCCTGATGTTCCGCGACGTGCTGGGGGCGGGCAAACGCGTTTGCCCAGGGGGCGCACTGGGCCCCGGCTGGGACAGCATCGAGCCCGGTCTTCAGCAAGCCGTTCGCCAGATGCGCCAGCGCCAGATCGACTGGTTGACCGTGGTCATCGGCCAGATCAAGCGCACCGGCAGCAAGGCCAACGCCACACCAGCCCAGATCGCCGCCGAGGTGTTCGCCGTCTGCCAGGGCGCCCTCTTGTCAGCCCGCATCACAGGCCGCGCGTCAGACTTCAACGAGGCCCTGGCCCCCCTCATCGTCCAATTGCACCTGCCCGCCTTGCCCTGACCACGCTTGACCGAGCGCCGGCTTTTTCCGGCATTTTCTTACCTCAACAAACCTACCGACTGGTAGGTAGATAAGCAAAGAAAGGTTCATCATGAAAGCCGTGATCACCGCGTATGCACGCTCCCCCTTCCACTTCGCCCGCAAGGGCGCACTGGCCCAGGTACGCCCCGACGTGCTGACCGCGCAGATCGTGCAAGGCCTGATGCAGAAGGTGGACCTGGACCCCGCCCTGATCGAAGACCTGATCCTGGGCTGCGCCTACCCCGAGGGCCCTCAAGGCAACAACCTGGCGCGGCTCGTGGTGTTCCTCGCGGGCCTGCCCCAGCAGGTGGGCGGCATGACCATCAACCGCTTTTGCGGCTCCTCCATGTCGGCCATCCACATGGCTGCAGCCCAGATCGAAGCCGGCATGGGCGAGGCTTTCATCTGTGCGGGCGTTGAATCCATGACCATGGTGCCGCAAGGCGGCCTGCACTTCGACCCCAGCCCGGACTTGCTGGCACGCTACCCGCAGGCCTACATCACCATGGGCGAAACCGCCGAGAACGTGGCCCAGCGCTACCACGTCGCCCGCCGTGATCAGGAGGAGCTGGCCCTGCTGTCCCATCAGAAGGCTGCGGCCGCACGCGATCAGGGCCGCTTGCAGGACGAGATCGTCCCCATCGTCGACCGCGATGGCCAGCGCATCAGCAGCGATGGCTGCATCCGCCCGCAAACCACGCTGGAGGCGCTGGCCGCGCTCAAACCGGCCTTCCGTGCCGACGGCGTGGTCACGGCGGGCACCTCGTCGCCCCTGACCGACGGCGCCGCGGCGGTGCTGGTCACCAGCGAGGCCTTCGCAAAGGCGCATGGCCTGGCCCCCTTGGCCCGCATCCGTGCCTTTGCCACCGTGGGCTGCGACCCGACCGAAATGGGCATGGGCCCCGTGCCCGCCACCCGCAAGGCACTGGCCCGCGCGGGCCTGCAAGTGGCCGACATCGACCTCGTCGAGATCAACGAGGCCTTCTCCTCGCAAGCCCTGGCCTGCGCACGCGAGCTGGGCCTGGACCCAGCCAAGGTGAACCTCGATGGCGGCGCGCTGTCCCTGGGCCACCCCCTGGGCGCCACCGGCGCGCGCATCACCGGCAAGGCCGCCTCGCTGCTGAAGCGGGAGCACGCCCGCTTCGCGCTGGCCACCCAGTGCATCGGCGGGGGCCAGGGCATTGCCACGGTGCTGGAGGCACTGAACTGAGCACGGCCTGATGCGCACTGGGCGGGGCCAGACCTGCGCGTCTGACCCCGCATCCAAGCCCCCGGGAGCCTGTCAAGGCGCTGTAACATGATCGCGTGAGCGTGATACAAAACTTGACTGTCTCAGCAGGGAGCCTTATGAATTTGTCGCCCGTTGTCTCTCGTGTCATGGCCGGCGCCATGTCAGCCATGTCCTCCAGGGCGCTGCGCCTGCTTGCCCTGGGCACGGTGGTGGCAACCGGCCTCAACCTGACGGGCTGCTCCTCGGCCACGCGCCTGGTGGCCAACCCGAACCAGTCGTCCACGCTCAAGGCCAAGAACTACGCGAACTACAAGGAGCTCTACCTCCTGCCGCCGGACACCGACCCGCGCAACGTCATGCCGCGCCTGGCCACGGCGTTCGAGCAGATGGGCTACAAGGTCACGGTGTACCCGCCGGGCAAGTCCATTGAAGGGGCGCAAGGCACGGGCTTCCTGATCGGCGACGATGGCTTCATCCTCACCTGCGCGCACGTGCTGGGCGAAGAAAAGACCGCCACCGTGACGCTCAATGGCAACCGCTATTTCGCCGACGTCGTCAAGGCTGACAAGGACGCCGACCTGGCCCTGCTCAAGACACGCGACAAGCCCAACCCGGCCGTGACCTCGCTGAGCTTTCGCAGCGTCAACAAGGACTACCACATGGGTGAAGACGTCTTCACCATCGGCTACCCCTTGAGCAGCCTGCTGGGCAACAGCGCCCGCATGACCAAGGGCCTCTTGAGCGCCACCACCGGCCTGCGCGACGACCCCAAACAAGTGCAGGTCTCGGCCGAGATCCAGCCCGGCAACAGCGGCGGCCCCTTGCTCGACAAGGACGGCCAGATCATCGGCGTCATCCAGCAGACCATCAACCCCTTCGCGGTGGCCCAGGCCACGGGTGGCGCGCTGCCGCAGAACATCAACTTCTCGATCAAGCACAGCCATGTGCTGGACTTCGTGAAAGGCGCCAGCGAGCCAGCCTACAAGGCCGTGCGCTTTGACAAGGCCGGCGGGCTGGAAAAAGCCGGCCCGGCCGTGGCCAAGATCATTGCGGGCATCTCCACGGTGGACGGCGATCGCGCCAACAAGATCGTCGTGCGCCTGAACTACATCAGCAAATGGGACATGTGGTACCGCTTCAGCCTGTTTGCGCTGACGGTGTACGACTTCGAAACCCGTGAACGCCTGTTCACCACGGGCCAGGGCTACGACAACATGGTGAGCAACGAAGACGTGGTCATCAACGACACCCTGGCGCAGTTCAAGCGCGGCATGGGCCTGCACTGAGGCGCATCAGCCCATCAACACAAAGGCCCAGGCCACGGCCATATTGAGCGCCAGCACCAGGGCCACGACCAGCCCGAAGCGCCAGCCCCCTGCCAGCACGGCCGCCGCTGAGCGCGTGACGCCATTGACGCTGAGCGCCACCAGCAAGCCAACCATCAGGTTGGTGGCGCTCAATTGGCCGGCACCAAACAGCGACATCAGCGTGGCCATGGGTGCGTGCGCATCGGCCACGGCCGCCAGCGCGGTACCCAGCATCAGGCCTGCCATGCCGTGCTGGCGCGCCAAGCTGACCAGCACTGCACCACCCAGGAGCAGCCCGGCCACCAGCGCCGCCTCCCGCACGCGCAGCACCGTATGCGGCTCGCGCCAGGCGGGCACCGCGCCCCCCTGGCGCCACAGCAAGATGCCCAGCCCCAAGGGCACGGACACCCCCACCGCGGCCAGCGGCCACAGCCGTTGCAACACATGGGGGGACACTACCGAGGCCATCATCAACATCAGCACCCAGGTGGCGACCATCGACAACACGGCCGCGCACCAGCTCAGGCGCATGGGCGCATCGCCGCGCCGGGCCATGCTGCCCATCGCACTGATCGTGGCCGTGCTCGACACGAATCCGCCCAGCAGGCCCGACACGGCCAGGCCCGCACGCGTGCCGAGCAAGCGCTGCGCCACATGGCCCACCGCCTGCATCAGCAAGATCATGATCACCAGCATCAGCACGCGCTGCGGTGACAGCTGCCCCAGCCAGCTCAAGGGGGTAGACGGCAAAAGCGGCAACAGCACCAGCACCAGGGCCGACAGCAGCAGGCCGTCGTGCAGCTCCTGCTCGCTCAGCCACTCGGTGGCGAAATGGTGCAGGCGCTCCCGCGCGGCCAGCACCGCCGCCAGCAGCACGGCGCAGCCGGCAGCCAGCGCTGGCTGCGACACGGACAGCATGCCGATCAAGGTGGTGGCCAGCAGCGCCAGCTCGGTGGTCATGCCCGGATCACGCGAACGGCTGCGCCAATAGGCCAGGGCCGCCAGCAAGGCCACGCCCGCCAGCACCACCGTGGCCAGCGCCACCGAGACAATCTGGGCCATCGCACCCGCCAGCGCCGCCACCATGAAGGTACGCAGGCCCGCCGCCTGGCGATCGTCGCCCTGCCCTTTGCGCCGCTCGCGCTCCAGGCCGATGAGCAAACCGGCGCCCAGCGCCACCGCCAGGCCCATCTGATCCGACGACAAAAACCGATCCACGCGCACCTCAAAACCATTGCAGACGCGCTCAGTATGGCCCGCCATCGGGGTTTGGCCCGATCAGATCGCGGCTTGCCCAGGCAGAAGTGCCCCGCCCTTGCCTTAAACTCTGGGCTTTTCAGCGCCTGTCGTCCATGTCCGCCGCATCACCCGCGAACGCCTCTGCCCTGTTCGACCTCAAGAGCGCCTCGCTCACCCTGGTTGCCTTCGTGCTCAAGACCGGGAACATCCAGGCTCTGGGCCAGGCCATGGCAGAACGCTTTGGCGACACACCCGACTTCTTCAGCCAGGACCCGGTGGTGATCGACCTGACCCACCTGGCCAGCCTGGACGCCTCCGTCAACTTCGACGCCCTGATCACGCTGCTGACCAGCTTCAAGCTCAAGCCAGTGGCCGTGCGCGGTGGCACCGTCAAGCAGACGGCTGCCGCCCAAGAGGCCGGCCTGGGCGAGGCCCCCGACAGCCACGCCGCCCCGGCCCGCGCCGAAACGGTCACCAAGACCGTGGTGCAGGAAGTCATCAAGGAAGTCGTGCGTGAAGTGCCCATCGAGGTCCGCGTGGAAGTGCCGGTGTCGGCCACCACCATGGTCATCGACAAGCCTCTGCGCTCGGGCCAGCAGATCTACGCCAAGGGTGGCGACCTCATCGTCATGGCCGTGGTCAACCACGGCGCCGAAGTGATTGCCGACGGCAACATCCACGTCTATGCGCCCCTGCGCGGCAAGGCGATTGCCGGCGCCAAGGGCAACACCCAGGCCCGCATTTTCTCGACCTGCATGGAGCCCGAGTTGCTGTCCATCGCAGGCACCTACCGCACCACCGAAAACCCGCTGCCCGCCAACATCAAAGGCAAGCCGGCCCAGATCCGGCTTGACGGCGAGCGCCTGGTTTTCGACCCCATCGACATTTGAACAAGACTGACTTGAAAGGACCGCCATCCATGGCCAAGATCATCGTGGTGACCTCCGGCAAAGGGGGCGTCGGCAAGACGACCACCAGCGCCAGCTTCGCTTCCGGCCTGGCCCTTCGCGGCCACAAGACGGCCGTCATCGACTTCGACGTCGGCCTGCGCAACCTCGACCTGATCATGGGCTGCGAGCGCCGCGTGGTCTATGACCTGATCAACGTGATCCACGGCGAGGCCAACCTCAACCAGGCCCTGATCAAGGACAAGCAGTGCGAGAACCTGTACGTGCTGGCCGCCTCGCAAACGCGTGACAAGGAAGCCCTGACGCAAGAAGGCGTCGAGAAGGTCCTCAAGGACCTGGGCGAGATGGGCTTCGAGTTCATCGTGTGCGACTCGCCGGCCGGCATCGAAACCGGCGCGCTGATGGCCATGCACTTTGCCGACGAGGCCATCGTGGTGACCAACCCCGAAGTCTCCTCGGTGCGTGACTCCGACCGCATCCTGGGCATGCTCAACAGCAAGACCAAGCGCGCGCAAGACGGTGCCGACCCGATCAAGGAGCACCTGCTGATCACGCGCTACAACCCCAATCGCGTCGAAGGCGG
>Ga0265327_10000157_pt1 | contig 146060 bp, 93 predicted proteins | sample 41621metaG_FD_202089 | JGI IMG/M metagenome (GOLD analysis project Ga0265327, IMG submission 202089) | Rhizosphere microbial communities from Carex aquatilis grown in University of Washington, Seatle, WA, United States - 4-16-21 metaG | ecosystem: Host-associated > Plants > Roots > Rhizosphere... | reverse complement strand
TCGGTATCAGCACGGTGACCTATGGCGGAGCCCTGCTAGTCACGAATACCGGCAGTGATGCCCTCCTGGATGGCGATACCTTCCAACTCTTCAGCGCCACCACCTACACCGGAACCTTCAGCAGCATCACACTGCCTACGTTGACGCCTGGTTTGGTCTGGGAGACCGGTGGTCTCGCAGCCACCGGTTCGATCCGGGTCGGCGCGGTTCCCGTCACGGTGGCCGACAGCGCGACCATTTCCGAGGACGGAGTGGCCACCGTTGCTGTCTTGGCCAACGACTCCGATGCGGATGGTGATGCCATGGTGATTCAGTCCGTGACCCAAGGCGCACACGGCACGGTGAGCATCTCCGGCACGAACGTTATCTACACGCCCGCCCCCAACTGGAACGGAACGGACAGCTTCACCTACACGGTGACCGACAATGTCGATGGCACTTCCACAGCTATGGTCACAGTGACGGTCACGCCGGTCAACGACGCGCCTGTCTTTACGGCCAATCCGATCACGGGCAGCAACGGCACCCAAGGAGTGGTCTATAGCGGTTCAATCGCCAGCTACGCGACGGATGTCGATGCGGGGGACACGCAGACCTTCTCCAAGGTCTCGGGTCCGGCCTGGCTGTCGGTTGCTGCCAACGGGGCGCTATCCGGCACCCCGGCGAATGGGGATGTGGGTTCCAACAGCTTCACGGTGAAAGTCACCGACGCCGCAGGTGCGAATGCTACCACCACGCTCAACATCACCGTCATCAACGTCAATGATGCGCCGACCTTCACGGCGAATCCGATCACTGGTGCCAATGGCACGCAGGACGCGGCTTACAGCGGTTCGATCGCCAGCTATGCCAGTGACATCGATGTTGGGGATACTCTCACGTTCTCGAAGGTGAGCGGTCCGTCGTGGCTCAGCGTTTCCTCCACTGGCGCTCTGTCCGGCACGCCGCTCAATGCCAATGTCGGAGCCAACAGCTTCACGGTAAAGGTCACCGACGCGGCCGGGGCGAATGCCACCACCACCCTGAACATCAACGTGATCAACGTGAACGACGCGCCGACCTTTACCGCGAATCCGATCACCGGTGCCAACGGCACGCAGGATGTCGCCTACAGCGGTTCGATTGCCGGCTATGCCAGTGACATCGATGTGGGCGACACGCTCACCTTCTCGAAGGTCAGCGGTCCGTCGTGGCTCAGCGTTTCCTCCACTGGCGCGCTGTCCGGCACGCCACTGAATGCCAACGTCGGAGCCAACAGCTTCACGGTGAAAGTGACCGACGCCGCCGGGGCGAACGCGACCACCACACTGAACATCACCGTCATCAACGTCAATGACGCGCCGACCTTCTCTGCGAACCCGATCACGGGTGCCGACGGGACCCAGGACTCGGCCTACAGCGGTTCGATCGCCGGCTATGGCAGCGATATCGATGTGGGTGACACGATCACCTACTCGAAAGTGAGCGGTCCGTCGTGGCTCAGCGTGGCCTCCAATGGCACGCTTTCCGGAACGCCGCTCAATGCGAACGTCGGGGCCAACAGCTTCACCGTGAAAGTCACGGACGTTGCAGGTGCAAGTGCCACCACCACGCTGAACATCAACGTGATCAATGTGAACGATGCGCCGACCTTCACCGTCAACCCAATCTCCGGTGCCGATGGCACCCAGGACGCGGCCTACAGCGGTTCGATCGCCAGCTACGCGAATGACATCGATGTGGGTGACACGCTCACCTTCACCAAGGTCTCCGGACCGTCGTGGTTGTCGGTTTCCTCCACGGGTGTCCTTTCGGGCACGCCGCTCAACGCCAACGTGGGCACGAACAGCTTCACGGTGAAGGTCACGGACGTGGCGGGTGCGAATGCCACCACGACGCTGAACATCAACGTGATCAACGTGAACGATGCGCCGACCTTCACCGCCAACCCGATCACGGGGGCGGGTGGCACCCAGGACGCGGCTTACAGCGGTTCGATCGCCAGCTATGGCAGCGACATCGACGCGGGAGATACCCTGGCTTACTCGAAAGTCTCCGGCCCATCCTGGCTCTCCGTGGCCGCGAATGGCGCTCTCTCGGGAACGCCGCTCAACGCAAACGTCGGTGCCAATAGCTTCGTCGTGAAGGTAACCGATGCCGCCGGTGCCAATGCGACGTCCACGCTCAACATCAGCGTGGCGAACGTGAACGATGCGCCAACCTTCACTGCCAACCCCATCACGGGACCAGGTGGCACCCAGGACGCAGCCTACAGCGGGTCGATTGCCAGCTATGGAAACGACATCGATGTGGGTGACACGATCACCTTCTCGAAGGTCTCCGGCCCATCGTGGCTCAGCGTCGCCTCCGATGGCACGCTTACCGGCACTCCGCTCAATGCGAATGTCGGGGCCAACAGCTTCACCGTGAAAGTCACGGACGCGGCCGGTCTCAACGCCACCGCCACGCTGAACATCACAGTAGCGAATGTGAATGACGCGCCAGTCTTCACCGCCAATCCGATCACTGGAACCGGCGGCACGCAGGACGCGGCCTACACAGGTTCGATCGCCAGCTATGCGAGTGACATCGACGTGGGTGACACGCTCACCTTCACGAAAGTCTCCGGTCCCTCGTGGCTCAGTGTTTCCTCCACCGGCGCGCTTTCCGGCACGCCTCTCAATGCCAACGTCGGCGCGAACAACTTCACGGTGAAAGTGACCGACGCGGCAGGCGCGAACGCGACCACCACGCTCAACATCACCGTTGCCAACGTGAACGATGCGCCGACGTTCAGCACCAATCCGATCACAGGTGCGGGAGCGACGGAAGCGGTGGCCTACAGCGGATCGATCGCGAGCTACGCCAGCGACATCGATGTCGGGGACACCCTGACGTTCTCGAAAGTCGCGGGCCCGACCTGGCTCACGGTGGCCGCGGATGGCACACTTGGCGGCACGCCTGGAAACTCGGATGGCGGTCTCAATGTGTTTACGGTCCGAGCCACGGACGGCAGCGGAGCGACCGCAGATGCCACGCTCAATGTCACCGTCACCCTGGTGAACAACAATGGCACCTTCACCAGCCTGGCCGGCGGGTCGTGGCCGACCACCGGCAACTGGAGCGGGGGAGTCTTCGCGAATGGCATTGGAAAGACGGCGGACTTCAGCACGCTGAATCTCACGGCGGATGCCACGGTCACGCTCGATGGCGCCCGCACCATCGGCAACCTGACCTTCGGTGATACCACCGCGAGCCACAACTGGATCCTCAACACCGGCACCGCTGGTCCGCTCACGCTCGACGTGAGCACCGGGGCACCGCTCGTTACGGTCAACAACCAGACGGCCACTATCGGTGCCATCGTCACCGGATCCAAGGGTCTGACCAAAGCCGGGTCCGGCATCCTGGTGCTCAATGGAGCGAACACTTACACCGGTGTCACCACTGTCAATGCGGGCACCCTCGTCATCGGCAACAACACCGAGCTCAACTCCACGGCCACCGGCGGCGGGATCGTCGTGGCCACCACGGGCACCCTGCAACTCAATGCCGGTGCCAGCGGTGGCAGTTATCCGAAGTGCTCCATCACCGTCAATGGTGCGGGTGCCTCGGCGACCACCGGGCTCTATGTCAATACAGGCGTGAACCACAGTTGCCAGGCAAAGATCACCCTGACCACGGCCGCCACGACGGTCCGCGCGGCGGGAGCCGGCACGGGCACGCTCAGCGGCTTCGATATCAACGGCACCATGCTGCAGACCGACGCTTCGGCTAGCGGATCGATCGTTTCGTCGGGAATCAATCTGGGCGGTTCCGGCTACGGCTTCGCCCTGTCCACCACCGCCGGCACCAATACCGCCACGGGTGATCTGGAGATCGATGGGAACCTGCTCAACGCAGGCGTGGATGGCTTCGGGGTTTACTTCAACGGCACCGGCTCGGTTCTCGTCACCAGTCCCAGCGCCGCCTTCACCAACAACGTCCGGAACAAGCTCACGATCAACAGCACCGGCACGCTCATCTTCGGCGGGGCCAATGCCTTCGTGGGCGGCACCTACGGTGGCAGCGTGGTCTTCGGCAGCAGCGGCAAGCTCAAGTGGGACCGCACCGCCAGTGCCCAGACGTTCTCGGGCGTCATGAGCGGCGCGGGTTCGCTGATCAAGAGCAACACCGGCACCCTCACGCTGAGTGGCACCAATACCTATACGGGTACCACCACGATAAGCGGCGGGACCTTGAATGTGACCGGCGCCCTTTCCACCGGTGCGGTCACCGTGCAAAGCGGCGGCACACTGGCGGGTTCCGGCACGATTGGCGGGGCGGTCACTGTCCAGAGCGGCGGCGCGATCGCTCCCGCTGGAACACTGACCACCAGCAGCACCGTGAGCCTCGCCGGCACCACCAGCATGCATGTTGGAAAATCCGGCACCACGCTGAGCAATGACAAGCTCAGCGGCATCACCACCGTCACCTACGGCGGCACCCTGACCATCACCAACAACGGACCCACGGCGCTTGCATCTGGAGATTCGTTCACGTTGTTCAGTGCCACCACCCGCAGTGGATCGTTCAGCAGCATCAGCCTGCCGACGCTCACCGCTGGTCTCACCTGGGACACCAGCCGATTGACCATCGACGGTACGCTGGCAGTCACCGCGTTGCCAGCCGGTTGGGTGTCGGCAGACATCGGCTCGCCCGGAGGCGTGGGTGGCAGCGGCTATAATTCGGCGACTGGTGTTTACACCATTAGTGGCAGCGGGGCCGACATCTGGGGCACGGTGGATGCGTTCCAGTTTGCCTCAACCACCCTCACCGGTGATGGCGAGATCCGCGCCCGAGTCACCTCGCAGACGAACACTGCAGGCTGGGCCAAGGCCGGTGTGATGGTACGCGACGGCACGAGCGCCGGAGCAGCCCACACGATGATGATGGTGACGCCGTCCAACGGCTTCAACAACCAGTATCGGGCGACCGCCGGTGGCAGCAGCAGCAGTGGCGGCACCCTGGCGCTGAACACCGCTCCGAACAATTGGGTCCGCATCAGCCGCTGCGGCTCGCTGTTCAGCACCTATGCCTCGGCGAACGGCACCGCTTGGACGCTGATTTCGCAGGAAACCATCACCATGGCCTCGACGGTCAACATCGGCTTGGCCGTGGATTCCGCGGTTGCCGGCACGCTGAGCACCGCAACCTTCGACAACGTCTCCGTCACGCCGTATCCCTCACCTTGGGTGACGGCTGACATTGGCACCACCGGCGTGGCGGGCCGCTCCGAATACTTCGGCAGCGTCCACACGCTCAACGGAGCGGGCGTGATCGGGGGAACGGCGGATGGCTTCCGCTACACCTACCAGGCGCTCACCGCTGATGGAGACATCACGGTGCGGATTCCCTCGTTTGCCAACACGGGCACCAGCTCACGCATCGGGGTGATGATTCGTGATACGCTCGGCACGGGAGCTTCCGAAGTCTTCCTCGGCACCGATGGTTCGGGGGCCTTCACGTGGAGCCGGCGTACCGCCACTGGCGGCACCACCACCACCAGCAATAGCGGGACCGCTACCGCGCCGAACGTTTGGGTGCGCCTGGTGCGCAGCGGCAGCAACATTACCGCCTACAGCAGCGTGACCGGCACCACCTGGACGACGGTTGGCACGGTATCAGTCACCATGGCCACCAACTGCTACATCGGTCTGGCGGTGGGCAGCGGAAATACCACCGGTCTGAACGCTTCCACGTTCGACAACATCACGGTGACTCCTTGATCAACGACCAAGGCCCATTCCCCGGGAATTGCTTTCGGGGAATGGGCTTTTGGACGGAGAGCTCGTGCCGCACCTACTGAAATCCCGTACGCCCCGATCGCGGCCATCACGCAGCGACGATGAGCTTGGCAGTCAATAGCCCCGACCTGCGTTTTTTGCATAATCGGCGAATCCATCGGCGGCGGCCCGCTGATGCAGAGCTCATGAGTGGATCGATCATTTCCAACCGGGAGACCGGCGTTTGCATTCCTTGCCCGGGAGTCCAGCTTCATGCTGACCTTTCGATTCCAGCCAATGCCACCGGACTGATCGTATGTGCCCACGATGGTGGCAGCAATCGCTCCAGTCCGCGGAATCAACTGGTGATGCGCGAGATGCACCGCCGGAGGTTCACGACCCTCTCGCTCGATCTCCTCACACCGGCTGAAACGTCGGATGCCGCGCAAGCGGGTTCACTGCGGCTCGATGTCGAACTCCTGGCCGAAAGGCTCGAAGCCGTAATCCAGTGGATCCGGCAGGCGGAGGAACTGAAGAGGCCGGACATGGGCTTTTTGGCCGCCAATACGATCTCTGCCGCGGCCCTCGTAGCGGGAACCAGGCTTTCCGGTATCAAGGCCATCGTTTCCCACAGTGGCAGAACCGACCTTGCCGCTGAAGTGATCGACCGTGTTAGAATCCCCACGCTTCTCATTATCGGCGAGCTTGACCACCAGACAGGCGTGGTGAACCGACGCACCTTTGACTCCCTGAAAGGGCCGAAGGATTTGACAATCGTTAGATCGGCTTCGCGATTTTTCACGGAACCGGGAGCCCTGGAGGCTGTCTCGCGCTACGGTGCTTGTTGGTTTGAAACCCATCTATCCGGAACGCCCCTGGTGTCATAAGCACAAGATGAATGCTCCCCCCTTCAGTCCCTTCGCGAATCGCTCCGAAGCAGGAACCAGGCTGGCGGGCGTCTGCCGGTCCTGCATGAAGGAAAATCCGTTGATTCTCGCTCTCCCCCGGGGAGGTGCCTTGGTGGCTGCTGGAATGGCCCGGGCATTGAGTCTGCCATTCGATCTCTGGCTGGTGCGCTCTCTTTTGCTGCCCGGCTGCGAGTATCTTCCGCTTGGGGTCCTCGACAGCGGTGGAGCAGTCCTCTCCCATCGGGATGTACCACAGGGGGAGGACCCTTCGGTATTTGAAATCGATTCGCTGATCCGGCACGAACGCGCCCAGCTCGAGCGGGAGCAACGATTCTACCGGGAAGGCAGCGGCAATCCATCCGTGAAGGACCGGACGGTGGTTCTGGTTGACGATGGTACGACGTCACGCACCGCCATTTTCGCGGCGGTGGAAGTCTTCCGGCAACGATCCGCAGCGAAGGTCATCGTCGCCCTGCCCGCAGCTTGCGCCGACCTTCGCAGTCAACTGCGGATGGTCGCTGATCGGGTCATCACTGGCTCCGGCTCGGTGCCGCCCGCTTTCGTGGCGGAGTGGTATAAAGAGTTCCAGCCGGTGAAGAACGATGAGATTCCGATCTTGTTGTCGGAAAGTCGCCGAACCGGATCATTTTCGGAAAAGCCGTCACCGGGCACAACGGGGCTCGGCCACGCGGTGGCGGTTTAGGAAGGAGAGCCTGCTTCCGCCCAGCGGATCGCATAGCGGACGAGTTCTCCGCCAGTGGCGAGACCGAGTTTCTCCCGGATGTGTGCCCGATGGGCGTCCACGGTGCGAGGACTGATTCCCAATTGCTGTCCGATCTCGGGATTGCCCTTGCCGGCTCCGATCAGCTCGAACACTTCCATTTCCCGGTCGGTCAGTCGCTTCAACGGGAACGTCGGCTTCGCCTGTCGGGAGTTTCCAGAAAATGAATTCAGGAAGTGGCTCGTCACCGCCTTGCTGGCGAAGACGCCGCCCGCGAGCACAGTCCGGATGGCGTCCAGGAGATGGTCCGCGGCAGCTTCTTTCATCACGTAGCCTCTGGCTCCGGCCATGAGCGCACGCTCGGCATAGATCATTTCATCATGCATCGAGAGCACGAGGACCGGCAGATCGGGATGGGTAGCACGCAGATCCTTGATCAGTTCGAGGCCATTGCGACCCGGCAGCGTCAGATCCGTCAGGACCAGGTCGGGCTCCGCCTCATCTATCAATTGCAGGGCTTCCTGCACCGAACCCGCCGCCCCGCACACTGCAAATTCCGGGTCTGCAATGATCACGCGCTCCAGTCCCTCCCGCAGCAGCGGGTGGTCATCGACGACAAGAATCCGTTTCACGTTGAAAGCTGAACGCCAAAACTCTCCAGATTACAATGCCGATTCCCGTCCAGTTGCGAAAGGGACTATTTGCTTGAAGTGCCGGAACCCCGCCGCTTCGATGCCGGATGCTGCCCGCGCCCCTCGGCCCTCGGCCCTGGTGCCGCCAACTCCTTTGCTTTCATTGCGCATGCCCCCGCCCTTTCATGCTTCTCATGTCGACGAATTCGACCCTTCCCGCCCGGAGTCCGGCCGCGAACGCGCCTTGATTGCCCTTCGGGAAAGCGAAACCCGCATGAGGGCGATTCTCAATGCCACGGTTGATGCCATCGTCACGATCGACAAAGCGGGCATCATTCTGGCCATCAATCCCGCCACCGAACGGATGTTCGGCTACGAGGAATCCGAGCTGTTGGGACAAAATGTGAAAATCTTCATGCCATTTCCCCATCGGGACGAGCATGACGGCTATCTGGCCCGCTATAAGGAAACAGGCGAGGCACACGTGATCGGCATCGGTCGCGAGGTGAGGGGACGCCGCAAGGATGGAACGACCTTTCCGCTGGAACTCGCAGTGAGTGAAGTCGAGTCCTTCAACATGTACTCCGGCATCATGCGCGACATCAGCGAGCGCCGCATCCTCGATCGACAGGTGGTCAAGGCCGTGATGGAAGAACGCCACCGCACGGCATGCGATCTCCATGATGGCATCGGCTCGATGCTCACGGCCATCCACCTCCGCAGCGCGATGCTGGCCAAGGGACTCGCCGCGGAACATTCGGCACAGGCTGAGGAAGGGGCGACCATTTCCAGCTTGATCAAGGCGGCTCTCAGTCAGGTCCGGTCGGTGGCCCGAGGGCTCCATACCGTCGGCGATGAGCCGGAAAATCTTCTCAATGGGCTGCAGGAACTGGTGCGGCAGGCCTCCGCCACCTCACTCATGACCTGTGAATTGAAGTGTTCGCCGACCATGAGAGTTCACGACCCGATGGTGGCCAACCAGATTTACCGGATTGCCCAGGAAGCCATTGCCAATGCCACCAAATACAGTGGAGGCTCGGCCATTTCCGTTTCACTGGAGGGTGCGCGGGAGGGGATCGTTCTTACAATCGCGGATGATGGCAAGGGAATCGACCTCGCCGGCGATAGCGGGGGCCTCGGCCTGGCGATCATGAAATACCGGGCTCATATCCTCGGCGGAACGATTCATTTCTCCCGACCGGTGGAAGGCGGAACTACGGTGACATGCAAGGTGCCGGTTTCAGTGCAGGAGATCAGCCACTGACCGGGGCAGGCTCGGGCCGCAGTGCCTGACCGAGCTGGCGCTCCCTCCACGCCGACGGGTTCATGCCGGTCAGCCGGGAAAACGAACGGTTGAACTGGGACAGCGACTGGAATCCGTTTTCAAACGCGATCTCCGAGACCCGTCTCCCAGCCTTGAGCAGTTCGTGCTTCGCCTGTTCGATCCGATAGCGGTTCACATAGTCGGTCAGGGTGAAGCCGGTGCTTTCCCGGAATACCCGACAGAAATGGGAGCCACTCATGCCCGCCTCATGTGAGACACAGCCGAGTGAAAGAGGTTCCCGGTAGTGCTCCGCGATGAAGTGCCGCGCCTTGGTGATCGAAGGAGCCTCGCCGCCTTCGATGATGGTCGCCAACGAATCGGCCAGACACGTGAGCTGGCGGGCAAATAGCAACAGGAGCATGACCATGCTGTCATAACGATCCGCCTCGACGGTGGTGGTCTGGAAAAACGCGTCATGCAGGGCCGCCACCGTGGCGCTGTCCAAGGTGCGCGTGCCAATACCGTTGAGAACATCGTTGAATTCACGTTCGGTGGGAGTCCGTGTGAAAATCCGGTCGGTCTTCAGGTAGGCGATGATTTCCGGCCCTGCCACGACCGGCACCGCAGATTGGGTCAGTCCGGCGAAGCATCGGTATTGGGAACTGCCCAACGCGGAGAGATGGCCATTCGCCCGCCAGCTGGCACTGAGGCAGCCTTCGCAGATCCGACCGCAGGCTTTCAGTTTGTTGCAAAACTGACTGAGTTCGGGGTCGTCCGCATTTGGGCCGTCTCCCTGGGCGGCCACCAGCGTGAGGTGTAGGCCCGTCACCCGCAGGAAGGCGTTTTGATAGGTTTGGAACAGTTCCGAACGGGCGAGGCGCTCATACACGCTGTCATGAATCGATTTGGGATTCTGGAAGCGCTTTCCGCGGGATTTCGTGACGGTTGGATTGACGGATAGATTCATGGCTGTGGGGTTTTCAATGAGGCTTTTGCCGGAGCGAACCGACGTCTGCTCCTGGCTCCGATCATGACGAGTGAGATCGCCACCACCGAACTCAGGGGCATGACAATGGCGGCGAGCAGAGGGCTCATGTGACCGGTGGCGGCAAGGGTCACGACGGTGAGATTATAGAGGAGGGCGAACACGAAGGCCGTGCCGATGCCATGGGCGCGCGCATCGGCCGCGGCAAAAGCTTCCGGCAGGTAATTCAGTCCGGAGCCGAGCGCGTAAAAGTCGGCTTTGGCTTCGAGAAGACTGCGATCCACTACCGGCGTTCCGGTGACAAATGCCGCGTCAAATGCGAGGGAATCATTTGCACCGTCACCCACGTACAGCGTGTCGCGCCGATCAAGATCGGAAACCCGGCTCGCCTTTTGTGAGGGCGTGAGACCACCTGCGGCCTGTTCGTCTGGAAGTCCCAGCGCAAATGCGATCCGGCTAACCTTCGCTGGGCTGTCGCCCGAAAAGATGTGGAGGGAAAGACCCCGCTGTTTCAATTCGTCAATCGCTGAGGCAGCTCCAGGGCGTAATGAATCCCTGAATCCGAATCCGGCGATGAGCCGGCCGTTCTTCCAGAGAACCGTCAGGCCGGTCTGGGATTTTCCAAGGAACCAGCAGTGGTCGTTGCTCTCGCAGGTCACACCGGACCCGGGAACCTCCGTCACGGGCACTCGTCCATGTTCTTCCAGCAGTTGCTGCCCTCGGCCGCCGAGGTGTTCAAGCAGGGTTCTCGAGACCGGATGGAGGGAGGCGCGGGTCAGTCGCGCCAAGGCCAGGGCAGCTTCGTCATTAAGGCTGCTGACGACTTCCGGGTTGCACAGCTCGGGGCGTTCAAGAGTCAGCGTTCCCGTCTTGTCGAAGATCAGGTGCCGCACCCGCCTCAGACGTGGCCACAGGCTGGTCCGCCGCACGAAGGCGCCGGCCCGGGCGAGGCGGGCGGCTGCGATTTCATCCGCCAAAGGCACGGCCACACCGAGGGCGCACGGACACGAGACGACGAAGACCGAAATCATCGCTTGAAGTCCGGTGAGCCAGTCACCGCAATAGCTCCAGACGGCTGCGGCAATGATGCCGACCAGAACGACCACGATGAGGTAGACTTTCAGCAGTCTCTGGAACACCGGGGAGCCATGGTCGCCGGTGCCGGGCCCGGTGAGAGCCGAAAGGAGTGAATCGGCCCAGGCTTCGTCACTCGTGACCATCACCGGAGTCCGGCTCAGCAGGATGGCACCGGCGGGCATCCGGGCACCGGCCTCCATGAGCACGGCGTCGGATTCGCCGCGGATCCATTCCAGGGAAACTTCGGCGGCGGCGTCGACCAGGCACGAGGCCACCGGCAGTGCTTTTCCAGGTTCCAGCAGATAGGAAACGCCGGCTTTCAAGTCGGCCAGAGCGACCGGTTGGCCATGACTCTGGACGGTCGCCGCCAGCGGTGACCGCCGGACAAGCCGCTGACGGTTTTTTTCCACTGCCGCCGTTTGCACCAGACGACCCAACAGCATCAGAAAGGTGAAGGTCGCCACGAAATCGAAATACAGCAGCCGCCCTTCGCCGATCGCCCATCCGGCGATCGAGCCGCTGTACGCAGCCAGCAATCCGAGCGCGATCGGAAGGTCGATATGGAGGGTGTGCGCCCGCAGGGCGCGCCAAGCCCGGGCAAAGAAATAGCCACCGCCGACAAACATCGCCAGGCTCGCGGATGCGAAGGCGATCAGGCGAAACAAGCCAGCGAACTCGAAATCCGCTCTCATTCCCAGATAAGCGGGCAGGGAGAAGGCCATCGCATTCAGCGCGAACGCCCCGCACAAGCCCAGCCGCCCGAGAATCAGCCGCTGTTCCAGGCCTTTCGGCGAGGCGGAGGCAGGAGCCGCCACGTATCCGAAGGCGGAGATCTCCTTCAGGAACTTTTCCAGATCACAGGCCCGAGATTGCCATTCCAAATGAAGCTGTCCGCTGGCTGGATTGGCTGAAGCGCGGATGGCGCCGGGATGTTGCTCGAAGAGCCGGCCGATCAGCCACACGCAGCCGACGCAGGAAATCCCCTCCACCGCACAATCGAGTGTGGCCAGCCCTCCCTTTGCCGTCTCCTCCGCTTGCTCGATCGCGGGTCCGGTCCAGGCATAGTCGTGCTCTTCAAAGGGGCGGCTGCGCACCGGTGCCGTGGTCCGCTCTTCCTTGAGTTGGTAGTAGCGATCCAACCCTTGGCCGTGGATCAACTTGGAAACATACTCGCAGCCCCGGCAGCAGTATTTTTGCCGGGGATCCACGGCCACGAAGCCGGTCCCGCAGTGTTCGCAGGTGGCATGAGAGATGGTGGCGCAGGTCGTCATGGTCAGTGGGGCCTTGGTGATTCGCCCTCGCAGCACGAGGGCAGCACGGGGGACGGAACGGCGGTGGAGGAGTGGAATGGCGGCAGTGTTCCATGTAGACGCCACGCGAGAACCAGAGCCGCGACCAGGGCCAAGCCGCGCTGGAAATGGGCCATTCTGATGGGGGAAAGACGGAGTTTCCACTTCAGCCATTGGCGTTGGGCCAGCCAGAGCAGCGGCACGGTCCCAAGGCTGAACGCCACCGCCGTTTCGGCACCACGGATGGCGGACCCGGCGGTCATCAGCGCCAGGAACAGTGCGTACAAGGGGCCGCAGGGGAGGAAGGGAGTCATCAGTCCCATCAGTCCCGCGCCCGCCAGCACCGGAAGCCGTCCAGCCTTGAAACGCATGCGTGCACCCCACTTGACCAGGAATCCGGGAAACGGGATCTTTTTGTCCAGTCGGGTCGCCGCGACCAATAGCGCACCAACCAAGGCCCAGGGCAGCAATACCGCCGGCGAATGGAAAAACCAGCTCAGCGGCTCCTTGCCCACCGCGCCGCAAATGGCACCGATGGACCCGTAGGCGATCATGCGGCCGACGTGATAGAGACTGCCAGCCGCCATGCTTTCGGCATCCGTCTTCGCCATGCTGCCGACTCCACACGCCAGTGGTCCGCACATTCCGGCGCAGTGCACGCTGGTCACGGCTCCTGTTAGAAATGCTCCGGCGAGGGTAAGGTCCATGGCTGCCGGAGGGTTATGGCTTCAGCTCGATTTGAGCCGGACCGCTTTTGACGGCCACGAAGATGAGCGTGGTCCATGCCGCGAGCAGGAGCATGAAGGCGCCGACGACGAAGAGCCAGGGGTGGCGGACGACGAATCCGGGATGGGTTTCAGTTGTCATACGAGTAAATTTCAGGGGTGCAGTGAAGAGGCATCGGGGCCGAGGAAGCGCATCTCATGTCGGAGCACGACGCCCCCCGGGTCCGCCCGGAGCTCGATGGAGATATCCCCGGCTCCGCGGTAGACATTGGCCGGGGCGATGATGATTGCCGCACGGGTCAGCTCGCCGTTGGCGGCCACTTCGACCGACTCGTCGGCTCCGATCAATTGATAGCCAGCCGGCGCGTTGGAAAGGTGAAGGGTGTAGCGGGCCGTTTGGTTCCGCTTGTTGTGAAAGCGGAGCTGGAAGTGATTCCTCACCACCCCGGCATCCGTATAGAACGGTTGGCCGCGCATCCGGGAAAAGTCGGCCGTGTAGGGCCTGGCGCGCTTCCATCCGGCGAAGGCAAAAGCAGTGAGGCCCATGAGGCCCAGCGCGGTGTAGGCGATGACCCGCGGACGAATCACCTTGCGCTTCTTTCCAGAGAGACCGTTGAGCGAATCATAGCGGATCAGGCCGGTGGGGCGGCCGACCTTGGTCATGACAGTGTCGCAGGCGTCGATGCAGGCGGTGCAGCCGATGCACTCCATTTGCAGGCCGCTGCGGATGTCGATGCCGGTCGGGCAGACGTTCACGCAGCGATGGCAATCGATGCAGGCACCCTTGTCCGCACCTCGGGTTCCGCGTGGTTCACCGCGTTTTGCATCGTATCCCACGATGAACGTATTGTCATCGGTGAGAGCACTCTGCAGGCGACCGTAAGGGCACATGATGATGCAGAACTGCTCGCGGAACCAGCCGAAGCAGAACCAGAGGCAGAGCGTGAGGAAGACGATCACGCCGAAGGCCGTGGCATGGGCCAGCGGGCCTTCCTTCATGTGGGCGTAGAGTCCCGGAATGGAGACAAAGTAGGATAGGAAGACGTGGGCAATCGCGGCCGCACACAGAACGTAGAGGGCGTGCTTGGTGACCCGAAGCGCCACCTTGCGCGGCGTCCAGGGGGCGGCATCAAGCCGCCGCCGGGCCACCGCGTCTCCCTCCAGCCAGCGTTCGATCCGGCGGAACACATGGTCGAGAAAGACCGTGTAGGGGCAGGTCCAGCCGCACCAGATCCGTCCAAACAAGGCAGTGATGAAAAACAGACTGAACCCAAGGCCGGAGATCCCGAAGAACATCACCCACAGGTCCTGCGGCACCAGGGTCAGTCCGAAGACATGGAAGCGGCGATTTTCGATATCGAGGAACAGTGCCGGCTGGCCATTGACGGGAATCCACGGCAGCGAAACATAAACCAGAATCAGAAGAAGGCCGGCCACACGCCGCGCCCTGGCCCACTTCCCCGATACATCGGCCGGATGGAGGAAGTGACGCGAGCCATCGCGATTGATGGTCGTCACGGAGTCCAGATTGGGCTCCGGGGCTGTGTCGGGGTGGCGGTTCATGGGCGGCGCGATCTACCTGTCACTTCGTGGCAGGCTCGGACTTGAAGTCCTCCGGATTCTTCGCGATCAGGAAGGCGGTGAGTTCGGCTATCTGCTTGGGCGAGAGGATCTGGCCCCACACCTGCATTTTGGCTCCGTTGTTCCCGGTGGACTCCGGCGGGCTGCCCTGGTTGATCAACTTGAAGATGTCCATGGGCCTTCCGCCGTACTTCCACTGGTGGTCGTTGAGCGGCAGTCCCGGCAGAGGGATCTTCTGATTGCCCACCGTCATCGTCGCGCTTAGGTCGGCTGCATGGCAGGCCACGCAGTTGACCGAAAAGGTCGATTCACCCGCCGCCACCACCGCCGGATCTTTCGACCACTTGTCGATCAGTGTCCGGTCATCCAGCGTGGCCAGCGTGGCGGCCAGTTCGCGGTCCTTCACGTCCTGAATGACTGCAATGTGATGGATGATGTTTTGCTGATCCGTCTTCTGGATATTCGTATAGTAGTAAATGCACCAGTGGACGACGAACCAGACGATGGCGATGTAAAAGGTGAACAACCACCAGTTCGGAAGCTTCTGATCGTATTCCTGAATGCCATCGAACTGATGGTCGCGCAGGACGATCTCGCCTTTCTTTTGGGCGTAGTTGCCGGATTTGATTTCTGGATTCATGACAGCGGGCTTTCATTTTGGGTGGCGGCCTCGCCGTCATTGCCGGTCGGAAGCGCGGCGAGCCGGTCGCGTTCCCCACGTGGCATGCGCAGTGCCCGGATCGTCGTGGCGACGAAGACGGCGCACAGCAGACAGAAGGAAATGATCGGGACCACGGTGGTCCATTCCTCTTGAGTGATGCGTTTGAACATGGTTGGAGCAGGTGGGGGTTAGCGGGCGTCAGTGGTGGCACCAGCCGGGACTTTGTCCTCCGGATGCCCGGCGGCACGGTAGGAATCCGGATCGAGCGGAGTCGGCTCGGACCCGCCCTGCTTGTGGACTTCACGATACGAGCCGAGCTTCTGGACGTAGGCGATGACCGCCACGACTTCGCTCTCGGAGAAGCGCCTGACCAATTCGGCCGAGCTTGCTCCCTTCATCGGTTCATAGCTCACCGGGCCGCTGCCTTCGAAGAGCGAGCGGGCGATTTCGAGTCCCTGCGCACGGGCCTCCTCCTCAATGGCGTCGCCGCTGCGGGCTGGTGTCGGCACACCCAGTCGGCTTTGGACGGCGATTTTTCCGGGAAGCGAAGCGAAGTCGGTCTTGCCCTCGTACAGCCACGGATAGGGCGGCATGTTCGAGTCGTCGTTGGCCCAGCGCGGATTCTGGAAGTGGAACCAATGCCACTTGTTGTCGCGCTTGCCGAGGCGCATGGAGGTGCTGCCTGACGCGAGTTCTCCGCCTTCATGCGCCAAATCCGGGCCGGTGCGCTTGGAACCCCACTGGAACGGATGGTCGTAGAGTGACTCGCCCAGGTGCGAGTAGTCATCCTTCACCTTGGACCGTCCATAGCGCATCACATCGGGGACGAGGGTGCGGATCATCTGCGAGTGGCAGTTGTAGCAGCCTTCGCGGATGTAGATGTCGCGCCCCGCCAGTTCCAGCGGCGTGTATGGAATCTGGAGACGCCCTTCGATGTTCTTCTCCCGGTTGACCAGCAGGGAAGGAATGATCTGCACCGATCCACCGATCGCCACAGCCGCGAAGACCAGGATGGTGAAGGGCAGATGATTGGCCAGGAGCCGGTCATGCCAGTGGATCCAAGACTCCTTGTTGGTGCGGAACACGTACACCGCCCGGGCCGCGAAGATGACCGTGCCGATCAGCGCGGCCTTGTCCGCGTGCGGCGGAAGGAAAATCCACAGCACCATGAAGAGCAGGCCGAGCAGCGTGAGCTTCACCGGATCGTTGAAGAAGGTGGCCCCCAGGGTCATCGGCTCCCTGTTCGATTCCGGAATCGTGATCTCAACGGACTCGTCGCCGGCCACGCCGGAGCGCGCCGTCTTCCACAGGTTCACCGCGCACATCAGGAAGCCGATCAGGTAGAGACCGCCCCCCAGCGAGCGCAGGATATAGGTCGGCTGGATCGCCTTCAGGGTTTCGACGAATTCATACTTCAGGGTGCCGCCGCCGGGATTGGTTTCACCAAGCATCAGCCCCTGCGTGATGCCCGCCGTCCACATCGCCGCTACATAGAGCAGGATGCCGACAAGGCCGACCCAGAAGTGCATGTTCGCGAGCGACTTCGACCAAAGGGTCGTTTTCCACAGGCGCGGTGCCATCCAGTAGAACATCCCGGCCGCCATGAAGCCATTCCAGCCAAGGGCTGCCGCGTGCACGTGGCCGATCGTCCAGTCGGTATAGTGTGAGAGCTCGTTGACCGCGCGGATCGACAACAGCGGCCCTTCAAATGTGGCCATGCCGTAGAACGTCAGGGCTCCCACGAAGAACTTGATCACCGGATCCGTGCGCAGGCGGTCCCAGGCACCGCGGAGGGTGAGCAGGCCGTTGAGCATGCCGCCCCATGATGGCGCCCAGAGCATCAGCGAGAACAACATGCCAAGCATCTGCAGCCAGCGTGGGAGGGCGGTATTCAGCAGGTGGTGAGGACCCGCCCAGATGTAGATGAACACCAGCGACCAGAAGTGGACGATCGAAAGACGATAGCTGTACACCGGCCGGTTCGCCGCCTTCGGCAGGAAATAGTACATGATCCCCAGGATTGGAGTCGTGAGGAAGAAGGCCACGGCGTTGTGCCCATACCACCACTGCACCAGGCCATCCTGCAGGCCCCCGAAGATTGGATACGAGTGCACCAACGAAGTCGGGATCGAGAGGTGGTTGACCACATACAGCATCGTCACCGTCACGATTGTGGCGATGTAGAACCACAGCGCCACATAGAGACTGGGCTCGTTGCGGCGGGAGAGGGTCCAGAAGAAATTGACCGCAAACAAAACCCAGATGACCGCCACCGCCAGGTTGATCGGCCAGATCAGTTCGGCGTACTCCTTGCCACGGGTAAGGCCCGCCGGAAGGGTGATTGCAGCCGCGACAATGATCATCTGCCATCCCCAGAAGTGGATGCGGGATATCAGATCCGATGCCATCCGCACCTTGCAAAGGCGCTGGGTCGAATAATAGACGCCCGCGAACATCATGTTGCCCACGAAGGCAAAGATCACCGCGTTCGTATGCAGCGGACGCAAGCGGCCGAAGGTGAGGTATTGAAGTCCTTCTCCCTTGAACAAGCCGAAGCTGATCGATTCGAGGAACTTTCCGTTCATCTGCCACCACGAAAGCTGGGTGGCGATGAGAACTCCGACGAGCATCCCGACAAGTCCCCAAATGACCGAGGCGGTCATGAAGTGACGGACAGAGCGGTCGTCGTAGGTAATGGTGGTGGTAGTGGCGTTGGCCATGGTTGCACTGGGCTGGGGAGGGTCAGGCCGGACGGTCGTCGTCCAGGGGCAGGAGGGAGTCGCGCTCGGGGGAGGAGTGCCGCGAACGCCGGAACTCACTCACACAGCAGACAATGAAAATTCCGGCCAGGCATGAGCTGACGAGAATGGTGAGGGCGATGACAGGCATGATGGATTTCCTTTCGGAGCCTTCAGCTTCGTTCCGGATCCGCCTTGTCACCCCTTGCGGAATGTTGTGCGTATCATCGGGAACTCGCTGAAGTTCGGCCCCATTATAAGGATCCCGGCGTTCCTGAAAATTGGCGCTTCAAAGCATAAGCCATGCGGATAGCCGCCAGTGGTCGGTACGCAAATCGCGTACTATCCTCGCGTTGGTCCCGGTACAAGTCCGGCCGCACATGGCGCAGCGCAGGTGCCCGGAGGTCAGGGCTTTCTCCGGCTCGAAGTTGCGGTAGGACCAGAATGGATTTGGGCTCGCTCGATCCGACGGCAAGAATGATAAAGCAAGAAGGGAACCCTGTCGCCGGGGTTCCCTTCTTGCTTGAAATCTGATCCTTCCGCTAGATCCGATCGGGCAATCTTGGGCGGGACTCTCTTTCTTTATGGCGCTTGCGAACTACCCACGGAAGAGTGATCGATCTTGTATCGGTAGTCGAGATAGTTGCCATACCCGATGACGACCGTAGACCCGATGAGGAAGGCCAGGCCCGATGCGATGAGCACATGAGTGCGCCGACTGGTGTTGCTCCATTCCTTGAGAGCGATCCCCCACAGGGTGCTGAAGATGATAATGCTGGCCATATGCAACGTCCAACTGGAGAAATCCAACTGCTTGCCCATCTTCGTCTGACCCATGCTGTAGAAGAAGAATTGGAGATACCAGGTGATCCCGGCGATGGCGGAAAGGATGTAGTTCCGAAGGATTGGCACGTGGCCGCTGTCCGCGGTGTTTGGATTCAAAGCCGGGGAGGCCTTTCCGGCGGTGTCGCGGACGATGCCTTCCTCGGCTGCGGAGGAAGGCATCATGCCCTCTGCAGCGCTGACTTCGGCTATCGCGGTGGTGCGGACGCAGAGATACTCATGGCTGGAGCGGTTTTTCACATTCAGGATCGCACACCAGATGAAGTTGGTGGTGAAACCGCCCCAAAGCACCACGACCAGCGCAGGCAGCCCCTGCCACAGGAGACTTCCGCCGTGATTGGTCAGACTCACCTTTGCCAGCTCCTTGATTGGCTCGGCTGCTGTGAGGCCGAAGCTCATGCATGAGCTCATCACACCGGAAAAGGTCGCCAGCAGCATGCCCTTGCCGAAGTTGAATTCCTTCACCGCGGCAGCCTTTTGCTCGGTTGAGAGTTCTTTCTCTTTCGACATGCCAGCCATCCCACTGACGGCAATACCCACCAGGCACGCGAGTACTCCCAGAAGAACCGCCATGCCTGAACCTGATGGAGCGTGGATGATCTTGCCGAGGGTGCCTTCAAAGATCGGTGGCACGAGTGTTCCGAACGCGGCACAAAAGCCCAGCGCTACGGCCATCCCCAATGCGATGCCCAAGTAGCGCATCGTCAGGCCGAAGGTAAGGCCTCCGATTCCCCACATCATTCCAAAAAGGTAGGCCAGTCCCAGCACCTTCTTATCAACCGTGAAGATCGTATGCCATAGATCCGGCACCAGCAGCGAGGCCAGAACGATCGGAGCAATGATCCAACTGAAAAATCCACCGACCAGCCAGTAGGTCTCCCACGACCATTTTTTCACGCCACGGTAGGGGATGTAGAAACTGGCAGATGCCAGGCCGCCGAGCCAGTGGTAGAGGACGCCGATAAGTGGGTTCATGAAATTTCGGTATGAAGGTAACTCATCATTTCCCGGGTGGGATATGAAGATTACGCCATTCAACACGACCGGAGCAATCCGGTCCATGCTTCCAATCGCACAGATTGCGACATTCCTTGGCCTCAGGCTTCAGGTGCCTCAGGGAACTGCCGGTAGCGTGCCCGATAGGCTGCCGGGGAGATCCCGGTCCGTTTCACGAAGACTTGCCGGATGTTTTCCGGACTGCCGAATCCCGCCAATGCCACGATGGTTCTCACCGGCAGGTCGGTCTCTCGCAGCAGCCGTTCGGCCCTCGAAAACCGACATTGGATGATTTCCTCCAAAACGCTGTGGCCAATCACGGCGCTCATGCGCCGCTCAAGTGTCCGTCGGGTCGTTCCTACCGCCGTCGCCACGTCTGCCACCGACAGGACCTTGTGGCTGCGCGTCCAGATGTAGTCGATCGCGGCCTCGACGACCGGGTCACCCTGGCGTTTGACCTCTCGCGGCGTACGGCGCGAAGGAGGCGACAGTGGCTGGGAACTCAGCGCCAAGCCGAGCGCGCCCATTGCCAGCAGCGACAGTCGTAGCGAATTCGAGGCCGGATCCTGGTCCACCGCCTGCAGCAGCCGGTCCAGGCTGCGTCCCACCGCAGCCGGATCTTCGGGGATCAGCACCGGGCTGTCCGGCGTGATTAAATGCTGTTCCAGCAAAGTGTGGGCGAATTCGCCGTTGAACTGCACCCATTTCTCAGTCCAGCCGGTTCCCGCGCCAGGCCGGTAACGGTGCCATACTCCGGGGAAAACAAGGAGCACCGACCCTTCCGCCAGTGGGATGCTTCCGGTCCGCCGCGTTTCCAGCACGCCGGTTCCCTTGGCCACCAGCAGCATTGAGAATTCCGGCAGGGTGCGGCCTTGTTCCCAGGAAAAGTGATACAGCGAGGGGTGCTGGAAGGTCGGATACGGCTCGCCGGCACCAACGACCGCCCGCCCGACGCTGGTCACATACATGCCGCTGTGCAGCAGGGCATCCGAGATTGGCAGATATCGATGGCTGCAATCTGATTCGGGGCTCTTTCGATCCATTGCCGGACTCTGCCAATGGAATGCCGCTGCATACAAGAAATTCGCTCAGCGCTCCATTCCACCACCCGGTTGAAGCATCTCCATGCTTGCAGTCAAACGCGCACGGCTTCATAGCAAACTCCATGGGAAGATGCGTCGCATGGTTGGCTCTGATCCTCCTGGCGGCGCAATCCCGCGGGGCGGCACCCGCCCTCGTTCCCTACGAAGCGGACCAAGCCACGCTACACCTCTGGCACCTGGATGAAACCTCACCGCCATTTCTGGACTCGGGATCCAGTCCCACCTTGCTCTGGGGGCTGCTGAACGGGGCGAGTTCAGGTCAAAATTCAGCGCCTGGCATGGGCACGGCGGTTTCGTTCGATTGGGTGCCCGGCAGCGAACCCGGGGTCCAGCGCCCCTACGGTCCCATTCTGTTGGCCAAGCCTGAACTCGATTTCGGCCCGGCGGACAATGTCGACGGTCCATTTCCGGTCATGGGGGTCGATGGTGCCTTTACCATGGAAGCCATCGTGAAGCTCGATGTCCTTCCCGCCGACTCACCCGGCTATGCGGCCGATATTGTCACCATGGATGACGACAACGACGTCAACCGCGTCTTCCTGTTCCGCATTGAAAAACCCGGCTTCCTTTCCTTCGTGCCAATCTCCGGGGATGCCGTGCGGGGCGGAGGACTGGCGACCATCCCCACCACCGGCCCGAACGCGATCAACACCACCGACTGGTTCCACGTCGCCGTCACCTATGATGGCAATGAGAACGTTTCGGACAACCTCAAGCTCTACTGGACCAAGCTCGGCACCGGTGCCGAGGCGGCCAATCTCATCGGGCGCGGCACCCTCACGGCCGACCTGCGCCGTGAGCTTGGAGATTTCGCCATCGGGAACTCCGGAAAATTCAATGACAAGGGCCCCTTCGAATTCTTCCCCGGCAGTATTGATGAAGTCCGCATCAGCAGCGTGGCGAGGCGGCCCCACGACTTCCTGTTCGTCAGCCCCGAGGCGAAACGGAAGGCGGAGGAGAAGTTTTCGCCCGATCAGCCGGACCAGCCGTTGTCGGGGCTGAAGCTCCAACAGGTCTTCGTGGACGACCAATTGATCCCCATCGAGGAGAATGGATCACCACTCGTGCTCGGCCCCGGCCTGCATCGGCTCGATTTTGATTTCGGCTTTCCAGTCGGTGGTATCGCCGACCCGGCCGCGGTGAAGTGCCGACTCGAAGGTCTCGATGAAGACTGGCACCCGACCGCCCTCGGCATGACATTCACCTGGGAGATGCTGGATGAGTCGGACAAGCTCTTGGCTCGAACCGCGTTTTCCACCACCCGTTCCAGCCATGGCTGGCAGAGCGATGTCGTGGATTCCCCGCTCGAACATCGGACGGAGCCTTTGTTCGTGCCGGGCAAGACCCGGCGGATCCGTGTCACCATGTCCTCGGGTACGCCGGATACCACCGGCTGCTGGGTGATTGACGACCTGTCACTCACCCGCTCGGCCCAGCCTGGAGTCAACCTGTGGGCCAACGGAGGCTTCGACCAAGGAGAGCGGACTGACCAGATCGGGGGCATTCCTTCCGGCTGGACCCGGGGTGGCACCGAGCCGGCAATCGCCCGCGTCATGCTGGTGAAATCCGCAGCCCTTGGCCTTTTGGATGCAGAGCAGGATCACTCGGCCTTCTGGACCTGCACTCAGGATCTGGCCGTTACGCCCGCTGCAGGCGGAGAGACCTTCCTGCTTTCCTGGTCCGAGGCTTTCAACGTCATCTCCGGTGCCTCGCTACGGGCCACCTATGCGAACGTCCCGTCCGGGAAATATACCTTCCGCGCCATCTCGGTGGCGGATCCCGCCACCGCCCGCACCAGCCAGCTTTCATTTCCCATCGTCATCCGCCAGCCATTCTGGAAGACGGCATGGTTCCTGCCGGTCCTCGCCTCGGCCGGCGTCCTGGTGATCGCCCTCGGGTTGTTCCTCAACTATCGCCGCCGGGCCCGCAATCGCATCGCCGCCGCCCGCATGGCCAGCGCCGTGGATCGCGACCGTGCCCGCATCGCCCGTGATCTTCACGACGATCTCGGCACCCGCGTTTCTCTGTTTAAACACGCCGCCTCCGTCGTACGCGAGACCATCCGGGAAAATCCCTCCAAAGCCAGCCACCAGGCGATGCGCCTGGAGTCGGCCGCCTCCGATCTTGTCCTTGCCATGGACGGACTCGTTTGGGCGGTGAATCCTTCCAACGATACGCTCGAGCACCTCGCCAGCCACTTGTCAGGCTCGGCCCAGGAGATTCTGCGTGATGCGCCGGTTACCCTGCGGATCTCGATTCCCACCGATCTCCCGAACTACCTTTTGAGGTCGGATTTCCGTCACAATTTCTCGCTCGCCGTAAAAGAGGCGCTCCACAATGTGCTCAAGCATGCCGGTCCCTGCCGGGCGGCTCTTCATCTCAGCACCCAGGGAAACATGCTGATGGCGGTCATCAGCGACACCGGGAAAGGCTTCGATCCCACCAACCCGAAAGCCGGGAATGGACTCATCAATCTCGTCGCCCGCGCGGCGGAACTCAACGGCACCTGCGAGATTCAATCCACCCCTTCCGGTGGAACAAGCATTGCTTTGCGCTGTCCGCTGCCGGAAGTTCCGTCCTCGCCGCCATCATGAAGACCGCCCGCCACCGAGTGATGATTGTTGAAGATGACTTCCAGTTCAGGGAGTCGTTTCTCGAAACCATCGCCACTTCGGACACATGGGTCGCGGCCGGCAGCTATGTCCGCGCCGAGGCTGCCCTCGAAGAAATTCCAAAGGACAGGCCGGATGCCGTCATTGTCGATATCCAGCTTCCGGGAATCTCGGGCATCGAGTTGGTCAGGAAGCTCAAGCCCCTCTGCCCGACCTGCCAATTCCTGATGGTCACGGTCTTCGAGGACGCGGACAAGGTCTTCGAGGCGCTCGCTGCCGGCGCTTCCGGTTACGTCTTGAAGCGGGATGTGCATGCCCGCCTGCTGCATTCCCTGGACGACGTCCTCACCGGAGGCGCTCCCATGTCGAGCGCCATCGCCCGCAAGGTCGTCCAGCATTTCCAGCTTCCCGTGCAGGAGCCGGACGAGGACTTCCACCTCACCCAGCGGGAGAAGGAAACCCTCGATCTGCTCGTGAAAGGCTACTTCTACAAGGAAATCGCCGCCGAACTCGGCATCCGGATCGATACCGTGTCCTTTCATCTCGGGAACATCTATCGGAAACTGCACGTCCGTACCCGCAGCGAGGCAATTCTGAAGTACGTCAGCCGCACGGGCGGGGCTTGATCGGGGCATAGCCGAGGAGTGCACCGGTCGCAGCCCGGGAGGAATTTTCATGCCGCGGCACCGAAAAAGTCTGAAAGATTTTTTCGGTCATAAGTGGTTGAAAATAAGCGAAAAAAATGAGTCCTCCGTAAACTGGTAGGTTCGCAAGCTCGTATTTCTAGCTACAGGTGCAAGACCGCCATTTATAAAGCTCACATAAAACCCCCAAACCCATGAATGGAATTCACCTATTTTCTCGCGTCCCCCGGCCAGTCCTGGCCGGGGTCGCGGTCATATTGAGCTGTGCTGCGGCACACGCCACAATCACGACCTTTACCGAAGCGAACTCCACGGATGTGTGGACGCTTCCGACGGGTACCAATCTTCTGGATGGCTCCACGGTCGCGGATGGCGCCCCGGTCTCTAGTCACGGCACCGAAACCACTGGTTCCAGTTGGTCTCTTCTGACCAACGGGTCTCTGGGAACGCCGGGTAGTTCCGCGCCGGCCATGTTGACGGCCGTTGCGCCGAACGACAACCAGACCGCGACCTTCATTCTGAATACCACCGCCGCTCCTCTCGGCTACAACCTGACCTCTCTGGACACTTATTGCGCCTGGGGAGACAGCGGGCGGGATAATCAGACCTACAAGGTCGAATATGCCACCGTGGCGAATCCTACCTCTTGGATTACCATCGCCTCGGTCAATTACAACGATGGGGCCACCAACTCAACTCACGTCAAGCTGACCAGCACCTCCGGGCTGCTGGGCGTCAACGCTGCCAAGGTAAGATTCACCTTCGGGCCGGGCCAGGAAAACGGCTACGTCGGCTATCGAGAATTCATCATGCTGGGTACGCCCACCACGATCACTCCGGTCAACGAGTCGAATTCGACCAACGTTTGGACCCTCCCGGCGGGCACCAACCTTCTGGCAACAGCTACTCCCACCAACCCGAGCACTCCGGCAGGCTCAAACCACGGTAACGGTGACTTCACTTCGCCAACCTGGTCGGTCCTCACCGATGGCACGGTTGGCACGAACACCAATTTCCTACAGACCGCAGCTCCCGCGAATGATACTTCCGTCAACTACGAGTTGGATACCTCGGTGAACACCAAAGGCTACAACATCACGTCGGTCGATACGTATGCCGCTTGGGCGGATTCGGGCCGGGACAACCAGGACTTCACCATCCTGTACTCCACGGTCACGGACCCGACGACATTCATTCCGCTCGCCGTCGTCGCCAACCACACGACCAGCACCATATTGTCGACTCACAGTCGCGTGGCACCGTCTTCCGGCTATCTGGCCCAAAAGGTCAAGACTCTGAAATTTTACTTCGCCAACCAGGAGAACGGCTATGTCGGCTACCGCGAGTTCATCGCCCTCGGCACGCCGGTTCCGCTCACCGATCCCATCACCTGGACCGGTCTCAGCGGCTCATCGGGTAACGCCGCCTGGGTGACCACTCCGGATAACAACTGGAAAGTCACCGCCGATAATTCGGTTGCCAACTTCAGCAGCATTGCCCCGGTCAATTTCGACAGCACCGGCACGAACGCCAATATCACGATTCCAACCGCGCTCACGGCGGCGGATATCACGTTTGCAAACTCCAATACCCTGTCCTACGTCTTCGGCGGCCAGCAGTTGACCGTTACCAACGCGCTGAAGTCCACGGGTTCTGGAAGCGCCACGTTCAACGACATGGTCCTCGCCACCGGCGGGCTGAATGTCAGTGGCAGCGGCAGCCTGGTTTTCAACGGCGGACTCACCAGCAACGGCATCACTGTTTCAGGTTCCGGTTCCGTCACCCTCTTGCTGGACAGCACCATCACAGGCGGCACCTCGTTGAGCGCAGGCACATTGACCGTGAAAACCAACGCGGGCCTGGGATTCAGCCCGGTCACGCTGACTGGAGGAACCGTGGCCTTCACCTCGGATTCCCCTGCGATCAACAGCCTCGCGGGAACATCGGGTTCCATTGTCCTCGGAAACACCGCACTTCCGGCCGATACGACCCTCTACGTGGGAGACGCGACCAACAGCGCTTTTGGGGGCAACATATCCGATGCCTCCGGCTCGGCGATCGGGGGCCTGTACAAGGTCGGTTCCGGAACGCTCCTGCTGTCAGGTACGAATACTTACACTGGATTCACCACCGTGCAGCAGGGCACGCTTGAGTTTGAAACTCGTACCGCTTTCTACAATGCGAACACCGCGATGTGGACCGCCGATAACGTCGAAGTCCTGGCTCCTGCCGTTCTGGGGTTCCGCGTGGGCGACGTCGGGGAATTCACGATGGCCGACCTGACGGCGTTGGATCCGACCATGTTCGATGATGGTTCCTTTATGGGGCTGAACACCGGTGGTGCGGACTTCACGCTGTCCAGCGCCTTGAGCGGCGGGTTCGGAGTCATCAAATCCGGCACCCACACCCTGACCGTTACCGCGGCGAATACCTATACGGGACCAACCCGGATCTTCGAGGGTGTCGTCGTCGCGGACAATACCTCAGGCCCTGCATTCACAGGGAATGTCGTGGTCGGGAATGACACCGTGGACACCTCCCTGAACATGGCAGCCGTCAACCAGTTTGGCCCGAATTCTTCGCTCGGCACCAATTCCGGCTCGACCGGCAAAAATGCGAAGGTGAACCTCCGCGGCTTCAACCAGACCGTCGCCGGATTGGACGGTCCCATTGGCAAGAACCGTGGTATCATTCAGAACGACGAAACCTCCGAACCCGGATACACGATCGATCCCGGTCCGGTCACGCTGACCATCAACAATAGTGCCGATCACAGCTTCCTCGGTATCATTCGTGAGCAGAATGGTGGCACGTTCTCGATCGTGAAGAATGGCGCCGGCACTCAGGAGTTCATCAACTCGCCGATCCAAGGCTACGGCTTCCATGGGGCCACCACGGTCAACCAAGGCAAGGTCAAGCTCAGCTTCACCGGCGGTAACAGCTACTGGACCTCGCCAACCACGGTGAACCCGGGAGCCACACTGCAGCTCTACGGTGGCACCGGCGCCGGCACCGCGTTTCTGTTCGGCCCAGTCCTGGGCGGTAGCGGCACCATCGTCAAAGACGGCGCAGCCGCGGTCGTCCTGACCAACGGTGCCAACACGTTTACCAACGGCATCACGATCAACAGCGGCATTCTGGCGATCAACACCGGTGCGGTCGGCGGTGCCGGCAATGCGGCAGGCCAATTCTGCGGCGGTGGTGCCATGACCCCTACCAACGTCATCACCGTCAACAGCGGTTCGGTCTTGTCACTCGACTTCATTGCCCCGCTTGGCCAGAGCAGCGTGCTTCCGGCTTTCGCTCCGTCGGTGGTCGTCAATGAAGGTGGCCAGCTTGGCGGCGGGACCAACACCGTGGCCTTCGTTGCAAACGTCACCCTGAATGGCGGGTTGGTCGAAGTGCATGATGGCGCTCCTCATGGTGGCTTCAACACGGATCTGACCCTGGTCGGCACCGTGATCGTCGGTGGCTCCAGCACGACTCCCTCGGTGATCCACACCACAGGAACAGGCCCGTATGCCAACATCTCCCTCGGCTCTTCCGGCCTGCCGGGCACGGTGTTCCAGGTAGCGGATGTCACGAGCAGCAGTGCGGCGGACCTTGTTTGCACGACAGTCTTCCAGGACATTCAGGGGGCCGCAAGCCCGCTGACCAAGACTGGTCCTGGAACGATGTCGATCAGTGGTACGATGACCTACACCGGTTCCACCCACGTGGCGGCCGGCGAACTCCAGCTCGACACCGCCTACCTCGCTGACGCCTCCGCGGTTGTCATCGATGCCGGTGCCAAGCTGACCCTGACCCATACCAGCGCCGATACCATCTCGACCCTGACTCTCGGCGGCGTCCAGGTGGCGGCGGGAACCTATGGTTCCACCACCAATACGACTCCCGGCATCATCCAGACGCCCTACATCCAGGGTACTGGCATGCTGCTTGTCACCAACGGTCCGGTCACCGATCCGTACGTCCTCTGGGCTTCCCAGATCAGCGACTCCGCCCAGCGCGGCCGCACGGCCGACCCGGATGGAGACGGCTTCACCAATGAGCAGGAATACCTGTTCGGCACCTCGCCCGTCGCCGCCAACGGATCGCTCTCGCGAATCGTCAACACCGGCTCCGGCCTCGTGCTTCGCTGGAACCAGCGCACCACTGGCACCAGCACCTATGTGCTCAAGGAAAGCACCACTCTTGCGAGTGGCTCGTGGACCACGAGTTCGATCACGGTGACCGATGCCTCCGTCCAGGACGTTCCGGATTACACGAAGAAGGAAGCCGTGGTCCCGGTTGACAGTGTCCGCAAGTTCTATCGTCTCGAAGCGACGGAATGATCCATCCCGGCTCTCCCGATTGGGTCGGGAGGGTGTTCACTTCCGGGAATCGTTGAAAAGTGATTCCCCGCGAAACCCGAAGGCCACCAGGAAAACCTCTCCTGGTGGCCTTTTCGCGCCCGGCTTGTCGCGGCGTAGTCGATTCTCGGGAACCGCCGCCAAGGATATGGCATGCAATCAAGTCGGGCCAACTGACGTCATATCTCTGGAAAGATTAGCCGTTCGTCCCGGTGGCTGGCACGCGAGCCGCCCGGGATTCCGGATGGTGGTCAGTAGCTGGTTCGGATTGGTAACGGCAAGAATCCGTCGGTCTCCTTAACTCGGCCCTTCCGAAACCGCGCACGTGCAGGATGCTGGGGATATGCAGCGCGGCCTCCCTCTACCTTTGCAAAGTCCTTCTGCCTACCAGCCTTCGCGGGCCGGACAGTCCCGCCGGGCCGTTGCTCCAGTGTATGAAGCACCGGCTGACGCGACTCATCGCGCGGGGCCGGCCGCGAAGCCCAGGACCTTCTGGCAAAAGCTGGGCGGCCGTTCGCTTACGATCTCCATCGTACTTCACACGGTCATTCTTCTCATCGGGCTCGTTTGGATTTTCCAGATCATTCCAAACAAGACCCCTGATGTGGACTTTCTACCCAAGGGTGGCGGGGGCGGCCAGTTGGGTGCCAAGAGCGAGACCAATATGAAGAAGCGGGCCACGATGACGACCATGAACGCTCCGCGGCTGGTGGCGAAGAATGCCGTCAGCACCTTCAGCCTTCCCGAGCCCGATCCGGCCTCGGCCCTCTCGTCGGTCGGGGCACTCGGTTCCAGTGGAATGGCGGCCGGTCTTGGCGGCAGCGGCAGCGGTGGCGGAAAGGGAGATGGCAAGGGCAAGGGCTTCGGAAATGGCACCGGTCCGGGCATGGGCGGACGTGGTGGGATGAACCCCTTCGGCATGCTCGATCCGAATGCCAACGCGCTGACAGGCATTCTCTACGACACCAAACAGACCAACAAGCAGCAGGCGACCAACCTTTCCGAGCCGCAGTTCCTGGAGGTGGTCAGTGATTTCGTGAAGCGAGGCTGGAATGAGCGGTCGCTTGAGAAATTCTACCAGGTCCCGAACAAGCTCCACCTCACACGGCTCTATATCCCGGCGATGGACGCTTCGGCGGCTCCCAAGGCATTCAACAGCGATATCGCCCCCAGTCGCTGGGTGATTGTCTACCGCGGCGTCGTCTCCCCGCCGAAAACCGGGCACTACCATTTCGTGGGATGCGCGGATGACATGATCGCCGTGAGGTTCAACGGGAAGCCGGTTCTGGATGCCGGGTACGCGTCTGCCTACTTTGGAAAGGAGATGTCTGGTCCTCTCGTTCAGGTCTTCACCGGTCGTGCGAACAACAAGGACATGGAGCGTGAGCTTCGGCATTACTTCAAGGTGCCGGCGAGCACCTACCAGTACCCGACAACCTCGGTGTATAACGTCCGGATGAACGGCCTGCTGGTGGGTGAGGATTTCGAAGCCCGTGAGGGAAGTTCCTACCCGATTGAAATTCTGATCAGTGAGGTGCCCGGTGCCGTGTTCGGTGCCTGTCTACTCATCGAGGAAGTTGGAGCGACCTACCAGAAAGCCTCAACCGGGGCACCGATCCTTCCGCTTTTCCGTCTTGATGCCGGAGTGCCGGAGCCCACTTCGGATTCCACCTATTCTCCTCCATATGACCCACAGGGGCCTGTTTGGAAATTCGTTGGAGGCTCAGGCAAACTGGGCATCTGACCATTCCTTTCCTGGGTAAAATGCAAATACAATGAGCGAATGGCCGGACAGCGATGTCCGGCCATTCGATTTGTATGGAGCCAGCCCAATTTCCAGCGCCAGCCAGCGATGATCTTCTCTCTGACAAGGATTGCACCGCTTCCGGGCGGGGAAGCCGAACGTGACCATGTTCGAGCGGAGAGTGAAAGACCCCCATCGGGGGTCAGCGCGGGGGGATGGACGATGAGCCTCGTCGATAAACGTGACGCATTCATCGTCTTCGTACTGGAGTGGGCGGTTTATAAATGACTTGGCTGAAACCCAAGGTCGGCGCGACGCGATTGAGCTGCGTTCTTGAGGGCGCCTCATGTACGGAATGGCTCCATTCCCCGAACAAGCCCAGAACATCCGAACGGCGTCCTGTATGAAGCGTCTCTGTGGGATGAAGAGACGGATTCGTCACTTGAACTTGCGCGCATGAAATGTCTCGGGCCTCAGAAGCCTCCGGCCACATTCGGGACGAGAGCCCCATCCTTGGCCGTCCTGTGTAGGCGACGGAAACGAAGATCCACCCGATGAGGGAACGACCCGCTGTGGTGGCCAAGTTGGATCCGGGGAGGGTCGGCATTCCATCCATTCTGAAAATGGGTGGCGCGCGACTGCCAACACTCCTGTGTCGGCAGCCCCACTTCGAATCAGCTCACTGCGGCTTTCTTTCAGGCTCCCGGAAATCCTGGAATCCAGCGACTTCAGGCGCGATCGTGGCGCTTCCACCGTAAACAAACATGACCATGCGCGAGCGCGGGTCATGCAGCCACTTGGTCTGGCAGATCGGATGGACCTTCTGGTCCCCCGGTACCATGAAGGCGAGCGCCACGTCATACTGGCCGGCCCCGGGCGTGGGCTCATCCATCACAGTGCTGGACTGCGGCTTCATTGCCAGCTTCTGGCTGCCCACGTTGCCGCCGATGGAGTTTGGCGTCAGGTTGTACCACATCATCTGGCCTCGCTTGAACTTCTGCTCGTCGGCCTCGATGAGCTGGATTCTGACCGGGGCGACTTTGTTTGCCGGATCGCTGCTGAGGATCAGGTAGAAATCCAGCATGGCCTCCGACACCTTCGCTGAAGGAGCTCCCGCAGGTAGTTCCTCCGGCTTGGTCACGGCCTTTGGAACCAGGCTGAGCGTCCGCTCTCCAGAGGGCAGCTCATACACCGGAGAGAAGTTCATTTCAGGAAGCTGCACCTCTTGGGAGGCCGTCCCATCGAATAGGAAGAGCTTGGCTGGCGCACTTGCCGGCGGGTTCAGGAATAGAATCCGACAGAAGCGCTTCTTGGGTTTCTCCTGGGCCGCGGCAACGAATGGAAAAAGCAGGGCAAAGACGAAAGCGAAGCGCATGGGTTTAAATATCATTGGTGGAGAGCCAGCGGAAGGAAACAACCTCAAAACGCCGGCCGAACAGCATGTTTGCTTGTTGCTTGGTGTTCACCGTTCCGGTGGAGTTGGAAAGGTCGGCAGTCGCAGCGTCGTCAGTCGGATCGACGAAGTCTTTCGACCGACGCACGGTGGCTTCACACACGGCACGGGCTTTCACGGTCTTTCCGCTGGCATCGCGTGCATCACCATAGGCCCTGATGGTGAAAGTGTCGTCCCGTACCGAAAGGATGGGAGCGAGTTGACGCAGCACATCGGCCTGGCGGGTCCAGCCGGGCAGACCGTAGAGGCTGTAGCCCTGGGCCGCCTCCGGATAGGTGTATTCGCTGGGGACTGTTGTCGGAGCCGGAGTCGTGGCCGAAATATTGGAGCTGCTCGAGGTAGACGTCTGCAGCACCTGATACGGGTTCAACGCCGTGTTGGCGGCCAGCTTGTTGAGTGCGGTCTGGATTGCGCCGGCCAAGGCCAGATCTCCCGACGAAAGCTGGCGATTCACGAACTCGGAAAGCGAGAGGAAGGGACCGCGCAGCCGAACCTGATTCACAATTTCGGTGGACAGAAAGTCGAGCTGCTTTTCGGTAAACACCCGGTAGCCGGTGAATTGGGCGGCATCAGGGCGCGCACCGGAGGAGCCGGCTTGCGTGCATTCCACATCGCCGGCGACCGTGAGGCGGCTGAAGGCATAGTCGGTTGGGCCCGATAGCGCAGGATTGCCATTGGCGTCTTCATAGGGAACCCTTTCGTTGCGAGCGTGTCCGAGCAGGGCGCGCCATGCCTTCACCGAAGTCGAGTTCACATTGAACATGCCTTCGACTTCAAGGCGGGACGCGATCGTTTTCCAGGAAGTCGCAGCAGTGCCGACGTTTTTCGTGGCCACCGTGGTCGCAGCAGAGGACGAGACACTGGCGGCCGAAATGTCCGCGGGCAGAGCCTTATAGGCCCGGTTGGCAAGCGGCTTGGCGGGAACAGTGAGGAAGTCGGTGTAGACCTTGCGGGGATTCGAGGATGCCGGAGGAGCTCCGAATGCAGCGGGATCCGTGGCGATTGACGAAACGAACCAGTCATCGAAGAGCACGTGGTTCAGGCAGTAGGAATCGTCAAACTGCATGTTTTCCTCGCCTTTGGTACCCAGGGTCGCGCCCGACACGTTCGCCGACGGGATCAGGGGAGTGGCATCGCTGTTGGCGATCAGGTTGTAACTGAAGGGCGGCACCGGATTGTCGAAGCGGGCGTCCCAGCCCTGGAGTTCGCCAAGCGAACACAGCGGGCGGGTGGGAAGCTCTCCGATCACGCAGCGGCTGAGACCGGTGGCGACCTTGAAGCCCGTCATGATGAATCCGCGGTTGTTCGCTCCCACGTCCGGAAGGACTGGATCGTTGGCGGTGAGGCCCTTGAAGCTGTATTCAAATGGGGAATTCACATTGTGGCCGACACCCGGGTAGGCATACATGAGGCCCGGCTCGATCTGGCTTTTCAGGCCCATGGCCGTGTAGCTGACGAAGGGACTGGATTGAACGAATCCCTTGGATGGCAGGTTGGTGTTGCTGGCCATCCGCGTTCCGAACATGACCGAGAGGAATGGGGTCGGAATCGAACTCGCGACTTGGGCGAGCGTGGGTGCCGGCAACTTGTTTGCGGAGATGGGCGGGTAGGCCGCGTCGGCGAGGGATTTCTTGTAGGACATCCGGTAGGCCATTACCTGGGTTCCGGAGATTCTCATGTCCATATACATGCCCACTCCAATGGCATTTCCGCCGGCTGAGGGATCATTGTATTCGCAGTTGCATTCCAATCCCGTCGTAATCGCGCTGCTTCCGGGCTTGGAGATGGTTCCAATGTCGTACTCCACCCCATTGCCGGCCGTGTAGCCAGGCTTGAGGATGACCGGGTTGACTCCAGGAGTTGGAGCGGGATTTGCCGACGTGGGCGGCGGAATGGTGAAAACCCGCGTTTCGCCCGGAGCCAAGGTATCGATGCCTCCCTTGATTTGGTAAGTAGTTGGACCCGTTACGCCCCGAATACCCCGATTGGCGGAGTCAACCAGACTTTCTCCCTGAAGCGTCAGTACCTTGCCGGCGAATTTGTCGCTGGGAAAAATCGGTTGGCCTCCCACTTTGTAATCGAGAACCGGCGGGATGCACATGTGCAGCTCGAGGTTGATGTCATCGGCAAAGGCCGCGATCTTCACGTTGTAGGGGTTCCAAAGTGTGATCACCGGCTGGACGACAAGCTTCAGGGCATAGGTTGGAGCGGCCGAGGTGCCCCCTTGGACCGCGCGATGGGAAAAAATCCATTGCACGCGGGCGATCAACGGCATCAACCGGATGGAGTGAAGGTAGTCCGCAGGTCCGTTCCAAATATCGAATCTGGTAATGTTGACCGAAGGGCCCGAGGTGGTGGGGGTCTGGTTCTTGTAGAGCAGCGCATAGTTGACCAGGTTGGTCCAACTGCAGACAGCGCCGGTGTTGTAAATCGGTGCCGCGTTGCCCGAGCTCCGACGATAGTCGCACCAGTAATAGGGCAACGAGTGCTTCGCGTAGTAGTCGGAGCTTGTGGCCGTGCCGTAGATGAGATCCTTGGTCGGGAGGGCGCGGAACATTGGCGTGCTGGAAAGGGAGCTCCAGTTTTCAGAGGCCAGCGAGAGATCCTTGCGCCAACCGCCGGTGGCGGAGTTGGTGAGCAAGCCGGATGCGGTCGTGGAAAGGTCGTGGAAATAGGTCTGGGACACCGCGGTGCCGGCCCCGATCAGGTCGCTTTGTTTGATACTGACCGCTTTCAGCGCCGGCGTTACCGAGGTGGGGTCGCTCAGGGTGCCTTGGGAAAGGACCGTGTTGAGACCGAAGGTGGACGGGTCCGCCACCGAATGCGATTTCGACAGCAGTGCCCACCCGGAGGGAGTCGAACTGGAAGGCTCATAGGGCTTCGGCAGGCGTGCCTTTTGATTTTCCCCGCTCACCCACCATGCGTAGGATCCGCTATAGGTGTTGGCAGCATTCTGAACGCCCACGGGGTCGAGAAAAATCTGGCGCTGGTTGGGAAGTATGGTGCCTACCGTGCCCGGCCCCACGAGGCTCACCCGCTGCGTGCCACCCAGGGTGGCGGCGCTGCCGGCCACGGTGGACGGAGGAATGGCTAGATCGTTGTTCACCGGGGCCGAGGTCAGCCATTCCAGAAATCTCGCCTTCTTGTGGTTGCTGTAATCGGGAGCGGTCGGAAGACCGGTGGTCGGGAGATGGTCAGTGCCTTCCCAGCTTTTCCAGACGCCCAGCACCGGCGGATTGTTGGGGTCGACCAGATCGGCCTTGGCGGTGATGCGGGTGTCTGGACCGGCGTTCTTCTGAAGTTCACCGATCGCCAGCATCAGTGCCATCTTGGCATTGCTCCGGGCGATGGCCATGTCCGTCGATTGAGACGCTGCCCGCAGGCTGATGGTGCTCAGTGAAAGAAAGCCCAGCGCGATGATGGTAAGGAGCACCATCATGGAGAGGGTGATGATCAGCGCGAATCCGCGTTGACGCCGGGTCCTTCCCGCAGAAGTGAGAAAAGTGTTCATGGGGTTTTGGAGGTTGGTTCCGAACGGGGCCGGAACCGTCGTGTGAAAGGTCGAATTTAAAGGGTGGGTTGACTGCAATGATGGAAACCGCGCCAGCCACCGACTGAGGTGGGTTGGCGCGTCTCAAGTGCGTCTGCCGATGACCCGGCAGTGACTTGGGCCCTTTGAATGCGATGCGAAACGAGTCTCAGATTCACCTGGGGCAGGCTGGCGAATCGGGCGGGACAAACGGAAAAACTGGATTGGAGAAAGCGGCTCATCGTAGGGTCTCCAGCAAGATTTCGAGAGGCTGGCGCCGTCGATCGGTGGGGACTTAGACAATACACAAGAATCTCGGATCAGCCCGAAACCGGAAGAATTGAGTTAGCCAAACCGACAAATTGTTGCCGTTACCAATTTTGATCGGTTACTATCCGCCTGTTGACATCTACCCCCACGTCATGACGTAAATTGATGCGGGAATGCCGCCTCAATCACTTGCGCTCACAAGGTTCGTGTTGATTTTGGCCATTGCGATTGCGCTAAATCACTTTCGATGGCCAAAGTAACTACAATGGAGTAACGATGAGCATTTCGGCTCTCGCCAAGATCATTTCCAACCTGTCAGGTCTGGTGAAGGTACGCCCCGCAACTTTCACGAACGACCAGTCGGGGAGACACCATCATGTTGCGAGGAGGCAACGTCGAATTGGCGATCCGTTCCCGGAGAGCGTTGAATGCGGTAAACGCGATTTCCCGGCACGGCTGTTCCATCGACGTGAGCGGAATCGTCAGAAGACCGGCAAACCGTACGTTGTCGAACCCCACCAGGCGCAGATCCCTCGGGATCTGCACACCCAACCGGTTCAGGGTTTGGAGCAACTGCGCGGCAATCTGATCGGTGGCGCAGAGGATCGCGTCCAACTGGCGGGCCTGTGCGAATGAGCGGACGAATTTCGAGTCCGTGGGTTCTCCGGTGTAAACGAATGGATGCGGAGCTTTCAGGCCGTGGTCGAGCATCGCGATGCGGGCCCCGGCGATGCGCGCATCAACGGTCGAAGCCGTGAACGGTCGGATGACGTAGGCCAGCCGCTTTGCACCCATCTTGATGAGATGTTCTGCCAGCATGTAGCCGCCGGCAAAGTTGTCCACGCCCACAAGGTCAAACTCGCTCCGGCTTGGAAAAGGCCCGATATCGCGATCGATCAGCACCACCGGAATTCCCGCCTGGGTCAACCGTTCCGTGATCCGGTGATTGCAGGCCTCTCGATCCTTCTGGTGCTCGAACGGCACGAACAATACCCCCGCGACCCCCCGTTCGATGAAGCGGGAGCAGAGATCCTCCGCTTCTTCCACGGTCATCTTGGCGTCACTGATGGGCGTTCCACTCAGGCCGGACCAAAGCCCGAAGTCGTTGACCCTCGCCAGTCTCGCCAGTTCACCGCATATCGATTCGAAGATGTCCGTCTGTCCAAGGCTCGGAATGATGACGCCTAATTGCTTGCTTGGCACGTGGGCAAGGGGGACGCGTTCGGTTCCTGTCCTCACATAGGTACCCGAGCCCGCCCGTCGATCCACCAGCCCTTGCTCCTGAAGGCTGCGTAGCGCCCTTCCGATGGTCGGACGCGAAACGGCGAAACGATTGAGCAACTGGATCTCGCTCGGTAGCCTCCCGGTCTGGCTGTATTTTCCGGCCAGGATCTCGGTCGCCAGTTCCAGTGAAATGGCATGGTGCTTGGTCGAGGTATCCATTTGACGATCCTGTCAGATCTGAAGGCGGAAGCGAAGTGGCCGCTTCTTATGGACCCGGACACCTCGCTTGTAAATGCCGGATACCATCGACTGTTCAGCCTGCCTTGGAATTGGTAAAAATCGGAGACGACAGCTTCGGTGTCCGATTGATTACTGAATCTCGGAGAAGGCGCGACCGTTCCACCGGGGAACTCTGTTGCAATGAGCCTTCAGCCTTGGCGAAGATAGGCACCGCAGCTTTCCCGCACGATCATTCTCGGGGTCATGATGATATTGCGCGGGGGGAGCGAAGAGTTCGCCATACGTTCGCGAAGAGCCGTAAAGGCTGTCAGGGCGATGTCACGGCAGGGTTGTTCCATGGTGGTGAGAGGGACCGTGAGGAGACTGGCGAAGCGGACATTGTCGAAGCCGACCACCCGCAGTTCATTGGGCACGCTCACTCCGAGGCGATTGAGTGACTGGAGCAGTTCCGCCGCCACATGATCGCTGGTGCACATGATGCCGTCCAACTGACGGGATTGAGCGAACGAGCGCACAAACTTGGTATCGGCCGGGTCTCCGGCGTAGACGAAGGGATGGGGGGTTTCCAAGCCGTTGTTGATCATGGCGATGCGGGCCCCCGCGATGCGGGCGTCCACGGTCGAGGCGGTGAGCGGCCGCGTCACGTAAGCCAGCCGTCGTGCTCCCAGCTTGATCAGGTGCTGGGCCAGAAGATATCCGCCGGCAAAATTGTCCACACCGACGATGTCGAATTCGCTGCGGGTTGGAAATTCCCCAATGTCGCGATCAATCAGCACGACAGGGATTCCAGCCTGGGAGAGGCGTTCGGTGATCCGCCGGTTACTCTCCTCGCGGTGGAGCCGGTGTTCGAAGGGCACAAAAAACACGCCCGAGACGCCTCCTTCAATGAAGCGGGTGCAGAGATCCTCCGCCTCGTCCACGGTCATATTGGCATCCGCCGCGTGCAATCCACTCACGCTGGACCACAACCCAAAGTCGTTAACGCGGGCAAGACGGGCCAGTTCCCCGCAGATCGACTCGAGAATCCCCGGCTGGCTTGGGATGATCATCCCCATCTGCTTGCTGACGACCTCGGATTTGGCGGAGCCGCCGTGATCCAATCGCACATAGGTACCGGAGCCGGCCCGGCGTTCGACAAGCCCCTGCTCCTGCAGGCTGCGCAAGGCCCGGCCAATCGTGGGCCGCGAAACCTCGAAGCGCTTCAGCAACTGGATCTCGCTGGGAAGGCGTCCGGTCTGGCTGTACTTTCCAGCCAGAATTTCGGTCGCCAATTCCCGCGAAATGGCGTGGTGCTTGGTCGAGTTGTCCATGTGGGGAGCGGTCAGAACTGCTTTGGAAACGGATATGACCGGTTTCTTGGTTCGCTGTCAAATCAGATATTGTTGATCGCATCGGTTGATCGAGCCGGTATATGGCAAGTCGGAGGGCGGCTGCGGCCTTTTTCCATCCCATTTCCAACGAATCCTGACATGAGCCGATTTTTCCGAAGTGCAATCCGGTCCCTGGTCTTTCCAATCCTTGCGATGCGGGCGTTGGGGGCCGATGTCTCCATCGGCCATCTCGGGACGACAGATTACGGTGGTTGGGAGGCGACCGGTACCGCCTTTGAAAAGGGCCCGGCTTCCGGTGATCTGCTCCGGAAACTGGAAATCGAGAATGCAGGAGATGCCCAAGTCATTTCCAGTGAGATCGACGGCGATGGGCCGACCGGCACGTTGACCTCTCCTGAATTCAAAATTGAAAAGCCGTATATCTCGTTCCGGATCGGCGGTGGGGACTATGAGCAGCACGCCTGCATGAACCTTCTCATCGACGGTAAGACCGTGAAGAGCGCCACCGGGTGGAACAGCGACCACTTGTTGCCGGACGCCTGGGATGTCCGCGCCCTGATTGGGAAAACTGCGCGGATCCAGATCGTGGACAATGCCACGGGGACCTGGGGACACGTGAATGTCTCCCGCGTCGTGCAGACCGATGCACCGGAGCGGATGCCACTGGCCAGGCAACCGCTCTATCAGGAAACGCTGCGTCCCCAGTTTCATTTCACCGCCCGCCAGTGGACGATGGACCGGCTCAATCCGGGGATGCGCCAGGAGGGTTGGGTGAACGACCTCAATGGCATGATTTACTATGAGGGAGAGTACCATCTTTTCGCCCAGCGCTGGCACAAGTGCTGGATTCACGCTGTAAGCCGGGACCTGGTTCACTGGACGGAACTGCAACCGGCGTTTACGGAAGTGAAGCTCGATTCGGGCGTCCAGTCCGGCACCTGCGTCATCGACTATAAAAATACCTCCGGCCTGTCACCGGATCCGGCGATGCCGCCGATGGTGGCGTTCTGGACCCGGGCGGACAACCACAGCCATGGCCTTTCCTACAGTCTCGACCATGGGCGCACCTGGAAGTTTTACGACAAAAACCCGATCCTCGATTTCCCCGAGCGGGACCCGAAGGTGTTCTGGTACGCACCCGGCCAGCACTGGGTCATGATGATGTATGGCAGCGGCAAGTACCACGTTTTCACCTCGAAGAATCTTCTCGAATGGAAGAATGAAAACAAGCCGGTCGCGAACAGCTACGAATGCCCTGATTTGTTCGAGCTGGCTGTCGATGGCGATGCGTCCAGGAAGAAATGGGTGCTGATCCAGGGTGACGGCCACTACAGCACCGGCACGTTCGATGGGATCGAATACAAGGAGGAGGAGGGCGGGCGGCACGCCTGTGATGTGGGTCCGAATTTTTATGCCACGCAGACGTTCAACAATGTTGAGACCGGAGACGGCCGGCGAATCCAGTGCGCCTGGATGCGTGAGCCGAATTTCAAGGACATGCCGTTCAACCAGCAGATTTCGTTTCCGTGTGAGCTTACCCTTCACACCACCGGGACTGGCCCGCGGATTTTCCGTCAGCCGGTTCGCGAGATTGAAATGCTTCAGACGGGAGCGGACGAATGGCATGAGCGGGTGCTGAAGGCGGGGGAGACGCTGCCATTGAAGCGCTCAGGCCAGTTGTTCCGCATCCTGGCCGAAGTTGCCATTCCTGAAGGGGCGAAATTGACGTTCAACCTCCGTGGGGAAGCGGTGGTACTGACTTCGAAATCCATGGCCTCCGGAAGTCCGGCGGTGGAAGTGCAGGGACCGATTGAGTCGGTGGAGATCCTGCTCGACCGCGCCTCCATCGAAACCTTCGTCAATCAAGGGGAGCTTTCCTCCACGCGTTACATCGAGCCACGTCAATACGGGCTGTCAGTGAAGGCGGAGGGCGGTCCGGTCACGATCCACAGACTTCGGGTATTTGAACTGCGGTCGAGTTGGGTGGAGGTGCCACAGAAATGAACGCCCCGTGGGGAAGCGGTCATGACGACTCCGAATTTGTCACGACTGGAATTCGTAAGCTCCGGCGAGTAGGTTCTTCCGATTTCCTGACGGTGAGGGATTTTCGTTTTGGAAACTGACCGGGAGTCGCCTCGCGGTCGTGCCTGCACTGGCGGCGCCAGTATTCACACTCGTTGCACCATTACCCCATGCCCGGACCCAGCTTCATGAAACCCTCGCATCTGCGCCTGTGCGCGGCCTTTTTCTCGTTGATCAGCGCCTGTGACGCGGCGCTGATTTCGACTTCGCCCCGTTGTGAATATCTCACGGATCCCCGCGGTGTGGCCACTCTGCAGCCGCGGCTTTCGTGGGTGGTGGAATCTACCCAACGCGGGGAGAAGCAGACTGCTTATCAGATTTTGGTGGCGTCCACGCCGGCGCTATTGGCCCAGGACAAGGGTGATCTTTGGGACACCGGCAAGGTTCAGAGCGATGAGACAATTCAGATTGCCTATGCCGGATCGAAGCTCGCTTCCCGTTCACAGTGCTACTGGAAGGTACGTTCATGGGACAAGGAAGGCCAGCCAGGGGCATGGACCAAGCCAGCGAGTTGGACGATCGGCCTGATGGAAGCCACCGACTGGGCCGCGAAGTGGATCGATGCCGGTCCGCGCCAGAAGGTGGCTTCCCGTCAAGCATCGGCCGTGATCATTCAGGCCGTCTACGAAGCCGTGGACGGCTCCGGATCTCTGGACGTGACCGCCAAGCTCAAGAGCCTTCCTCCCGGTGCTTCCGTGAGCGTCTCGAATGACGATCTCGGCAAGGATCCCGCCTACAACCACCTCAAGCACCTGAAGGTGGATTACGAGGTCGGCGGCGTCAAAACCACTCGCTACTTCGAGGAAAACGCATCGATGAATTTTCCGGCCGACCTGATTCCGCCGCCGGTCATCACCCGTGCCGTGTATGAAGCCGAAGATGGCAAGGGCTCGCTGGACGTGACCAAACTTCTCAACAAGAAGGCCGAGGTTGGCCAATTCCGGATCGGCGTCGAAAACGTCGACCTCGGCAACGACCCCGCCCCATCCCACAAGAAAGTCCTGCGCATTGACTTCACCTCGAACGGTGAAACCCACACGAAAACCATCCCTGAAAAAATGGCTTTCGTGTACCCGTCGGACCTCATGCGGATCAGTTCGATTCCGTATCTGCGCCGCGGCTTCGCGCTGACAAAGCCTGTTGCCAAGGCCACCCTCTACGCCACGGCATTGGGGGTTTATGAACTGCGGATGAATGGCCAGCGGGTCGGAGACCACATCCTTGCCCCTGAATGGACCGACTACAAAAAGCGCCTCCGCTACCAGGAATATGACGTCACGCCGCTGGTCGCAGCCGGCAACAACGTCATTGGTGCGCAGGTGGCCAACGGCTGGTATGCCGGCCACATCGGCAATGGCCATTACCAGTACTGGGGCAAGAGCCCCGCGCTGTATGCCCAGCTCGAAATTACTTATCAGGACGGCACCACCGACCGGATCATCACTGACGACAAGTGGAAGACGCACACCGGAGCCCTCCTCGCATCCGATTTCATGCTTGGAGAGGACTACGATTCCCGGAAGGAAATCGCCGGCTGGGACAAGCCATCGTTCAACGACTCCGAATGGCTCAATGTCGTCGAGCGGGAAGAGAAGCCGCGAGAAATGAACGGTCAGGTCGTGGAGCCTGTCCGTGAGTTGATGGAAATTCAGCCGAAGACACTCACCGAGCCTGCACCCGGCCGTTGGACATTTGACCTTGCCCAGAACATGGTCGGCGTCGTGCGGCTGAAAATCTCCGCCGCCGCCGGCACCAAGATCACCATCCGCCACGCGGAGATGCTCAATCCTGATGGAACGGTCTACACTGACAACCTGCGCGGTGCCCCATCGATCGACACCTACACCTGTAAAGGTGGCGGCATGGAAATCTGGCAGCCGAAATTCACCTTCCACGGGTTCCGCTATGTGGAGCTCACCGGCCTTTCCAACAAGCCTGCAAAGGACGCCGTCACCGGCATCGTGTTCGGCTCGGATACCCCGAAGACCGGGGACTTCGCCTGCTCGGACAGCCGCGTCAACCAGCTCCAGTCGAATATCGTGTGGGGCCAGCGGGGCAACTACCTGAGCGTTCCCACCGATTGTCCGCAACGCGACGAGCGTCTCGGCTGGATGGGCGATGCGCAGGTCTTCGTCCGCACCGCCACCTACAACTCGGATGTGGCGGCGTTCTTCACCAAGTGGCTGGTTGATGTGACCGATAGCCAGAGCGGCCAGGGCGCGTTCATGGATGTATCTCCTGCCGTGGGTGTCGGCGGTGGCGTCCCGGCCTGGGGCGATGCCGGCGTCATCTGCCCCTGGACCATCTACCAGGCCTATGGCGACGTCCGCCTGCTCGAGCGCCAATATCCTTCCATGGTCCGCTGGATCGACTTCTGCCAGGCTTCCAGCACCAACGGCATCCGCACCAGCGGTCGTGGCAATGACTACGGTGACTGGCTGTCCATCGGTGCTGACACCAGCAAGGAGCTGATCGGCACCGCCTACTCCGCCTATTCCACCAACCTCGTGGCGAAGGCCGCCGCCGCTCTCGGCAAGACTGCGGACGCGGCGACCTACGAAGCCCGCTTCCAGGAAATCCGAAAAGCCTTCATCGCCAAGTATGTCTCGGCGGATGGACACGTCGCCGGAGAGACCCAGTGCGGCTACGTGATGGCCTTGAAGTTCGGCCTTGTTCCCGACGAACTGCGTGCCAAGGCCGCCGATTACCTGGAGAAGGACATCATCGCGAAGGGCTATCACCTTTCCACCGGCTTTGTGGGTGTCAGCTACCTTCTTCCGGTGCTGACTCAGGCCGGCAAGGTGGACGCGGCTTACCGCCTCCTGCTGCAGGACACGTTTCCATCATGGCTGTTCTCGGTGAAGATGGGAGCCACCACGATCTGGGAACGCTGGGATGGCTGGACGCCAGACAAGGGCTTCCAGAACATCGGCATGAACTCGTTCAACCACTACTCGCTGGGCTCGTGTGGCGAATGGCTCTACTCCTCGGTGGCCGGCATTTCCAGTGATCCCGCGACACCCGGATTCAAGCAGATCATCATTCATCCGGTTCCGGACGCAAAGTTGACCAAGGCCAGCGGCCAACTGCGGTCGATTCATGGGCTTATCGGCAGTGTCTGGAGCACCTCCGGTGACAACTTCTCTCTGACCGCCACTGTTCCCACCAACACGACCGCCACCGTCTACGTTCCCTGCAAGGATGCGTCCTCGGTCATGGAGTCGGGCAAGCCCGCGAAAAATGCAGAAGGAGTGAAGTTCCTCCGGATGGAAAATGGCGCGGCCGTATTTGCGGTCGATTCCGGCCGCTACCAGTTCACCTCCAAGGCCGGCTGATTTCGGCAAAACTCTCGGAAAGCCCGGAGCGCGTGTCGTTTCGGGCTTTTTTTATTTCGACGCCCAGTTGCTGGTGCGCGGCAGCAAGGGCAGCTTCATCGAAATCGAGATTCCCGCGGCCAACGGGGCCCTCCGTCAATTGCGAATGGCGGCGACGAAGGCACCGGATTTCGGCATCTTATCCATCACCGTGAACGGCAAGGCCGCAGCGGCATTCGATGCCTACTCGAGCTCTGTCGTGCACGCCGACGAAGTCACGCTTGGCACCTTCACCCCCGTGGACGGGAAATACATCGTGAAGATCGAAGTGAACGAAACGAACGCGGCCACCACCGGGCCGCGTTACTATTTTGGAATCGACTACTTCAGGCTGGAGAAACCCTGAGTGACTCAGGCGCGTTTGGAGGAACGCTGGGCCACTTCGAGCCACTTGCGGATCACGGATGGGAAATCCATCGAGGCAGAGGACTCGCGGCTGAAATACCCGGACTCGATTTCCGAGATCTGGGTATTCAGGGCCGCCTTGTCGCTGTCCGACAGCGCCTGTTCGTGACTGGAGCGGATGCGGCGCAGGAAGGCCACCGTGGTGAAGGGAGTGGGATCGGCCGGAACAGTGAGGCTGTTCGGCCCCTCGGTCTTCACGGACTTCTTGCCGCGGCTGAAAAACACCACCAGCGCGGCGATGGCCGCGAGGATCAGTGCCCCGATGACCGTGTCACGAAGACCATTGCCGAAATGGCCGGTCAGTTTCACACCGGTAGCCGCCTGGGCGGCGTCCACGTTCACGAGGTCGGCATCCTGATAGTGCTTGTACTCGATGGACGCAGGCGTGACTCCGGCTTTGAGCTTGGGGAAGGGGAACATCACGTCGCCACGGAGGTCGGCCTTGCGGCGGTAGGTCAGTTGCCAGTTGCGATCGGCCTGCGGCAGCTTCTGTTTGCCGTCACTGACGAACTGGGAGACCGAGAGGTTTCCATCGACGACTTCCATGTCGAATCCCTCGTGAGCGGTGTCGAACAGCTTGTCGATATTCGGGATCACACCCTGGCCGCGAGCCTGGATTTCCACGACGACCTTGCCGTCCTTCCACTCGCGTTCGTCCATGGTCTGGCTGAGCGTCAGATCAGCGCAGGGGCGGTTGCCTGCGTCGCTGTCCTTGGCGTCGAGCGGTTCAACCTGGGACATCACCGGCAGCACCACCTGACCCGGCTGGTCCATGAAATCCATGTCCATCTGGATCGAGGGAATGCGGTCCACGGCGGCGTTCTTGGCGCGCAGCACCACGTAGGCGAGTGGGGTTTCCACCCAGCCATCGCGGGGAAGATCGATGGTCTTCACCGCCGCATCGTGGAAGGTAATGGAAACAACCTCGAAGGTCTCATCGAGGGCGGCGTGGATGTTCTTGGTGAAGTCGTCCCGGAGGTTCTTGTTCGCTCCCGGATCGGCACCGCCATACATCATCCGCTGCTGGCCGGATTGGTTCTGGATGTATTTGCTGAAGCCACCGCTTTCACGCAGCAACTGGCGGGTGGTTTCCAGCGAAACGAATGCACCGAAGGGCTGGGAGTAGCCGACCCGGCTCGGCCCATCGACCTTCACCCGCAGTTGGATCTCGTTGAGCAGTTCCTTGTAGTAGTCGAGCGATTTGGTGGCGGCGGCGGCGGCTGGATTGTTTTCGCCGACGATGGCGAGGCCGGAGCCGAGGAAAAGCTGGCGCACGTTGGCCGGCACGCGGGGGAACAGGTCGCCCAGCATCTTGGCGAACATTTCCAGGTGCTTTGCTCCCGCGCCATTGGGAAGAGAGCGCATGGAATCACCGATGGATTTCAAGCCAGGATCCGTGCGGGCGGTGTTGCTGGTGAGCTGGGCGAGATCGCTGGCACCGAGCATGACGATGAACCACGATTGATAGGGCTCGATCGTCCATTGGCCGTGCGGGAGTTCCGGTAGCTTGGCGGCGTAGATTTCGGTGGCCTTCTTGAAGCTGGCGAAGGCCTCGTCCCGCAGGCTGACGTAGTCGGTGAGCTTTACCTGGCGCTCCAGTTCATACTGGGAGGCGTCGTAGAACAACTGGCCGCGGGTGATGAAGGAGGCCCAGTCGCCGTCCTCGGCGCGGATGCCGCGCTTGGCGAGTTCCAGAGCCGTGCGATAGCCGCGGGAGACTTCGTCCTTCGCTTCTTCCTCCGTGCGCTTGGTGGCCGCCTGCTGCTGAGTCTTGGGGTCGCGCCATTCCTGGCTGAGACGTCCGCGCATGCCGCCGAGCAGGTCGAGGAGTTCCTTGTGAACCATCTTCTCCGGTGGTCCGAAGATGGCCTCGATGTCTTCCATGCGATAAACTTCGGCTCCGCTGTGCAGGGTCATGAAGGCCTGCACGATGAGCGTGGGATCTAGGGGCTCGGGTGAAATGGCACGCAGTTCGTTGAGGAGGCTCTTGAAGTGTTCGATGTTCTGGTTCTGCCGCAGGCGGGTGAGCGGGATGCCGCCACCCTGTTGCAGCAGTTGCGGCGGCACATACATGCCGTAGGCGCGCATCTGTTTGACCTGCTCGCTTTCGGCGGGCTTGGTGCGCTTGGATACCCAGCCAGCCAGAACATCCTGGCAAACCTCGCGTTCGAGGCCGGGATGTTGCTTCACGTAGTCCTTCAACAGCTTCAGATCCACCAAATCGGGACGCAGGATGTTCACCTTCACCAGGGTGAGTTGCACGCGCTGGGCGAGCCCGGCATTGAGCCGCGCCATCAGCTCAGTCGGCGGTGCCGTGGAGAGAATCTGGTCGATGGACAGGGTGGGAGCCTTGTCCTGACCGCCCATGCCATAGCGGCGCAGCATCATGCGCTCCGCTTGGGACATGTCGGTGGTCACGACGCCCCCGGCGCGGTAGCAGCCTTCGGCTTCGGTCAGCCAGTTCATGATCAGCACCGCGATGTTGGAAGGAATCTCGTCCTTCTTGTCCACCAGGGCTTCGAGGATCAGGTGCTGGGTGCCGAGGCTGGAGGCACGGGCCTGGATGTCATTGCCCTTGGCGGCGGTCTGGCCGAGTTCGCCGATGATGCCGATGAGCTCGGAGAGCGTGGCGGTTTGATTGAATAGCTGCTCGCGGATGAGCTTCTGCGCCATCGCGGGCTCGAGGACCGGCAGCAACTGGACGAGTCGATCCATGGCCAGGCGGAACTGCGGCCGGGTGTAGTTGCCAAAGCGCGCGCTCTTCATCAGGCGGGCGGAAATGTCGGCCGCCTGCTGGAACTGCCGTTCGTCGTGATCGGCGATGCCGGTCTGTGTGAAATACTCCATGGCGAACACGAGCTGGGTCGTGTCGGCGCTTTCCCATTGCTCGCTCTTGAGCGGCAGGAACGGCGCGGCATCCCGGATCCAACCCAGCGATGAAAGCAGCCGCGCGGCGAGCTTGCAGCCGTCCGGGGTTGTGCCGCCGAGCCCCTTCCAATCCTTCTTCATGCGCTCCACCAGGGGAACCCGCCCGCCTTCGCCAAGCGCGGTCTTCGCCAGCTTGGTGAGCGAGGGGATGTTTTCCTCGCGCAGATTGGTCGGGCTGGCATCGATCAAGGCGTAGAAATCCTCGCTCAGCAGCGGGGCGGCTTTTTTCTTCAGGTCCTCGCGTTCCTTTTGGAGGCGCTGCATGCGCTCGCGTGGATCCTCGTCTTCGGACTCCGCCTCGGGAGTCTTCAGCACGGAGCCGACGGAGATCGACTGTTCCGCCAACGAGTCCAGCAGCTTGGAATAAACGGCAGTGCCATCTTCCGGTGAAAGGGAGGCGAGGGTTTTGCCCACGGCGGCCCAGTCACCCAGCATCACCGACATGTTGAAGACCTCTTCCGGTGTGGATGGCGTGCCCTTGCGCTGGGCCTTGGTCGCAGCGAGGAGGGCTTCGGCAGATCGGTCGAATTTCGCGGACTTGAGGGCCTTGCCGAGTTCGGCGGCGGGTGAAAGGGTCTCCTTCGGTGGCGCTTCAGGCACCGCGTCCTTGGCCGGGGCTTCGCCCTCTTTGGCTGGTGCGGTGGGCGCTTCCGGCGCTTGAGCGGCCTGCGCTGCCTGGCTCGGTACGATCTGCACCACCTGGGCCTTGGCCTGGGTGGTGGCCGCCGCAAGCAACAGGGCGAGGGACACCGGGCCGTGGAATGGTTTGGGGCGAAGCGGGGATTTCATGAGATTGGAGAGGTGGTCGTTGATCGGTTCAGGAGCCGGAGCCCGGTTCAAAGCGTTGCATGCCCGCGCCCTTGTCGGGTGGGCCGTCGCCTTCGCCCGGACCCTTGCCGGGTTTCTTGCCGCGTTGGCCGCGGCGCTTGGCCATTTGCTCGCTCAGGCCCTGGCCGCTCATGGAACGGCCCTCCTTGGGCAGCGGGCGCGCCATGAGTTCGGTGAGGCTGAGACGTTGGAGCTGGACGGCGGATTCGAGATCCTCGTGCTGCTTGCGGCTTTCGTCAGGCGGTGTCTGTGGGGATGCCTGTTCGGAAAGGAGTCGGAAATTTTGCCGGGATAGCTCGGCCTCCTCCATCCACAGCTCGCGCTTCGCCCCTTCGAGGCGCATCACCCAGCCGGCGTAGTAGTGGATGCGGCCGGAAAGCTGCCGGGCTTCTTGCTGGAACTCAGCGGGCATGTCGACCATGGCGGCGTCGTCGAGGAGCTTGTCCACCCCATCGATGGCGGCGACGGCTTCTCCCATGCCGAATCGGGTGCGGACGCGGGCGAGATCCAGCCGCAGTTTCAGGTCGCGGTCCTGGGTGCCGATGGTCTTGTCGGCGCTGCCGTAGAGTTCATCGGCCAGCCGATAGTCGCCGGACTTTTCCGCGGCTTCCGCCTTCTTGATGAAATCGTGGGCGATGTCGCGGGCCAGCCATTGCTGGCCGCGGCCATAGTGAAGGACCACGATTGGAAGCGGCAGCAGCAACCAAAGGAGAACGAGATATTTTCTCATGGTGCCAGGCGGGGTTGGAGGGGTCTGGCGGACACCTTGCGGCGGCTCCACGTGCTGCCGAGGTATTCCAGGAGAAGCGGGACAAGGCAGAGGACCACGGCGGAAACGGACAGGATGATCAAAGCCAGTACCCGGCGGTCCGTCTGCCACTTGGCGGCACCCGCTTCCTCGGCATTGAGCCGCGCAAGTGCTTCGGTGGGGATGTGTTTGACGTTGCAGTCGTAGTAGGTGCCATGGAGGCGACGGGCGAGCTGCGAAAGCGACGCCGTGTCCTGCCGCGACAAATGACCGTCGATGAAGGTGCCGTGTCCGGAATCGCCGACACCGGCGAAGATGACATCGGAGACGGAGGACGGCATCGGCTTCAGGCCGGCGGGTGGGGCGCTGTCGCCATCGGAAATGACCAGCAGGGTGGTCGACTTCCGCTCCCAGTCCTTCATCAGTTCACCGGCTTCGTTGAGGGACTTGAGCAGCTCGGTTTTCCCGGGCTTGTAGGTAATGTGGAATGGTGTCCCACCTGCGAGGTGGAGGATCAGTTCACGATCCTGGCACTCGTTCACCATCATGCGGGTCTCGGTGTAGAAACCAGCGGCCGAAAACCGCACGTGGTCGCCGGGGACACGGTCGAGCACGGACTTGAGAACCGCGGATGCCCGTGAGTTCCGCATGTCCTTGCCGCTCTCCCCGGCATCCTTGAGAAACATCGACGGGGAAACATCCAGCAGCACCATCAGGTGGCGGGTCGCATGAACTTGGCGATCGCGATCCCGTATCAAATTGTTGAAGGCGATGAGGGTAACGAGTGCCCAAGCCATGCCGGCGAGCGCGATGACGCGTGCGAATGGAGCGGCGAGTGTCCAGCGTCTTGCTCGCGCCCCAGGCCCGAAGGCGAGGGTGCTGACGCGTGCGATCCGTCGGGCGTGCAGCCACTCGCCGAGCGCACCCAGCCCGGCAGCACCAAGCGCAGCGAGGATGGAGTAGGATTCGATCGATTCAGCGGTCATGGCGGTTACCACGGGGTATAGCGGAGGCCTAACAGGGAGAGCAGATACAGGGCGGCCGCCGTCAGGCCGGCGATGGAAAGGGGCGTGTAGTCATCGACCCAGTCGGCGGTGACCTGCTTGAAGCGCGCCTTCTGCATGTGGTCGATTTCGCGGAAAATTCCGTCGAGCGCCGCGGGATCGCCTGCCTGGAAGACTTTACCGCCGGTGCCCGCGGCAATGGTTTCCAAGCCGTCGCGCCCGCCTTCCTCGTCGCCACCGATCGAGATACAGAAGACCCGGATATTGGCTGCGGCCATTTCCTCGGCAGCACGGCGGTCGCCGCCATTGGCAAAGTCGCTGCTGCCACCGTCGGTGATCAGGATCACGGCGCGGTCGCCCTGCTCGGTGCGGACCAATTGGTCGCGGCAGCCATGCATGGCATTGGCGATCAGCGTGCCCCCCATCCACGGCGGCATGTTGTTCGGACGGATGTATTTCGTCGCGTTGGCGATGGCGGAGACCTCCTTGGTCGGAGGCACCCAGTGGATGTATTCAGAACCGAAGATGGTGAGTCCGAAGGAATCGCCTTTGCGGAAATTGCAGAACTGTCGTGCGGATTCCGCCGCCGCTTCGAAGCGTGTGCCTTTGCCGAACGGCATGTTCATGGAGCCTGAAACATCCACACAGAGCAGGATGTTGTTCATGATCCGTTCGTCCTGAGGCGGCGCGGTTTTCCTCGGTCCGGCGATCATCAGCACCGCGATCACCAGCAGGACTGCGGGCAGAGTGCCGGCCAGATTGGTGAGAAACCGCAACTTGCGGCCTCCGCCTTGGTCGCCGTGGTCAAACGGCAGCACGACGGGATGTCCCCGGCGCACCCATTGCCAGTAGCCCCACAGGACCGGCAGGGCCAGCAGCCACAAAAATTCCGGATGATGGAAGCTCACGCGGGCACCTCCTCTCCGATCGTGGCGACCGGCTGGCGATAGGGCTTCAAAAGGCCCTCGATCTCCGCTCGGGAGGCTCCGCCCGGTTGATGCAGCCAGCGTTCCAGGGCGCGCAGCAGCGAGCCCGCTTCGGCATGGGCCTTCATCGCGGCGAGTGCTTCTGCCATGCGCTGGTCCGGACGCGCGATTTTTTCACGCCAGTAGCCGGTCATGAGCCGCTCCAATTCGGCTTGGCCGGAAGGTGTCAGTTCTCCGGCAGCGGCGGCTTCCACGAGCGGCCGCATGCGTTCGGCATAGGTTGGAGGCGGGGCTGCAACTTCCTCGATGAGGACGACCTTTTTCTTGCGACCCAGCCAGATCAGGGCAGGCAGCCCGCACAGCCACAGGAAAGCCACGCCGCCGAGCATCATCCGGTAACCACCGAACCAGGGAAACGGCCGCGGCGTGAAGCCATTGAGCTCACCTTGGAACGAGGGCGGGAGGATCGAGTTGACCTTGATTGGTGTTTCTCCGAGGTCCGCGGCGGGCGTGCCGTCCGGATGGATCAGGTAGTCGGCGAGCTTGTAGGAGCCCGGCTCGAAGCTGAGGTAGTGGAAGTCGTAAGTGAATTTTCCGTCCGGAGCCGGACTGACCTTGTCCAGACGGAGGATCAGAGGCGTGCGGTCGTCCAACGGCTTCGGCTGGTAGTCCCCGCGATCAAGCGTGACCGTTACGTCATTCTCCAGGCCGATGCCCGCCGGACCGGGGGCGGCGGCGGCGAAAGACGCGACCGTTAGAAAAACGACGATGGATCGGAGTCCGCGCACGCTCATCCGTTCCTCCTGGAGCTCTTCCGGTTTTTCAGAAAATGGCGCAGCTTCGCCAGAATCGGCTCATCCGTCGGAAGCTTGAGGTAGTCCACGCCCGCGCGGGCGAGCGTTCGCGAATCCTCGCCGATGAAGAATTTGGTGCTGCCCCGGGCGACGAATTCCTGTCCCGATTCCGCTTCCACCCCGCGCAGGATGCCGGCGTGCAAGCCGCCGCGTTCCGCTGGATCCTCCATGTGGAGAACGGCGCAATCGTGGTCCTGGGCCATTAGCTTGATGGCGGGAATCGCATCCGGATCGTGAAGGTCGCTGATCACGACGAAGAGGCAGCGTTGCTCGACGCGCGGGATGAGTTCGCGGACACGCCTGCCGAGTGTGGTGCCCTCGGTGAAATGATAGTGCCGGAGCTGGTGCATCCACTGCAGAATCTTGCCGCGCGAGAGAGTGGGAGTGTGATGCAGGTCGCGATCGCCCACGGCCATCAGGCCCACCGGATTCATGTGCTCCACCGCCGCCAGCGCGATGCCACCGGCGATCTGCACCGCCCAGGCATACTTGCTCATTTTCAGCGAACTGACCGACATCGAGGCCGAGGTGTCCACCAGCAGGTAAACCGGCATCTGCTTCGGTGCCTCGTATTCCTTCACATGGAAGCGGCCGGTGCGCCCGGTCAGGCGCCAGTCGATGAACTTCACCGGATCCCCGCTCTGATAGAGGCGCGATTGCACGTACTCCATCCCCGAGCCGAGGAAAGGCGAGCTTTCCTGGCCATAGGTCAGCGCGTTGGCGAGCCGCTTGATCGCGATCTCGAACTGCCGCGCATCCAGCGGATCGTGGGTGAGGGTCCCGGGGGTGTTCATCAGCGAATCAACCGAGTTGATGAAGCAGCTCTTCCAGCACCTGCTCGGGCTTGCGTCCTTCGGCCAGCGCCTCGTAACTGAGGCGGATGCGGTGGAGAACGACGTCCTCGGCAAGAGCGAACAGATCCTCGGGCACGACGTAGTCACGCTGGTTCACGAAGGCGCGGGCGCGGGCGGCCTGGACGATGGAAAGTCCGGCTCGCGGAGAGCAACCCATTTCGATGGACGGATGGGTGCGCGTGAGACGGACGAGTTCGACGCAATGCTTCATGAACACCTCACTGACATGCACCGACTGCACATCAGACATCGCGGACACGAGATCCTCCAGCTTGCAGACCGGCTCGTTGCCAATCATGTCGAAGGCGGACTTCGGCATCGCGCCGCCTTCCACCTTCTTCAGTCCCATCTTCAACTGGCGGCGGAGCACTTCCTCCTCCTGCTCGGCGGTCGGATAGCTGATGCGGTGGCAGAGCATGAAGCGGTCGAGCTGGGCTTCCGGCAGTTCGAAGGTGCCTGCCTGCTCGATCGGGTTCTGGGTGGCGATGACCAGGAACGGCATCGGCAGCGGATAGGTGGCGTTGCCGATGGTGACCTTGCGCTCCTGCATGGCTTCCAGCAGCGCGCTCTGCACCTTCGGCGCCGCCCGGTTGATTTCGTCCGCCAGCAGCAGGTTGGTGAACACCGGACCCTGGTGGGTGCGGAATTTTCCGGTCGTCTGGTCGAGAAGCTCCGAGCCGATGATGTCGGACGGCAGCATGTCGATGGTGAACTGGACGCGGCTGAACTGGAGGTCCACCGCCTTGGCCACGGCATTCACAAGAAGCGTCTTGGCCGTGCCGGGAACTCCGAGCAGCAGCAGGTGGCCGCCTGTTAGAAGCGCGATCATCATGCGCTCGACGACAATGTCCTGGCCAACGACAACCTCGCCGACGCGGTCACGCACGGCCTGGACGAAATGAGTTCTGGTATCAGTCATGGAGATTGGAAAACGAATAACGGCGGGTAAATGGGAATGGACGGATTGGTTGGAAACTCAAGGCAGATGGCCCTGCTGATAGGCTTCCAACCCTGCTTTTGCCGCGTTTGCCTCCGCGTTAGCGGCCAAGGACACCGCCTTTGTCTGAATTTCCACCGCACGGGCCTTGTCGCCCTTGAGAAAAGAGATGCGTGCGAGAACGGCCAGGGCCGAGCTCTGTGCTTCACCGGCCGTGGCGCTGATAGGGGTGGCGATTTTCTCCGCAGCGGCCTGTAGCGGCGAAGAGGCATCCGGCTGCGAAACGAGGCGGGCGGCGACGGCTGCCAGCAGTGCAGGGATCTTCGCGTAGTCTTCTGCCAGGAGCTTGGAGAGTTCGATCGCGTCGTCCGGCTGCTTTTTCGCCAACAGGAGATCGAGTTCGAGCATGCCGCCGATGTAGCCGAGATTGGCCGGGAGAGCTTCCTGAAGCTGGGCGATCGTGTTTTCCGCGTCGTCGAATTTTCCGCCGCGAATCTCAGTCGTGGCACGGTTGGCCAGTTCGATGGCCTTCGCGCTGGGTCCCGTCGGAGCGGCAGCGGCATTCGAGCCGCCCTGGGCCTTGGTGGATGGTTCGGCCAGGAGGCCTTCGAGCAGCGATTCCTTCAGTTCCATCGGATGGCCGATGTAGGCGATCTTACCGCTCTTGTTCACCACGAAGGCGCACGGGATGCCGCTTTGACCGGCGGCGGTGAGCCAGTGCTTGGCCATCCAGCCACCTTCGGATTTGTCGTCCACGGTCACCCGGTACGTCATCTTGCCGGCCATGTTCTTCACGAACGGCCCGATCGTTGCCGCGTCCTCTCCGAGGTTCTGCCCGATCACCACCAGCCCCTCGTCCTTGTGTTTTTTGTAAATCTCATCGAGGTGCGGGATGGAGGCCACACAGGGGCCGCACCACGTGGCCCAGAACTCGACGATGTAAACCTTGTCGCCTTCGAATTCCTTTACCTCCTGCCCCTGGGCCCAACTGGACACCTTGATCTGAGGAGCGGGGTCACCGGTTTTAAGTGCGGCGGCCTTGGCAGTGGCGCAGAGGCACAAAGCGGCGGCGATGGAGCGGAAGATCGGAGTTCTCATCTGGGCAGCGGGGTTGGCAAGAGCATGGACAAAACGAAGGCCGAGCGGATCAGAGACCCGGGTCATTCAGTCCTTATTAACGAAACGCCGTCGACGACAAAAAACGCAGGAATAAGCGGATATCTTGCTTATTAAAAACGCAAACGAACTAAGGAAGCGCCTGTGGATATCCCCGAACGTTGTTGGAGGATTGGCACAAATTATCGGCTGGGCGCTATTTCACCAACTTGTCGAAATGGGGAAGCGCCGCCCGGTAGATGGCCTGGTGACCGGCAGCCGTGGGATGCTGTCCGTCAGCGGTGTCGAACTGGATTTGGCCGAGATCGACGACGTGGGTGTTGGCGTCCTTGGTCGACTGGACGTAAGTCTTTACGGCGGAGGTGACCTCGGCGCGGGCTTTGCCGGAGACGGGCACCATCACAATGATCCGGGTGTCCGGAAGGCAGCGCTGGCGCAGGCGGGTGAGGGCGTCGATGACCGGTTCGGGTTTGGGCGCACCATTTTCCCCCAGGTTGATCAGCACGATCTTGGGGCTGGGCACCAGTTTGCCGTCGGTGAGGCGCGAGGTGGTGCTGGTGAGTTGGTCGACAAGCTCGGCGACCTGGGGATTGTTTCCGCCGCCACCGGACCACGCATAGCCGCCGAAGGCCAGACGGGATTCACTGTAGCCGTAATGAGAGGCGAGTAGGTAGCCGTAGCTGGCCCGCGCATCGTCGGAGAGGGCCCACTCATTGTCAGGAGGTCGCCCTTGTTTCGAGGTATAGGCAGCGGCATCGCCGGACAGGATCGAATCCCCGAGGTTCAGCCAGATGGGCGCGGCGGGCGGAATGGTGAGGCGGCACTTTGGGTCGACCGTGAAGCCGGTGACCGACAAGGCATTGACCGGGACATCTCCATGGAAGCGGTCCTCGAAGGGAGAAAGCCCTTTGATGTAAAAGTCGATCACGGGATTCGCGACGGCTTCTGAAAGCGTCACGACGGTCTCGTCGGCCGCGAGCTGGTGGGTCTGCAGCGGACCGTTGTTGACCGTCCACGCAAGGATGGGAAAACGGGTCGGCGCCGGATAGCTGAGACGGGAAGTATCGACGTTCAGCACGACCCGCTTGGTGTCGAGAAAGGCAAATCGGAACGAGGCACCGCAGACTGGAGAGTGGATTCCATTGGCGGTGCGGATCCAGTTCAATGCAGAGAGGCCGGCGAGAACCTGGGGATCCGTGGCAGAAATGATGTGGGTAGCGGCGGATGGTTTGGTCGTCAGAAAGCCACGGGCTTCAAGCCAGGTAAGCGACCCAGCCTGCCAGGCATCCCACGAAGGGCCCTTGTAGCCGTTCAAGCCGTGGCCGCCCGACGGCAGTTCGAGGTATTCCGCGTCGATGTGATGCGCCATGAGCGCATCCGCGTACATCTGGCTGTTGCGGGGATTCACCGCCGTATCATCCTTGGCGTGAGCGAGATAGGCGGGAGGCGTCTGGTTGGTGACCTGCTTTTCCGTGGAGAAGGCCTCGATGGCCTGCGGTGTCGGGTTCGGCCCCAGAAGATTGTCCCGCGAGCCGCCGTGGGCGAACTCTCCCATGGAAATAACGGGATAGATGAGGACGGTAAAATCCGGCCGGGAACTGAAGCGCTCGACGAGGTCGGCTGCTTTTGGGTTTCCTTGGTCGAAGCGGGTCGCAGCCGTAGAAGCCAAGTGGCCACCAGCCGAAAAGCCAATGATACCGAGGCGCTGAGGATCGATCTTCCAAGCGGTGGCATTCGCCCGCGCAAGTCGGATCGCACGTTGAACATCGAGGAGCGGCACGAGGCTTCTGCCTTGGGGCAGGCGGTATTCCAGAACCAAGCCGGTGATGCCATGGCTATTGAGCCAACGGGCGATGCCGTGACCCTCGGGTTCGATGGCGAGTCCACCGTAGCCACCGCCGGGGCAGATGATCATGGCCGCGCCGTTGGGATGCTCAGGTTGGTAAATGGTGAGAGCGGTGGTCGCGGCAGAAGTGCTCCCGTCCCCGTTCGGAGCGTCCTTGCCAGGCCAAACGGGAATCCGTAGGGGCTCGGCTAAAGTCGGTCCGGCTAGGCTTAGGAGAACGAGGACGAGGACGATTCGGAGAAGGTGGGCGTACATGGAATGAGTGAATCCAGGCTGTCATACAGCCGGGTTCACGCCAAAACTGGTCTCCATTTTGACCCGCGACGAGGCAAATGACTGCTTCGACCCGACGCTCTAGTTGCGTCCAATGCCGGCGCGCCTCCGAAAACCCGCGTTCGGGCCTAACGACCGTAGACTCGAAGGTTCCTGAACAGGCAGGAGCCATCGTTGCCGGGATCGCCGTTGTCGTCTGGTTCGAAGACATGCATTTTGCCGAGACGGACCTTCGAGGGATCTCCGGGAAACTTATCCCGTGGGAGAGTGGCGACAGTCTGCCAGTCCTTTGCATCATTCCTGGCTTCGGCAATGATTTTGTCGGCGTCGAGGCGCAGGCGGAGGGCGACGGAATCGGCAGGCTCCCACTTCACGGGTTTTACCTCCCCGGCGACGTTCGATTCGACGTTGAAGCGGGCATCGGGGATGCGGACGTTGATGCGGAGTTGTTGACCACCGGGCCAGATGAGAAAAAGTCCTGGCCCCCAAGTTTGGCCCTGGTCTCCATCGACTGCCAGCCGGCATTCGACGGCGGTGGTGCCGGCGGGCAAGGGGCGCTCGGCTACCGCGGTCACATTGTCGGCGGCGGAGATGGTGAGTGCTCCCTTCGCCGTGGCGATGGCGGTGCCGGGATGCTTCGAGGCGGTCACGGTCCAATCCTTTGAGAGCGGTTTGGCAAAGGACTCCTCCATGAGAATTCCGCGGCCGGGAAGTTTGTCGTTGTAGGAAACGGGCGTGGCATTGGCTGAGGCCGGAGCGGGACCGATTTCATCGATGGCAAGGTCATCGATGGCGATGAAGTCGGTGCCGCCATCACGGAACAAGGCGAGGTAGCTATCAGGGTCGTTGCCGGTGGAAAACGAGCCTTCGACTTTTCCCACACCGTCATTCGGCAGGTTGGGAAACTTCAGATTCAGCACGGTTTTGCCTTTGCTTTCGGCGGTGAGATGACCGGCACCGATCGTCTGGCAGCTCAGGCGATAGAGAGTGTCCGGCTTGAAGCGGAGGGTGACAGGAAGGGTGCGGCCGACCTGGCCACCATCGCGGCTCTTGAGCGAGAACTTCCCGCTGATGGTGTCCGTGGTGTAGGGCTTGTGGGTTTCCGAAAGGTGGGTGCGCTCACCCGGGCAGCAGGTAAAGGGGCCGTAGCCACCGAAGGTGACGTGCTCGAAGTCTTCCCAGAAGAAGTGCCTCGCCGCCTCGGGAGAGCGACCGGAGAGGGCGACGCGAATGTCATCGAATTGCACGTCGGTTCCCGCTGGGCCGGTGGCGGCTTTGAGGTGAAGGCGAGCGGACGATTGGCCGACTGGAACCTCGAAGAGGACCTGCATGCGCTGGTAGTTGGAGCCGCTGCGGGGATCGTTTGGCGCGGAATGCCTGACGTTGGTGCGGGTCACGAAATTGGCGGTGGTCTTGCTACCGCAGTCGATTTCGATGGAAGCCATCCGGGCTCCCTTGACCTGGACCCAAACGCTGGCGGCGTAGGTCCTGCCGCCCTGAAGGCCGGTAAGCATCTGGGAAACCTCCGCGGCAGACTCTCCTGTCAGAACAAGATAGGCATTGCCGGCACCGTCCTCTGCGATGCTTGCCGAGGTGGCGGGTGTCGGGCTCCAGTCGCTGAGGTTACCGCTGTCGAAACCGGGATTTTTGACCATCGATCCCTCTCCGAAAACCAGAGGCTTCTGGGCTGGCGCCTGTTTGGGGTAGAGGACGTGCGGGGTGCTTTTGGCGATTGCCAGCGTGACTTTGCCATCCGTCACCGGCAGGCGCGTTTCGTCGGTACGCCCGAGATCGGTGAGTTTGTAGAGGAAGACTTCCTTGTGATCCTTCCAGGATGGGGGAAGCTCCCAGATCTGCGGGGTGCCGGTTTCATCCCATGCGTAGATTTTCTCTTCGCTCTTAGGGTCCCATGGGACGAACAGACGGCTGCTGGAGCCCGCACCGGCCCAGGTCATGACCACGCGGCCGTTTTGGGTGACGGTGACAGTCTCACCTTCCTTTGCGACCTTCACTCCATCGCTGAACCGGGCCTCCTTGCCCGGTGTCCATGCCTGGAGTTCGAAGTGCTGGAGATACTTGGCAGGAAGGTGTCGGGAGAAGGTTCCATTGACGAAACTGTTGAAGGCGTGATGACCCTGCCAGCCCATGAAGGTGTCGTCATCCGCACGACCGCCGCGCAGGATCGGGTCATTGCTGGAAATGTCCCGGTCCGAGAACCAGAGGAAACGCATGACCTGGCTGTCGTAGTTGCCACGCCAGTGGGCCCAGGTACTCCATGGGTCGAGCGCGGTGTCACCTTCGGTGCCGAAGGGCAGTTTCAATGCGGCGAACTCCTTGGCAATCCGGGCGGCAGGCCAGCCGTTCTCCCAATAGGTGTCGAGGTAGATGTAGCCCAGGTTGGGCAGGTCTCTTTTCATCTGTTCGAGCGAGGCGAACAGGCCGCCATCGCGGGTGTCCTTGACCTTGTCGATCATCTGTCCGTGGTCGAGCCAGACCCAGCCCTCCTTGGTCTGCCCCTTTTCATTTCGCTGGAGGATCTCCGGCTTGTAGCGAAGGGCTTCCGGATAGACCTCGCTGGCGTTGATGTGGATGCCCACGCGGGCATGGTACTCGGCAGCGTGATCGAGCAGGGTATTGAAATCCTTCATGCCCCCGGCGCGCTCGTTGTAGTGGCCGCTGTAGTCGCTGTTGGCGCTGTCGTGGCCTTCGGAAGAGAAACCCTTGATCGTGACCTGTTGGCCGAGGTTGTCGGTCACGAGCGAACATCTCTTGATCTCATCGAGAATCTTCAGGAAGGGCTGCTGGGCACCGCTGGCGAAATTCATGGCGATGTTCTCGCCGACAGTGGATTTCACAAGCTCATGGCCATAGGGCAGTGGCATCGTGCGGCGGTAGACGAGGGCGGGGTCCTGCCAATCGGCCCGGCCATCGGCGTTGATGTCCGGGGTGATGAAGACTTTCACGAGAGGCAGGGTGGGGGGCTCGTCGTCAAAGGTACGCAACTGCCACACGGGGTTCTGCGCCGCGCATGATTTGATTCCGTCCTTTTCGGTGATATCGCGCTTGACACGTGAGACATCTTCGTCGTTGGTGCTGGCGATGCCACCAGCAAGCTTTCCGGCGGAGAGAAAGAGGTAGTTGCCGGAATCGGGACCGGGTTTGGCATCCTTCAAAGGTCCGACGTACTCGCGAAAGGTGCCCTTGTAGTTGTCATGAGTGTTGGTGCAGTGGGTGAAGGCCAGAGCAGCGTCCGGTTGGCGGGTGTCGATGGTGAGCATCGCATTGCCAGGGAAGGCGATGGTGTGGATTTTGACGCTGCCTGCTTCCTTTGGCGGCATGGCGGTCCATGTGACGGTGTTCGTCCCCACAGCGACATGAAATATGATGGAGGCCCGCGCCTCCGTGAAATCGAGATGGTAGTCGGCGGAATCGGCGGCTTGTTTCCGGAATGCTATTTTGCAGGCAGCAGGCTGGCCGTTGAGCTCGACCGTGGAAACCGCAACGGCCTGGCCGTCCATCATTTCTCCGCTGGGCTTGTGGAGGTATTTGACGGTGCGCGGGAATCCGGGATCGAGGAGGATGGCCAGCGAATCGCTTTCGATGCGAACGGGCTCCATACCGGTGGTCGCAGGTGCGGACCAGGCAGGAGCCGGGCACGCGATCAGGAAAACCATGGAAGACAGGAAAGAGCGAGTCATTCGGTTCAATGCGGAGCGGATTGGGAAGCTGGATAGGGAGCCACCTCGAGGGCTTTGATGGTGGCGCCTTTGGTGGTCTGACGGAGTCCGATCACGAGCACGTTTTTTCTGCCAGCGCCGAAGTTCAGCCAGCACTCGGGGAGGTAGAATTCGCGTTGGGGCCCGGCTTCCCAGTGGCGGCCGATGTTGTGGCCATTGAGAATCATGTAGCCGTTTCCGGAAGCGAGGATCCTGGCCATCCAGGTCACGGCGTCCGTGGTCGGAGCGGCAGGCAGTTCAAATGAAATGCGATACCAGGTGAGCAGGGCGGTGCGTTTGTCGTCCGCCGGTTGGATCTGATTGCCCTTGTGAGGCAGGGGACTCCTGGTGTCGAGGGAGACGGTTTCCCAAGCGTGGTCGTCAAAGGTGGGGTCGGTCCAGCCTGCCGTTTCTCCCCCGAGTCGGGTGGCCACTTCCCATATCAGCGGATGCGAAAGGGTCTTGTCGGTGTCGGACAAGCCGGCCTGGCGGATGCCGCTGAGCTCCTCCATCGGGATGTAGCCGTGGGCGTGGCCGAGATTTTCATAACAAACGACGATTTCGTTTTCGCCTTCCCGGAGTTGTCCGCTGGCGTCGAAGACGTTGTCAAACTCGTCGGGGCCGATGCGGTTGTAGGCACCGCGGGAGACCCAGGTTTGCGCGTCTGCAGCGGCATCAGATGGAAAGACGCGGGTGGCGGGACGGCCGTTGATTTCGGCAGTCAGGATGTCCCGGCTGAAGGTGTTGAAGAGCAGGTGGGTTTGTGTCGCGGCTTCACCGGCGGTCAATTTGAAATGGCTGCGGTACAAGACGTAGCGTGCGTCGCTCACCTGCATTTCCGGGAGCGATACGCCGGCTGGCACGGGCTGCCAGGTCGTGCCGAAAGGGTCGTTCTTCCGTTTAACCGAAGCGATCCGAACCGCGGCGGGAAGCGTGGCGGAGCGGGGGGCGGGCGGCTGGGTCTTCGGATACCATGTGCCGCTGGGGGAGGCTTTCGAGGGGGGGATCACGAGCACCTTCGCGCCGAGGGGTGCGAGGTCGTAGGCGACGTCGAAGGGCTCGATGGAAACGGCACTGGTGGTGGTATCGGATGCGGTGACGGCGACTTTGTTCCCGTCCCGGTCGATGTTGTACATCGGGGCTGTCGGGCGCGTCATTTGTCCGGGAAGCAGGGTCACGGTCCCGGAAGCCGGGGACTGCGGGTCGGTATTGTGCAGGAACACGAAGCGGGTGCCGTCCGGTGAGATCCGGACTCCGCCAAAGAGGTTCTTGGGTGCGTTGCGGAGTTCGCATGGCCCGCCTTCCGAACGGAGCAGTTGCTGGGTATTGGCATGGATGAATTCAGCGATGCTTTTCGCCACGCCATACTTCGGGCCGACGGCACCGTTTTCGTGGATCGCTGCGTTGTAATCGTAGCTGGTGGTCATGCCGCGCGCGCCCCAGCCTGCGAAGTGGGTGCCGCCGACGAACACGTAGTCATTGATCCCGGTCGCGCCGCCGAGGAGGGACATGAGGTTGATGGCATTGAAGTGCCGTTCGTCGGAATAGTTTTCCTCGCTGAGCTTTTGCGTCACAAGGGAGAACCAACCGCCCTGCAATTCCGTGACCATTCCCGGGGCATCCTTCTGACGGGCACGCAGGGAGGCCATGCGCCGGGCGCAATCGGGAGCATCCCGCAGGCCTACATAGTAGTTGTCGCAATCGAAGATCTGGGAAAATTCGAGATCCTTGCTGGCACGGCATTCCCCGGTCAGGCAGGTGAAGACCGGAATGTCGATCCCGGCGTTCATCACCGAGTGGTAGAGACCACGGAGGAGGACCTCCTTGCCGCCGGTCTGATGGGCGTCGTATTCGTTTTCGATCTGCACCATGATGATGCCCTTGGAGCCCTTGGGTTTTCGTGAGATCTGTTCCCTGGCGAACACCTTGCAGACAGCGTCATACCAATGGCGGCACCATTTCACGTGTTCAGGATCAGCCCCACGCAGCCAGAGACCGCCCGTGCCTGGTCCGAACTTGGCGAGCCAGCGCGGGTAGGCACCACCGCCCCATTCGGCGCAGATGAACGGTCCGGGACGCACGATGGTATACAGGCCGAATTCTTCCTGGGCCATTTTCAGCCACGCTTCCAATTCGGTGAAATCGCACTTGGAGAAGTCGTCGGGGCCGGCCGGCATGTCACGCTCGTGCCAGTTCCACGGGACGTAGGATTCCACGGTGTTGAAGCCGGCTGCCTTGATCTTGCGGAAGCGGTCGCGCCACAGCTCGGGAGGTGTGCGGAAGTAGTGGAAGGCGGCGCTGTAGATGAAGACATCCTGTCCTTCGATGGTCATGCAGTGGCCGTCGTAGCGGATGCGATCGGGATTCGCGAAATGCTTGGAGGTGTCGATTGGCACCGTTTTGATCGCGGCGGCATCTCCGACAATGGAAGCGTCCGCCCAGTCGGCGTGGTCGTTGTGGATGCCATCGCCACCGTCGTCGACATCGAGCGCCAGGGTACGGGCTCCGGTGAGCGGGAGGGTGACCTCTTTGGCCGCTTCACCATTTTTCATGAGGCCGCTTTCCCAGACCGCCGCGCCATCGACCCTCACGCGAAAGATGACGGTGCCGCTCTTGGACGGTGGGATCTCATCGTCAACTCCGACCCACGAGTGGAACGAGGACGCCTTGCCATCCAGGGCGATGCGGATGTGGCTTTGCGCATGGACACCGACTCCCGAAGCGAAGGATTTTCCTCCGATACGCAGCGGGGCACCGTCCACCGTCTTGTTGGCATTGGCCGTTCCCCAGCCCGTGATGACATGTCCCAGATCGAGTGAAGACAGGGCGATGCTGCCCTGGCCTGTCGGTGGGTTTGCGGTGCCGTTCGTGGCGGAAAGACCGAGGACGAAGAGGGCGGTGAAGAAAAGGTGAGATCGGGACGAGACCATGGGTCGGGAATGATCGGAGCCGGCGGGGGGCGCCTGCGGCTATGCAGGTGGAGGTGGGTAATTCGTGAAGCTGGCGGCTTCATGACGGACTTGCGTGACATGCATAACGGCGAAGGACATGCGGATTATACACCGTGATGCGGCGTGACCAACTCCCGCTGGGCTCTGCGTACGGCGGGCAAGGATGGGAGGCGCTTTATTTTTCCAAGCGACACCCACGCATTCACTCCACAATGCGGAAATCGATACGCGGCGGTGGGACGCAGGTGGCCTTCACTTGTTGAAGGAGGGCATTGTCGTAGGGGCATTCGTCGCGTTCGGCGATGCGTCTGGCCTGGAGCTCGAACCAGAGGTCGGTGAGATCAGCAGCTCCTTCGCGGATGGAGTCGTAATCCGCCTCGAGGGCGTTTTCGACGAAGGTCAGATCGCCGCGACTCAGGGCGACTTTGGCAGCGAGCAGGCGAAGCGTGCCGGCGGACTGGAGATCGATGGGGAGGGCTTCGTAAAATGCCCATGCCTTTTCAGATTCTCCAGCGGCGTGGAGGGCGGAGAGATATTCGAGAGCAAACGAGATATCAGGCTTGCCTGCGGCGGTGGCGAGATCCCATGCGTTGGCGTAGCATTCCAGTGCTTGGGCGGGTGCGTCACTACGGGCCGCTGAGGCACCGAGGTTGCGCCAAGCCCAGGCGGAAGGGCGCAGGCGGATGGATTCCTCCCAATCCGCGATCGCGCCGGCCTCATCTCCGTGCTCGATTTTCATGACGCCGAGTTGCAGGAGCGTGAGCCAGTGGCGGTTGCCGGGAGCATTCAGACTTGCTTCGAGCAGGTTTTGCCATTCGCTTTGGATCATCCAATCTCCCGGCGTCAACGAGGGGTCCTGCTCCGGGAATGTTCCGGTTTCGAGGAGGCCCAGCCACCGTTGCTGGGGTGACCCGAGGGTGGAATCGGAAAAGGAAAAGGCGGAGGGAAAGCCAGGTTCGCCGCTGGCAGCCCGACGACGAAGTTCCAGTGCACCCCAGCCGGAGCCGTAGTTCAGAATCCTGGTGGGAACCGATTCCGAGAGGGCCGCGCAGCGGGCTTGCACCCGGGCGAGCATGGCGGGCGTGAGTTGTTGTCTGAGGGCGGCCTCGGCGGTTTGCCAAGCGGTGGTCCAGTCGCTGCCATGGACCTTGGAGGGGTCGGCTTCGAGGTATCCGAACGCCTGGGTCCAATGCCACTGATCCCCTGCGGGCATGGGTACGGTGTGCTGCTGGGTCGGGGCGAGGCCGGCTTGGATTTCCAGGTAATGTTGATCCGGAATGGAGAGGAATTCCTTCCAGCGGCTGCCGCCCTGATGCGTGCCCCAGCAGAAGACCTTGCGGACATTCAGCGGATGGGTCGATGCCTCCGCGAAGCCGCAGCCCCGGCCGTCCAAGGCGGCCTGCCAGGGCATCTCCGCGCCCTGGCATTGGTAGAAGAACTCATTGGTGAAATTGAGATTTTTGGAATAGGTGCCGTCGTTTCCGCCGACGGTGGGGAGCCCGGGCAAGGCCCCCTGGCCATAGGTGAGTCCGCCGCCCTTGGCACCATAATCGACGTATACGGACTCTTCCGCGGGTGCGAGCACGCGGAGATCGGGGCTCTCGCGAACGGCGACATTGGTCCACCAGTACATGGGCGTTTCCTCCTTGCCCGGGTTCACCACACGGGTGAAGGCATAGAGGAACTCGGCTCCGGGCGGCAGGTGAAAATCGATCTGCCAGAGCAGACCCTTGCATCGTTCGAAATCATAGAGTCGCAATCCCACCGAGCCATCCAAACCGGGAATGGAGGCGGCGAAGATTGGTGAACAGGTGTGGAAGGAGTGACCGAATTGCCCGATATTCCATTCGATGCCACCGGCGAACCAGGCGTCCCGCAGGGCGAGATTGGCAGGTTGGAAGACGGGATTCCGGAACAGCAGTTCACGGCCCGTCGGCTTATGAAACAGGGAAATCAAGCGGCCGCCCAGCTCGGGCAGGAAGATGGCCTTGAGATTTTCGTTCTCGAGAACGATGGAGTGAAAGTCACGATGCACCCGTTCGCGGCCGTAGCGATCCTGCATCCGGTAGGGTAGTACGCGGCGCCCGCAGGAATGGCCGAGCGTGGCCGCCAGCGCGGGAGAAAGGGACGGGTCCGCGGTTACGGCCATGTCGGTTTGGCGGTCACGGAAGATGGCCTGGGGGTTTTCCTTGCCAAGAGAGGCTGCTTGCCAGGGAAAGGTTTCGAGCCGCAGCGATGTCGTGCTGGCATCAATCGCGTGGTTGAACTCAATCGCCGGGCCATTCTGGGGGGCGCTCCCCCCCGCACCTTGCGAACAAGTGGCCGTCTGCTCCGCCAGGGCTCCGGCAGGTTGTTCCGTATTCATAGTTCAATGGGTGGTTTACATGCATCGATTCCCCAGAGCATCAAAAACAGGTTTCGATTTCCGGGGATTCCCTTTCGATTTTGGAACCCCCGTTGATGTGTTTGGATTGCTATTTGCCCGATGCCTTGGTGGTGGCGAACAGGTCTTCGATTTCCTCCAAGGTCTTTCCCTTGGTTTCCGGGAGGAAGAAAGCGGCGGTGAGGAAATAGACCACGGTACAGCCGCACCAGATGAAGAACATGGCGGAGAAGCCATGGTTTCCCACGACGGTCGGGAAGAAAAAGGCGCTTAGAAGTTGGACGCCGTTGTTGAGAACCATGGCGACCCCCATGCCCAGTGAGCGAATGCGGGTGGGCATCAGTTCGGTTAGCGCGAGCCAAACGCAGACTCCAGGGCCGACGGCGAAGAACGCGATGAACGCACACAAGATGACCGTGATCCACAGGCCGGTGTTTCCTGTGGGAATCGGGCCGCTTTTCGCACGCAGGATCGAAAGCCGGCCGAGATCCTTCATGATGACTTGTTCGGTCTTTCGTCCGTCCACGATGGTCCACTTCTTCTCCGTGACGGGCTCGATCGAGAGATGGCGGTCTTTTGCGTCTCCGCCGTTTGAGAATGCGGTGGCAATTGCCTGGCGATGGTAGCCTTTCCCATCGTCGTAGGCATAAAGGATGCTGAGCTGGATGGGAGAACCAGGATTCGTTGCTCCAAGGCGGCTGTCATTCAGGTCCACGGAAAGGCTCCGGCCGTCGGGACTGAGGCAGGATTCCACGACGGCGGCCACATCCACCCGCCGCGATTCGAAACGATGGTAAAGGAGACCTGCGGCGAGGAGAGAAGCTACGATGCCAGCCGTAGAGAAAGAGAGTAGGAATTTCCGGCCGAGCTTGTCCACCAGGGCGGCACCGAGGAGGGTGACGACGCAGTTGATACCGGTGATGACCTGAAGGCCGGTCGTGGCTTGCTGCTCGGTGAGTCCGGCTCCTTGCAGGATTTTCCCGGCGTAGGACAGAATGGACCCGATGCCGGTGGCCTGGGTGCAGGCCAGCACGATGCAAGCCAGGGCGAAAGGGACGAGATACTTCCGCTGGAAAAGGGAATCCGTGGCGGCGCGCGAGCCATCGGCATTCTTCTTTGCGGCGTGATCCTGCATTTCGCGCAGTTCCAATTCCGCCTGGGCCTTGGTCCGGGAAAGACTCAGAACCGCGAGGGCGTGTTGCACCCGCTTGCGGAGGAACAGCCACCGCGGCGATTCGCTCAGGAACAGGGAACAGAGGCTGAACAGAACACCGGGGACGGCGGCAACAAGGAACATGTTCCGCCATGCATCGTTGTCCGCCGCGAAGATGAGATCGGCATCCGCTTTTGCGGCGAGAACTGCGGCATCATGTATCCTGGCAAAGTAGCCCGAGATCCATGCCGCCAGCACGAAGCCGAGCGTCATCATGAATTGGAAGGCGGAGGTGCCGCGACCGCGGAAGGCGGATGGCAGGGACTCCGCCATGTAGAGCGGGACGACCACGCAGATGATGCCGCCGGAAAGGCCCATGAGGATCCGTCCCACCAACAGGGACACGAATCCCGAGGCCATGTAGATCAACAGGATGCTGCTGACGAAGATCACGCCGCCGCCGACCATCATCTTTTTCCGGCCGATCCAGTCCGCCAGGCCGCCGGCGAAGAGCGAGGCGATCAGGCCGCCGCCCACGTAGATGGAAACCATCATACCCTGCTGGACTTCGGACATCGGAATCGTCTTGTCCACATACAGCAGCGCACCAGCGATGATCCCGTAGTCAATGCCCGTGAGCAGACCGCCCAGGCCCGAGATCAGGATCAGGAAAACCAGCCGCAGGTTTCGTCTTGCCGCTGTTCGTTCGGTATTCATCGCTTCGGGGATGGTATCGCAAGACGGTTCAATTTGGCCAATGATAAACCCGGTGCATTGCGGGGGCCTTTCAGTTCCGGAATACCGGACCAACGCAATAGTGGCCGGGCACCGCTGCCCGGCCACTGCTCATTGCATTGTACCCCGGAAAGGTGTTAGAGGACCGCGCTGCGTCCGGAGGGGTGCAGGAGGGGACGGGTGTCCGGTGGCACCGGGAGGCGGGATGCCTGGTCCCGCGGGAGTCCAGTGGGACAGCCGCACTCTGGCCGAAGTCGCTCGGATGGATGACGTAGTCTGGAAACCATTGCGGCGACCTTACGCCCACCCTCACACTTGGGAATGAAATCCCCTTTCGATTCTGGGGGATTCACTTTCGATTTTGGAACCCCTTCGGAGTGATGCTAGTTTGGTGACAAGGTGTTATCCCGTTGGTTGGTCATTACCTGCTGGCGGACAAGGCGGCTTTTGGGACGGGAGATCCTTTCGGCCAAAGGTCGAAGACCAGGACCTCGAATGGTTGCAGATCGAATGTAATCGGAGTGGTTCCATTCAGCATTGAGCCCGTTATGCCCGGTAACGGGCGTTGATCCTCGTATCCCGCAGCGACGGTAAATGCAGTGGATGCCTGTTCCGGAAGTTCAAGAGCGCCAGCGAGAGTCAAGGTCATGCGCTGAGTTCCGGCGGTGGGATTTCTCAAGGCGAGCGTCCCCTTTCTGTGATTCCAAGCCGCCCAGCCGTATGGCGCTTGCGCACCGGCCTGTTCCGGATCGCCGCCAAGCCAGTGAACGTCCGCCATCACATCGGCGTTTGCTCTCAGCCAGCGGATACTTTTCGCCAGCTCGTCCCACATGGGTGGGGTCATCAGACCCGGGGTGACATAGAGTTCCTGCAGGCCGCTGCCGCAGGCCGTGGCGCAGCGGACTTCATTCGTCACACTCTTGAGATCCAGTGGCATGCCCGCAGGGACGGTGCCGGGATAATTGCCGACGAGCAGGCCGTGGAACATGAGGGAATTCAGGGGGAAAAGCGGTGCATTCGCGGCGAAGCGGTCGTGGACCATGTTGTCGCGATAGGTGATCCATCGTTCGCGGTTATTGCCAGCTCCAATAAGGGAGGCGTCCTCGCCCTGGCGCCAGATGCTGTCACAGGACAGAAGCCAGAAGGGAGAGGCCCACGTGCCAACGGTGCAGTTGATGAAGACATCGCGGCGTTGCACGCGCAGTTCCCCCAGCAGCCGAAGCAGGCCGTCGATGTCACCTTCATTGCCCGGCGCAGGGCCAGTGGCGAAGGTGCCGGCCCCGATGCCGTCGAACTTGAAATAGCGCATGTCATAGTCCTTTAGCATCTGGAGACAGCGGTTGGAAAACGCTTGGTAATATTCCGCATCCGAGAGGTGGAACTGGCTGACATGCGGTTCGTGCTTGGAATTCCAAAATGCCACGCGCTGGTCTTTCGAAGCTCCATAGCCTCCCCACGGCGAGAGCCACGCTCCAGTGCCTGCCTGCTGCTTGGCGGCACGGCGGTTGGTTTCGGTGAAACCTCTGGGAAAGCCGGCATGGAAGCCCCAAAGGGAATTGAAGGAGTCCCATCCGTCGTCCCAGACGAACGCGTCCAGATGGACACCGCGTGCGGTGAAAAATTCGCGATTCCAAGCGTCCACCACGGCCAGAGTCTGTGCTTCCGACATGCGCTGAAGGGGGTCTGTCTTGTCGTTGCGGCCGATGTTCAGATCGTACCAGGAGTTGTAGTGGACGAACTGCCGGAAGGGATGAGCCCGTTCTCTTTCGAGGTAATGAAGGAACGAGCGACGGAGCTGGCCGGGAGGGTGGACACCGATCACGGCGGCGGTTTTCCAGACGGCTCCGGGCGAGAGAGTGAGATTGCGCGGCCAGGTGGCGCGGAGGGTCCGGGTGGTGGTGGCGGGGGCGTTGACCGCAGATGCCATGATGGTGCCGAAGCTGTTGGTGTCGTCGTTGGGATATGGGCAGTCGATGCCCACGGTGTAGGAACCGGGGGTGGGAATCTTGAGGATGTAGGTATTGTTTGATGAGGGCGTGCCGGCGTACCCCGGGTGTCCGTCACGCGCCAGGACCGTGCCTTTGGCATTGAGGAGTTCGACGCCGCCGACATCAAGGCGATGGTGTCCAGAGGTGTAGTCGCACTGGATTTTCCAATCACCCGCCGTGGCGAAGGTGGCCCTGAAGGTCATCCGTTTCGGTGCGACGAGGGCAGGTGTCCACCTGCCGATGGGGTGAGAGGTGTCGGAGTCGAGTGAGAGCTTCGCCATCGGGGTTTCCAGCCCGGCGAAGAAGCCGCCGCCCGTGAAGACGGCACCGTCCGTGTATCCGGAAACGGTGCAGCCGTCCAGGCTGCCACTCAGGCCGGTGATGGCCGTGATGGGGTGCTCTCCTTTCAGGGAGACTACGGCGATCGCTTCGCGGAGGTAACCGGCGTCGTCCCGAAGGCTGGCCTGCCAGCTCACCTCCAAGGTATTGTCCGGATCGTGGAAAACGGCTCGCAAGGCGACACCGGGGATCCGCGAAGATGCTTGAGCTGAATCGGTGGCTGGACGAAGGATCTCGGTCCGCGGCGCGCTGGCCAGACGCATCTCCGAAGAGCCGAGCGAGGTGCCGTCCGCCAGTTCGATCCGGAACAAATCATCCGTTCCCTGGAACAGTCCGCCTTCAGAACGCTCCACTCGCCGCAGTTTCAGGGAGGATTCGGAGGCAGTGAAGCGGGCAGACATGACCGAGTTTTCCATCACGGTCTCCTGTCCGTCGTTACGCAGGGACGCCTTGCCGGGTGGCTGGCCGGGGTAATCGACCGCACCATCTGCGACTACTGGCAGCATCAGGCAGAGCAGGATTCGGAAAAATGAAACGGTCATCTGCGATCGATGCTGACGGCTCCGCGGAGGAAACGAATCCGAATATCTTTCGAATCCGGGGGTTTCACTTTCGTTTTTGGCACCCTCCTCCGTCATTCTATTTCCGGCCGGGCCTGCGTTCGCGGATGCGCGCGCGATGCCGGAATTCGGCCGGTGTGAGACCGGTTTCCTGGCGGAACACCGTACAGAAATACGCGGCTGAATTGAAGCCGAGTCCCAATGCCAGGCTCTCAATCTTGTCATCGCCGCTGGCCAGCACTTCACGTGCGTGATCGAGCCTGATGCGCAGCAGATGGCGGCTGATCGGTTCTCCGAGATGCTGCTGGAAATGTTCGTTCAGATGGTAGCGGCTCAATCCGGCGTGCTTGGCGATCGTATTGACGTTGATCAGGCCGGTGTAGTTCTCATGCATGAACGCGAGCGCCTTGTTGGTGGGCTCGTGGCCGCTGGACAGGAGATGAGTGGATTTACGCTCCACCACCCGCGCGGGAGGAATCATGACCGGGGAAGCCGGGGCGAGCTTGCCTTGCATGAGTTGGTCGAGGAGTTCGGCTGCGGCGTAGCCCTGATACTCCATGTTGCTGTCCACGCTGGTCTGCGGCACCGGCGAGAAGGCGCGGTAGAGCTCGTCGGTATCGACTCCGATGACGGCGACATCCTGCGGCACCCGCAGCCCCTCGTCCCGCAGCTTGTGGATGAGCCAGTCTCCGACGAGATCGTTCTGCGCCATCAGCGCGAGAGGTCGGGGGAGCTTGCGGATCTGGGCCACGCAGCGGTCGAAGGAGACGGAGTGAAACCGTCGGTTGGCGGCGAGTGCCGCCTGCTTCAGGCCGGCTGAGCGTTCGGTTTCGTTGACCAAGTTGGTTACTTCTGGGTCATAGTAGAAGTAGCCGATGTCCTGAAACCCCCGGGACACCAGGTAATCTCCGGCCATCCGCCCGATCGCTTCATTGTCGATCCAGACACGGGGTAATTCCGGCGTGGTGGCACCATTGAACATGTCCACCGTCGGGACACTTTCGGCCACGATCTTTTCAAGGATATCCGGTCGGCCGCTGCTGAACGTGATGATGCCTTCGCCATGCCAATCCGCTGGTATCCGGCCGAAATGGGCCATGCTGCCATCCAGCACCCATCCTGCGTCATGGGCATAGGCGACCACACCGTGGTGCACCTCCCTCACGTAGTAGCCCAACATCAGCAGTACTCGCTTGGCCTTCATTCGTAGCTGTATCGATAGCTACTATCCGCCAGTCGGAGGCGGGTCAATCCACGCTTGTCATTGGTTTTTCTCCCGTGGTCCCCGGGGGAGTTCCAAAATCGAAAGAGAATCCCCCAGATTTGAAATGGGTTTGGCGTTCCTTTGCGGCGGGCCATGGCAACTTGTCCGTCAATCTGGAGTGAGCGCCCCCTTAAAGACTGTCACTTCGTTTCATCCGGATCAGCCGGACCAACGTGATGCCTCTCAAAGCGCTCCCGCTTCAAAAAACCCGCCAATCCAAACCCGTCCATTGCCATGAAATCACGCCACGCCTCCCTATTCGGACTGATCCTAGTCTGTTCGTTTTCAACCCTCCACGCCGCCACCCAGTATTGGGACGGGACTGCCTCCACGGTCAACACCCAGAGCGACAACACCACCACCACCGCCCAGAATTGGTTGAGCGGCGGCAATTGGGACAATGGCACCGTTTCGGCACCCATCGCCGCCTGGACGTCCGGTGACGCGGCCGTGTTCGGCGGCACCGCTGCCAGCCAGACCATCACGGCGGGCACTCTCACGGTCGGCAACCTCACCTTCGGTGCCGGCACGGTCGGCGCGGGCACGTCCGGAACGGCCTACACCGTCGCGGGGGGAACAGTGACCTTGTCCTCCAGCACCGTCACGACCAATACCGATACCGCGATCAGCTCGGCTCTTGCCGGTAATGGATTCACCAAACTGGGTGCGGCCAAGCTCACCTTAGGTGGGACGGACAGTTTGACCGGTGCGATCAATATCAACAATGGCACAGTGGAAATGAATGGCGGCTCTTTGACTGCGACTGGCGGCCTGTTCCTCGCCAACACCACCAGCAGCAACGGTACATTCAGGATGACCAGTGGATCAATGACCCTGACCAGCGGGGACATGAACATCGAGGCGTCGAGCGGAACGGGTGCTTATATCCAGACGGGCGGAACGGTGACTGTAAACACCGCCAATTACGTTTACGTCGCACTCGACAGCACTTCCGGATCGAGTGGATCATTCACCATCAGCGGAGGAAGCTTCACCACCGGAAACGGGATGTGGCTGGGTGTCCGCAATACCGGCATCGTGACCGTCAGCGGGACCGGCTCTCTTACCCTCAATCAATTCCGCCTTCTGAACGTCGGTTCCGCCGGCAGCGGCATCGTCAATTTGGATGGCGGCACTCTGACGATGGGCGCGACGAACATGGGCACTGCGACAAGTAAGTTCAATTTCAACGGTGGTTCCCTCGTTCTCACCAACGGCAACACGGATTTCCTCAACGGATTCGCCACCCAGACGGTCAAGGCTGGTGGCGCTGTGATTAACACCCAAGCCAACAACGCCACCTTTGCACAGGCGATGGTTCATGACTCCACGCTAGGTGCCACCGCCGATGGTGGCCTGACCAAAAGCGGGAGTGGCAACCTGACCCTCAGTGGGACCAACACTTACACCGGTGCGACGGTGATCAGCGGTGGCACCCTCACGGTCACCGGGGCGATTTCCAATTCGCCATCGATTACCGTGGGCTCGGGAGCCACCTTGAGCGTGCCCACGATCGTGTCCGGACAAACCTTGCAAGGCGTCGGCACGGTCAGTAGTACGACCACCATCGCGGTCGGAGCCACGCTGGCTCCTGCCGGGGCGGCTACCATCGGCACGCTTTCGGTCAGCGGTCCGCTGACTTTGGCCGGCACCGCCTCGTTTGACCTGAATAAGACGGGTGCCACCTTGACGAATGATGTTGTGGCAGGCACCGGTGCCGTGACTCTTGGAGGCACTCTCGCCATCATTGTCACTGGCGATCCGCTGGTGGCGGGTGACAGCTTCACCCTTTTCACGAACTCTGGTGGCCGCTCGGGAAGCTTTACCAACTTTAGCCTGCCCGGCTTGGCATCCGGGTTGCAGTGGGATACCTCCACGCTGGCGTCGGATGGGAAGATCAAGGTTGCCGTGGCGGTCGTCGTTACCACCCCGACCTTCAGCCTCAGCTCCGGCGGCTATATAGGAGCCCAGTCGGTGACCATCAATTCGGAAACCGGTTCCACCATCCACTACACCACCGATGGCACGGATCCGACGACTTCGGGCACCGTCCACACGGGTGCCGCTCCTGTTTCGGGAGTTACTGTCCCCGTGGATGCCACGACTATTCTCAAGGCCTATGCCACCAAATCCGGCGAAGCGGACAGCGCGACGGGCACTGCGACTTACAACACCATCAGCACGCCGACCTGGAGCCTGAACGGGGGCGGCTCATGGCCCACCGCTGCGAATTGGACTTACGGGGCGGTGGCTGGAGGCAGCGGCATCGTAGCGGATTTCAGCACGCTGGGACTCGCTGGGGCACCGACGGTGACATTGGATGGTGCCCGCAGCATCGGCGGCCTGAAGTTCGGCGATACCGGCAACGCGTTTGGTTGGACCCTTGCGACCGGATCGAGTGGCCCGCTCACGCTGGATAACGGTGCCTCCGCGCCTGTCATCACGGTGAACAACCAGACCACCACCATCACCTCCGGTCTCGCCGGCACGAGCGGTCTGATCAAGAACGGCGCCGGAACGCTCAGCCTGACCACGGCCAATACCATCACCGGCCAGATCCAGTTGCAGGCCGGCACACTGCAGTTGACCGGGAGTGGCACCCTGCCGTTTGACAACACGCTCATCACCGGCGGCACGCTCCAAACCTCGGGAGGTTCGGAAGTCTTCATTGGCAATTCGGACAACGTTGCCGCCAACTGGAGCCAGACCGGTGGCAACGTGACTCTCAGCACCGGCAATCACCTTTACACCGGTATGGGCAATGGCAGCCAGACCAATACCATCAGCTTCAGCGGTGGCAGTCTGACGATCACGCCCACGGGCGTCGGCATCGGAGCCACCACCTTCGCCATCGGCGGTCGCTCGCAGACCGTGGTGACCATCAGTGGTTCCGCCGTGGTGGATTCCTACCAGACCCGCTTCGGCTGGGGAGCGGATCTTTCCTCCACCGATGGCGGCACGCTCAATCTCGATGGAGGCACTTGGAAGACGCTTCGGATTTATCACGAAGTCACCGTCGCGAAATCGGATGTCAATTTCAACGGTGGCCTGCTTCAGCCGACCCAGTCCACCACCACCTTCATGACCGGCCTCAGTAGTGCCAACGTCAAGGAAGGCGGAGCCAAGATCAATACGAATGGCTTCAACATCACGATCGGACAAGCCCTGCTTCATGGCGGCGTGGCGGATACGGATGGTGGCTTGGTCAAATCCGGCGCCGGCAATCTGACCCTAAGCGGCACCAACACCTACACGGGTCCCACCGTGATCAGTGGCGGGGGATTGTTCATCAATTCCCAGCTCACGGCCTCGCCCTCGGTCACGGCCGCCAGTGGGACGACTCTGGGCGGTAACGGGGTGATTTCGGGAACCGTGAACGTGGCGGGAACTCTCTCTCCCGGCTCCAGCAGTGCGTCCACTCTCGTGACCGGCGGGCTGACGCTCTCGGGCACCTACGCCTGCGATATCAATGGCTTCTTCTCCGACCAGGTGTCGGTGAGCGGAGATCTGACCCTGACCGGAGCGACCCTGACGGTGAACGAAATTTCGCCCAAGACTCTCGGCAGCTACATGATCGCCACTTATTCCGGGAATCTGGTTGGCACCTTTGCCTCCGTGCCCACCGGTTACACGGTCAACTATGACACCCCGGGGGTGGTTTATCTGATCCCCAATGGCTACGCTGCGTGGGCGGCGGGTTTCCCGGGCCTCTCGGACACCTCGCCTGAAGGCGATCCTGACAACGATGGTCTCTCGAATCTTCTGGAGTATGTGTTGGGTGGCGATCCCACCGCCTCCGATGCGTCTATCCGTCCGACGGTCGCGGTGGAAGGCAGCAGTCTGGTTCTGCGTTACAAGCGCAACGACGCCTCAAAGACCGATACGGTACAGGAAGGGCAGTGGAGCACCGACCTGACCAACTGGTTCGACATTGATCCGGTGATCGTGAATGACCATGGCACGGACCCGGACGACATGAGTGTTACGGTTCCTACCTCCAATGCCGTCGACGGGAAGCTCTTCCTTCGCCTGCACGTTTCACAGTCGGGACAATAACCTGCATTTCTTCGAGAGAGCCCGGTTGAAAGGCCGGGCGCTCTTTTTTTGGCTCCCTGGCCGTCCGATGCGATTGGCCCCCGATCTGAGCGATGGGGAAGCTCTCAAGGTAACGGCTCATTTCCATTCGCAATTAAAAGCCCCACCATGCACACGAACAATCCTCCAACCCATCATCGGGAACAAGAGGCCGGACCACGCTCACTTTGGAGCAGACTTGGAGGGGGGTCCCTTTCGGTTTCCATCATGGTCCATGCCGTCATCCTGGCCCTTGGGGTCTTTTGGATTTTCCAAATCATTCCCGAGAAGAAGCAGGAAGTGGATTTCATTCCCAAGGGTGGCGGAGGCGGACAGCCTGGTGCCAAGGCGGAAACCAACATGAAAAAGAGAGCGACGATGACGACGATGAACGCGCCGCGTCTCGCCGCGAAGGGAGCCAGCAGCAGCTTCACCTTGCCCGAGCCCGATCCCGCCTCGGCAACTTCGTCTGTCGGCGCGCTGGGTTCCTCCGGGATGGCAGCCGGGCTGGGAGGAAGTGGGTCCGGTGGCGGTAAGGGTAGCGGCAAAGGCAAGGGCTTTGGTGATGGCATGGGACCCGGGATGGGTGGCGGTGCGGGTAAGATGAATCCATTCGGCGCGCTCAACCCGAATGCCAACGCCCTCGTAGGCACCTTCTACAATCTCAACCATCGCTCTTCAGGTGAGGTGACGGACACCGACAATGCGAAGCAGGCGAAAATCATCCACGATTTTGTCACACGCAATTGGAACGAGATCGAGCTGAACAAGTTCTTGAAGGCTCCCCAGAAGCTCTATCAGACTAAGATTTATCTTCCGGCCATGAACGCCGCCGAGGCTCCGAGCGCCTTCGGCCTGACACCTGATCCCCACCCGCGCTGGATTGTCGTTTACCGCGGAACGCTGACGGCGGAAAAGACCACGAAATTCCGGTTCGTTGGGGCGGGGGATGATACCATGGTCGTCCGCTTCAATGGCCGCAATGTCTTCGATTTTGGATACAACCCCGGGACCATTCCCCTCGATTTGGGTCCGTTCAAGGCCGCCTTGCGCGGTAAGGAACGCTTTCATGGCGCGCTCCACGACTGTCCCATGGAACCGCCCGTGACGTTCTACACGTATCCGACGACGGTCGATTGGAATGGGAATCTCGGCGGGCTGGCTGCCGGTCCCGAGCAGTCGGTGGTAATGGGTCACGATTACCCGGTCGAAATTCTCATCGCCGAAGGTTGTGGTGGTTTGTTCGCCGCATCCCTGCTGATGGAGGAGACGGGCGCGACCTACGAAAGGTGCTCAACCGGCGCACCGATTCTCCCTCTTTTCCGAACCGATGCCAGTGTCCCGAGTGGTGTCAAAGGGGACAACACCCCACCCTACGATCCAAAGGGGCCGGTTTGGAAGGTCAATAGCGCACAGGGCTTCCGTGACATCTAGATGCCAGGATCTCGTTCCCATCCTCAGTGGTGGGACCGGAGAACCCACGGACGAGAGGGTGCCAAATTTGAAATGAAAACCCCTGAAATCGAAAGTGAGTTAGGTAGCTCCGCCGGACGTCCACGGTCAAATTCGGTCGATAGCTGTGCCCGTCGTTCAACCAGCAGACCCATAGATTTTGAATCCATTCCCGAACTCCTCGCGCTTCAGTTTCCTTAGGGCAGCAGGGGCCGGTGTGGCCGCATGTTCCGCGCTATCGCTCGGCATGTCCCATGCCGCGTCGCTGACCTGGTCCGCTGCGGTCGACACCAATTGGAATACGTCCACGGCCAACTGGAGTGGTGCTACCTGGAGCAATGCCAATCCGGATCAGGCTGTTTTCGGAGCCACTGGTGTAGGTCCAGTCAATCTCACCACCGCGATCACCGCAAACAAGCTGACCTTCAACAATGCGGGCTACACCATCGCGGGGGGCACCCTCACCCTTGGAGGCACCACTCCTTCGATCGCGGCCAATGCCGACGCGACCATTTCTTCGATCCTCGCCGGGAGTGCGGCTGTCAGCAAAAGTGGTGTGGGGAAGCTGTCTCTAACGGGTGCCAATACACTGACGGGAACGATCACCGCCACGCAGGGCACGCTTGAGCTGAGCGGGGGCGGCGTGCTTCACGGCGGCATGACGGTCAGTGGCACCGCAGTAAACAATGCAGCTTTTAACCTCACCGGAGGCACCTACGCTCTCACCAGCGGCAATTTTCTGCTTGGCAATGCTAACGCCGAGTCTGGCACTGCGAATATCACGTCCGGATCCCTGGCCATTACCGGTGGTGAGCTGACCATCGGCAGTGCAAACGGCTCGGTAGCGACCTGGAATCAGACTGGTGGAAGTGTTTCCGTGACGACGGGCAACCACATCTACACGGGCATGGGCACCGGCAGTGGGGTGACGACCACGGTTGGTTTCAGCGGCGGCAGCTTCACTGTCATCCCCGGCAACGGAGCAACGACGTTTTCCATCGGCGGACGTTCCCAGACCACTGTAAACATCGGCGGCACGGCAACAGTTGATTCCTACCAAACACGCTTCGGCTGGGGTGCCGATCTCTCCACCACCGATGGTGGCACGCTTAATTTGAATGGCGGCACCTGGAAGACAGCCCGCATCTACCGGGATGTGGCGGTGCAGAAAGCCGAGGTGAACTTCAACGGCGGCATCCTCCGGGCGGGACAGTCCAACACCGGATTCATGACCGGTCTCAGCGGCGCGAACGTGAAGGAGGGGGGCGCGAAAATCGATAGCAACGGGTTCGATATCACGCTCGCCCAGCCACTGCTTCATGGTGGTTCCGCAGCGATTGATGGCGGTCTGTCGAAATCCGGTGCGGGAACTTTGTCCATCACCGGTGCGTGTACGTTCACCGGCCCTGTGCAGGTGACGGGGGGCACCCTTTCGCTTGCCGGTTCCCTGCCCGCCGGTTTTCCGGCCACAGTCACCGGCGGTACCTTGGGTATCACTTCCACCGGACAGGCCGCAGGCAATGTTACGCTGGGGAACAATGGCACGCTGGACATTGGCTCCGGCACCGCCACGACCGTGTCCAACCTCGTTGCAGGTGTTGCACCTGGCGATACGTGTACGCTGAGGATCGCAATCGGAGCGGCCTCCTACGTTCCCTTGCAATGCACCTCCATCGCCTCGAACGGAGCGGCCGGATCGATCGGGGTGCAGGTGGCCGGCGCGGTTAGCGGAGCTGGCACCTATCACCTGATCTCCTGCGGGACGATCGGTGGCGCGGGGTTCCCAGCTTTCTATTTGACTACGCCGGCGGTTGCGGGGTTCACACTGGAATTGGTCAGGAACGGCGGCTATGTCGATCTGGTGGCGACGGCGGTCCCGCTACCCACTATGGACACCGGTGCTCTCACGGTGACACTGGATCCGAGCTTTCCCCAGGTGATCCGTTACACCCTAAAGTCGAACGGCGCGACCCTAGAAGCTGGCGATGCCACGGCACCGCATGCCGTCCTGATCAATGGCACGAGCTATCCGGCGACCGTTACCGCGTTTTCCCAATCCGGTTCGGAAACGCTCTACACCCTCAGTGTGCCGGGCTTCGGCATCGACATTGCCTATCGCTTCGCGGTCGACGGCAACGTGGTCACGCGCAGCATCACCGCAATTTCCGGCAGCGGCGAGCCCAGCGTACAGACGATCAATCTCGGCGTGCCCGTGGTGCGGGCTAGTGTCACCCAGATCGGGGCCAACGCAGCCTTCGTGAGAAACGTGGATCCTGAACTCTATGCCAACTACAGCGGTGGTATGTCAGGCGATACTATCGGCGCGGTCAGCGATCTGGCTACCGGCACGTGGTGGTCCACCTGGTGCTTCGTGGGCACATCGCAGGTAGTCGCCGCGGCTTCCAATAATCTTTTCGATTATCCATTCACCGTCACAGTCGGCACTGTTGCCGGAGTGAAGTGTGCGGCGATCTACGATCGTGATTACGTTTATCGAATTCAGGACGTTAAGCCCGGCGTCTTGTTTGAGAGCAAGACCTGCATCTCCGGGGATACCAACGGAAACGGCACCGTTGACTGGGAGGACGGAGCGGTCTGGGTGCGCGAACAGGTTCCGTCGATGCTGCCCGCGCTCACCGATCTTTACGCACAGGGAGGCGGTTGGCAGCAGAGCTCCGTGGGATATTTGAGCAGCACTACCTACAGCACGGTGGACACTGCCTATCCACTCTACGCATCGCAGATGCGGAAGGTCTTCTACCAGACGGAAGGTGTGCCGCAGACGATCGAGTGTGCCGGCTGGACCTACCGCGGGCACGACTGGATGTGGGCGGACTGGGACCAGGTCGTCAATCCGGGTGCGGGTGGGCGGGCGGCGTATGACAAGGCGCGCAGGGAATCCGCGCGCTACAATGGCGACCTCTCTTTTCACCTCAACCAGGATCTGATGGCGGTCCAAAGCCAGCACTGGGACGAAAGTGTGATCGCCAAGGACACCAGCGGCAACAAGCTGGGGTACTATGGCTACACTGGGCAGGATTTCTACGACATCTCCCACTTTCTCGATTACCAGCGCGGCACACTCGTTTCGCGCATCAATGGTTTCCTCGATCGAATCGCGCCTTCGCCCACGGTGGTGTACCTCGACCAGATGTGGAATCATCCCAGCGCATTCAATGGTGGCAGCGGGGTGGCGGAACACTACGCGAAGGCGATGATCGTCAAAACCTTCCGGGACCGCGGCACCTCGACGACCACCGAAGGCTACCAGCCGAGCTTGTTCCGAAATGGCATGCTCCAGTGCAAATACCGCGGCAACGGCGTGAGCCACATTGACGACTTCGTCACCGCAGGCAAACTGATGTGGCAGTTCACCAACGGCTTTGGCACGGACTTCCCTGCGGCTTATTACATGATGTTTGGCGGCAGGATTTCGCAGGAATACCGCAGCGGCAACATTTTCGGAGGGAATAACTGGCTAGGCAACGCGTTGATGGAAGATACCTACATCAACACGATGATGAACGCCATCATGCGCCAGCATCCGGCGATGGAATACGTCAGCGACAGCACGAAATACCAGGTGCGCTGGGGCAGCGATATGTATGCGACCGCGAACAAGGCCACCGGCAACTTCACCCTTGTTCAAGGAAATGTAACCATGGCGGATGGCAACGACCGATTTCTGCCGGCTCCAGACGGCTCGATGAAGATCCACGTCTACAGCATGAGCGGTTCCTATGGCCGCGCGTGGAATCTGCCGCCGGCTTGGAGCGGCGTCACCAGGGTAGACCGCTACGAACTCACCGAATCCGGCCGGGCCTTTATCGACCGTCTGCCCGTGATCAATGGAGCCGTGACCCTCTCCACTCCGGGCAAGGTGCCCTACATTTTGCTGCCTGCCACCGGACCTCTGCCGGCCACCGGCCCCATTGACCGCGCTCGGGGCATGACTGCTTCGGCGTCTTCGGTTCAGGGGGGCAACATGGCTGCGAACGCAATCGACGGGAACGACGCCACCGCCTGGAACTCCACGGGCGGAAGTGGATCCTGGCTGGAGATCGATCTGAACCGGGAACTGGAAATGAACCGGGTGGAATTGAAGGAAGTGGGGAATTCCATCACATCATTCCGGATTCAGGTCGACGTGAATGGAGTGTGGACTGACGTTGCCTCTGGAACGACCATCGGGCCGTCGCTGCGCAAGGTGTTCCCGAACGTCCGCAGCACCAAGGTCCGCCTCGTGATCGACGGCGCATTAGCCGCCGTCGGGATCCGCACCTTTGAGATTCATTCCGATGCCAATCTGGCCATGACCGCCACGGCTTCCGCCTCGTCGAACTCCGGGTCCGGTTGGGGTGACAACTACGTGGAAGGCAATCTCCAATGGGGGCATGACCTCCAGGCCTCCCGCGCCATGGACGGTTCCCCGGACACCTACTGGCGCCCTGCTTCCGGAACGGCCGGAGTCTGGCTGCAGGCGACTTTCTCGCGCGCCTCCAAGGTCAACCGGACGACACTCTCTGAGAACGGCAATCGCGTCACCGGGTTCAAGATTCAGTATTTGAATGGCAGCACCTGGACTGACCTTCAAACCGGGACGGTGATCGGTGCCATGTGCGAAGTCTCGTTCCCTGAGGTGCAGGCGACGCAGGTCAGGCTGCTTGTCACCGGTGCTTCCGACGTGCCGGCGATCAGTGAGTTCTCCATTTTCGATGTAGGAGGGGACATCCCCGTAGTCACGCCCGCGACGGATCTCGCAATCGGCGGCAACGCGGTCCAATCCAGCACCTATTCCGTCTCGGGCGCACCACAGGTTGCCAGCCGTGCCATCGATGGCAATACCGATGGCGATTGGAATCACAACTCCCTTTCCTGCACGGCCAACGGCTCACTCGGTTGGTGGGAGGTGGACATGCTGGCTCCGAAAACGATTGGCCAGGTCCAGGTATGGTTGCGCGACAACGGATCCACCCGCGACCGGAACATCGATCTGGTCATCTACGACTCCAGCCGGCACGAACTGAGCCGGATCGCGGTTTCGGGCAGCGCTGTTCCGTCGAATCCGGTTGTGATCAGTCTGCCTGCACCGGTGACCGGGCAGATTGTCCATCTGGAGCACACGGCTCTCACTGACGTGACCGATCCCTACGACGCCGAATTATGTTTGGCCGAGGTGCAGGTATTCGCGCCTCAAAGTGGCTATCCAGCCTGGGCCTTCGAGATGGGACTGTCCGCCCAGAACAATGCGATGGAGGCGGATCCGGACGGCGATGGAGTCAGCAACCTCATCGAGTATGCATTTGGAGGCGACCCTCTGTCATCGGGAGATCGTGGCGTTTTTTGTCCGATTGTCGGGCAGTCGGCCGGTGTTCCGGTGTACGGCTTCACTCTTGCCACTCTGACCGGGGCCACGTTCAGCAAGATGCCCGATCACTCGATGTCGGCCGCCATTGGCGGCATTACCTATCAGGTCGAATGCTCTTCAGATCTCGTCACGTGGACAGTGCCATTGGAAGAGACGACTCCGATCACCAATGGGCTGGCATCTCCGCCCGGCGGCTACGAGTATCATAGTTTCATTCCCGTGGGATTGGCCGACCCGGGGAAGTGCTTCGCCCGGGTGAAAACCTCTTCTCCTTGAGTTCAATCTTCCGGTCGAGCCCAAAATTCGGGCGGTTTTACCGTCCCCGCGGTTGACCAACCCTTCGGAATTCTGGGAGTGTTCGATTGTTCCACGTATGAATCTAGCATGAAAACCTCCCTGCCTGTCGCCCTGTTTCTTCTCGTTCATCCGGCTGATGCCGTCACTCCGCCCGTGCCCTACGGGGCCACGCCCACACCGGCCCAGTTGAAGCATGCCGAGCGTGAAATGTATGCCTTCTGCCACTTTACGGTGGATACCTTTACCGGTGCCGAGTGGGGCAGCGGTGCCGAGAAGGAATCCGTTTTCAATCCCTCGGCGTTCGATGCGAACCAGATCGTCCGGGCCATCAAGGCTTCCGGGGCGAAAGGTGTGATCCTTACCTGCAAGCATCATGACGGCTTCTGCCTGTGGCCGACGAAAACGACGGCTCACAACATTTCAGCGAGCCCGTTCCGCGAGGGCAAGGGAGACGTGGTCCGCGAGTTCGCGAACGCGTGCAAGGCGAACGACTTCGAATTTGGGGTATATATCTCGCCATGGGACCGCAACAACGAGCACTACGGCACGCCGGAATATGTCACCGATGTCTACCGGAAACAGATCGAGGAGCTGACCACACAGTACGGAAAAATTTTCGAAATTTGGTTTGATGGCGCAAATGGCGGCTCTGGGTATTATGGTGGCAAGGGCGGCAGCCGCAGCATCGATCGTACCAAATACTACGGCTGGCCGGAGACTTGGAAGATGGTCTTCGCCAATCAACCTGGCATCATCATCTATTCCGACATTGGTCCGGGTGTACGGTGGTGCGGCAACGAAAGTGGCCATTCGTCCGATCCCTGTCGCGCGACGATCAATTTCGAGGCCGATGCCGCGCCCGGCTACAAGAACTCGAAGTTCCTGCCGTCCGGTGAACTGAATGGCAGGACATGGTGTCCGGCTGAAGTGGATGTCTCGATCCGTGGCGGCTGGTTTTTCCATCCGGAGCAGGAGCCCCGCTCCCCGGAGAATCTGATGAAGATCTATATGGACTCAGTCGGTCATGGCGCGGTTTTCAACCTGAACTGTCCGCCTGACAAACGAGGGATCATTCATGAAAACGACACCGAGAGCCTTCGTCAATTTGGCGAGCATCTGCGCCGGACTTTTGAAACCAATCTGGCGGCCCGCGCGAAGGCCGAGGCCTCCAACGTCCGGGGCGGAGACTTGGCACATTATGGACCCGACAAGCTGCTCGACGCCGACCGTTGGAGCGCCTGGGTGACCGATGACGCAGTCACGACGCCCGAGGTCACGTTCGCCCTGGCGGGTGAAAAAACCTTCAATCTCGTCCGCCTGCGGGAAGATATTCGCCTCGGATTGCGCCTTGAAGGTGTGGCCATGGATGCATGGATCGATGGTGCCTGGAAGGAACTCGCAAAGGCGGAATCGATCGGTTCTTGCCATCTGTGGCGGGTGCCCCAGACCACCACCGCGAAGGTGCGTTTGCGTGTGACCAAAGGCCCGGTTTGCCCCGCACTATCCGACTTCGGCCTGTTCCTTGAGCCGCCTTTCCAGCCCTGGGTGAAGCCAGTCGCCGCCGTCTCGAAGGATGCCAGAAAGTCGAAATGGAAAGTCGTGTCTTTCTCCTATCAAACGGCCGGTGGGGAGGCGTCTCACGCCATCGATGGAGACAAGGGAACACTCTGGCACACGCACGGTCCAGACGGTGAACACGGCTTGCCGCAGAACCTCGTGGTGGATATGGGCGAGACGAAAACGCTCAAGGGGTTCACTTACCTGCCCAGGCAGGATGGGACCTTCCACGGGATGGTGGATCGTTACACCTTCGAGACCTCGGAGGACGGAAAATCCTGGAAGCCGACCGCAGAAGGGGAGTTCGGAAATTTGCGCGCGAACCCGACGGAGCAAACGGTTTCCTTCGCTCCTGTCATGGCTCGTTATTTCAAGTTTACCGCCATCCACGCGCTTGAGATGAACCATGCTGCGGTGGCGGAAATCGGGGTGGTGGAGTGAGGGGGAGCTGCCACCTGTCGACATCAAAAAGAAATGGAGCGGCGTGCGGTCTTTGAAGCTGAAGGCCGCCGCTACGGCTTTGGCGCATCCTTGCCGACTTCCTTGAAATCGGTGATCGAACTTGAGCCGATCCCCTCGTCTGGGGTATTGTAGAAAAACACGAACATCCGCCGCGAAGGACGGCGGACATCTGCCGATTCATAGACCATCTTCGACGCCCCCGCTCCGTCCGGTACGTAGGCTTCGATGGGATAAGGCTGTTCCATGGGTGCTCCGCCGCAGTCCTTGGCCACCTCGTCGCCCCCTGGCGGTACGACCATCTTGGTCGTTCCTACTTTTACCCCCAGGGGAGATTTCGAGAAGTTGGCGATGGCGATGCCCTCGTAAGGCACGATCTCCGGTGAGCACTCTCCCACGTAAGCGGAGAGGTGGTCCTTCTCCTGACGGAGCAGGACCAGGGGCATCTTTCGATTCGGCGGAACGGGGATCGATAGGACGGCCTCATAGGTCGGTTTGCCCTGTGCGGTCTTCACTTCCTTGTAAAGAACGAGCGGAATCTTCGCCTTCATCACTGGGGAGAGGACCATGTTGTAGACATCGACCTTCACGTGGCCTTTCGTGGTCTCAACGAACAGTGGGGTGCCGTGGTAATCGCCCCACGAACACAGTCGGAGCGGCAGCTCCGGTGGCTGCGGATCCTGGGCGGTGGCGCTCCCCAACGTGCAGATCACGGAGGCGGCAATGGCCAGTTTTTTGAAAAGGGTCATGGTGGTGGATCTCAAACTTCGGACGGTGACAGCCAGCGGAAGGAAACGACTTCGAATCGCCGTCCCATGCTCGTGTAGAGGGCTGGCAGGGATGGATTCGCGATGAATTGCGGGGTCGGCAGGTCTCCCGGGGTCACCACGGAGGGATAGACTGGATTGGGAATGGTGTCATCCAGGGTCGTCGCGACAGGCACCAGCGGTTGAGCAGAACGCTGAACCACCGCTTCGCACCAAGCCTGCGCCACGACCTTGTCCGAGGGATCACGGCATTCGCCGTAGGTGCGGATGACAAACGTGTCTCCACGCGCCGTGAGCGTGCTTCCCAGGCTGGAGAGGATGTCGCCCTGGATCAGCGAGCCGGCGATGCCGGTCTCGGAGCCACCACCACGGATCGTCACCCCGGCGGCCGCCGAGGGATTCGATCCGGCCGCTGCGAGCGACGCATTCTGGATCGCGGCCTGCAGTGCGCCACAGCCGCCCTGGGATTCGTCGGCCACCAGCCGCCGGTTGACAAAGTCAGCCAGACCCATGAACGGTCCGCGATTCTGAACCTCCGTCACGATGGCCGTGGCGAGCTTGGTGATCTGGTCATCCGTCAGTGAATGGAAGCCCTTCCATCGGTCCGTCGGAGTGCCCACTGGCTGCGTGTAGCGGCTGAGCGGGTTCGGGAATCTCGCCGTGGTCGTGCCCTGCAGAATCTCCTGGTCGTTGAGAGAGGAAAGCAGCGCCTTCCAGGCATCCACGGAGGTGGAGTTCACATTGAAGCCACCGTCGTAGGCCAGGCGGGAGGCAATCTTGTCAAACTTCGTCAGATCAGTTGGTAGGGCCGAAGGGTTGCTCTGGGCGTCGTTGAGATGGAATCGGCGGTTGGCCAGGACCGTGCTGTCGCCCTTGGCCAGCGCGGTGGCGATCTGCGTGGTGGTCGTATTGGTGGAACCGGTGCCGTAGTTCGCCCCCGAGAAGAAATAGCGGTCCCAAAGCGCGTCGTTGGCCGCCCAGGACATGTCGAAATGGGGCTGTACCCACTTCGTGTAGCTGCCGCCGGCGCTGCGGCTGATGGCGAGCTTCGTGAGATCGGCGGTTGCGAAACTGGCGGGGGCCAGTGAGTTGGCGATCATGTATGCCGGGTGATTGGACAGGAAGCCCGCGTCCGCATGTTGCAGGGAGCCCAGCGAAGTCAGGGGCGACCGCGGAATTTCAAACATCACCACATTGCGCTGGCCGGAGGACATGTTGGAATTGCCCCAGTAGGCGTTTCCCGTCACCGAGCCGAGCTGCAGGTCGGTGAGCGAGCCGGCATTGAGAATTTTCCGGCTCCAGTTCGGGACCAGAGGACTGTCCGAGTAGTCGATGTTCGCCACCGACTGGGCCCGTGGATTGAATTGGCCGAAGGGGTTGGTATCGTCCGCCGTGGTATTGTCCTGGCGCACGTCGATCGCGCAAATGAAGCCGCCCTTCGTGCCCACCGCCGTAGGAGACGCCACGGTCTTGGTATAGGGACTGTTGAGTCCTGAATCTCCCAGGATGCCGAGTCCGCGCCAGCAGAGGCGTTGCGTATTGGATTCGTCAATTGCAGGGGCTTCCGCCGGGTCCACGCCGCTGGCATTCGGATACGGAGTGGTTTTGACCGGATCACGAGGGCTGCCTGACGGCCCTCTGCCATACATCAGGAAGATGTCCGCGATTTGATTTTCCGTGGTCTGGCTGTCCGACATTGTCACGGTGACGTTGCTTTCAGGAGTGAGGGCCGTGCCGTCATTTGGACGCAGGAAAATCCTGGACTGGTCGTTGTAGCCGATCTGGCCGGCGATGCAGTTGACGGTGGAGCGATCGACAACCTGGGTGGAACCGGTGGAGGAGCCGAGAATCTTCACCTCTCCCGGAGCCAGTGTATAGGTAGAGGCCGGCAGCGCGAAATGATAGGCACCTTGGCCGATCATGTTCGGATCGAAGGTGTAGCTCTTGTTGCCTGTGCTGGTGGCGAGATTGAAAGTCAGCCCGTTGAACTTGGTGAAAAAGCAGCCGATGGACTGGAACACCAGTGGCCGATCATAGGGATTCCAGATGGTGAGGAAGGGATCAATGGTGATTCCGACCGTAGGAGGAGATCCGGGCGTTCCCGGGTTGAGCGCATCCACCCCCACCCCCAAGGCGAGGGTGAAACGAATTACCACGGGAACGACGTTCGACGAGGTTGCACGAGGGTATCTTGGTGCAGAGACCGTGCCGGTGGAGGGATCCGGGCCATCGGACGGTGTTCCCGTGGGGCTGGTCCCGGATGCGGGCTGCCCGACCGGCGATTTCATGTGGGTTTGATAGGTAATGGCATTTTTTCCGCCCATCGCTGCCATCGAGAAATACGAGCCTGCCTGTACGCTGCCGCCTGCCGAGTTGATCGTGGTTGGCGTGCCGCCCGCGCAGAAATTGAAGGGCGTGCTGGGCCGTGCGATCACGCCGTCGGCATTTGTCGTCGTGAAGCCGCGATAGCTGAGCGTCTCCCACTCGCGCTTGTAGCTGCGGTAATGGTCTCTCAGGAGATCCCAGGTAGGACCTCGCATTGTCGCGCTGGCATTCGCGCTCGGAATCTGGAACAGGAATCCAAGATTGTAGTTTCCAGCATAGTAGCTCGGATTGGACGCCAGCGCTGAAGGGTAGAGGGACGTGTTGTTCTGCTCCTGGGAATTGGTGAATTCCTGAGTGGAATGGAAATTCGTGAGCGGCAGCTCGAATGCCAGCGAAAGGTCGCGCTTGAAGCCCCCGTTGCGCACGTCCGTGATGAGACTGCGGGAAACCGTGGTTACGTCGTGGAAGTGACGTCCCATGACATTGCTGCCAACACCGCCGAAGAGGCCGGCTTCCTTCATCGAGATCGCCTTCTGGATCTGGTATGGGCCGCCGGTGGCCGAATCCTGTTTCGACTTGTCACCGTAGGCGGAGAGGTCTCCGATCGCCTGAATCCCCATGTGCTGGGGAGTCGTCAGGCGGAGACGTTTGGCGGCGTCCGTGGTTACGGCGGCTAGCTGATCGGGGAGATCGTAGCGGGCCTTCTGGCTTTCATCGCTCACCCACCAGGCATAGCCGCCCATGCCGACTGTGCCGGTCGCGGGGGTGGTTGCCTTGCTGGTTGGCACCCGCAGGAGCTCGGCTTTCACCGTATCGGCGCTATTCGTGCCCAGCGTTCCGGCACCCAGCAGTGTCACCGTATTGGCAGGCAGCGGCAGGCGCACGTCCGTGGATTGAATCGAAGGCGTTGCGGCGGAGGCCAGCCACTTCACGAATGTCCGCCTCGTTGGCGAGTTGGCTTTCCAGTTGATCGTGGACCACACCCCGGTGTAATGCTTTCGGTCCGGGGATGCACTCTTGTCGATACTGCCCGCTGCCGTGACGCGGCGGTCCGGCCCCGCACCTGTCTGCAACTCGCCGATGGCCAACTGCAGCGCAAGCCGTGCGTTCGCCCGAGCCACCGACATGGAAGTCTCGGCCTGACCGCTGCGCAGGGTGATCGTGGATAGTGAAAGCAAGCCCAGCGCGATGATGGTCAGTAGGACCATCATCAGCAGCGTGAAGACGAGACTGAATCCGCGCCGGGAGGATTTTCTCCTTCGGGGATTGGTGAACGGAGGGCTGGAATACGTGCGCATGATTCGCGAAGGTTGAGGGTTTTTGAGAAACAAGGCCGGTCGGTGCCGGCGGGTTCACTGCTACTGGAGATAGGTAGGGCTTGGGCCTGCGATAGCCGGGCCGGTGATCGCGATCGGGCTCCCATCCAGCCTTGGGTCTACCCAGTTCGGAAACCGGCGGGATCTGTGGATGGTTATGGGTCTGATCCGGATGAAGGCCTGTCGTGAATCGTCTCCCAGACTACCGGATCGGAAACCGATCTCACGGCAATTGCCTTTAGATTCTGGGGGATTCGATTTCGATTTTGGCACCCCCCTTGAGTCGCTATTCCGCTCATCAAGGCGGATAGGCACTGCCAACCGGTGCCGGAAAACGGACCATCCGTCTGCTTGGCAGAAGCCCTCGCCGACCGTTCGAACAGGATGCTCCCTTTCGCCGGGTGACAGATTGTTTGGTGGCTCCGTCCGGTGTCCGTTGTGGGCGACGTATGTGGAGATATTTTCCACGCGGAGACCGTCAAGAGAGCCGGGATCGCCATCAGCGTGGGCAGGCTGATTCCGCGACGCTCTCGCCAGTGATCGACCGGGGTTTGACGATGAATCACCTTTGATCATTCCCGGGAATCTATCGCGAATCGATCTTCCGCGCCTCTACTCGGTTGAGATCAATATAATACTGATTTAACGTAATCTCCAAGTCGGGATGGCCGCCAGTCTGATTGGGTCGACCGCCGACGAGGTCGGAACACCTGCCTCACATGTAGAATTTTTGGCCCACCAAGGCGGTCGCCTGGGGGGCGGCGCTGGCGTCGAGCGAGGTCATTGGTCTTTCCCGTAATGTATTCCGCCAGCCCGGATGCGAAACATGAACGGTGCAGTGAATTTTGGGAAATCGTTTGACGGGGAGATCACGACAAGGAGTTGGCTGGCCACTCTACCCGTTGCGTGCAACAGGGATTGGCGTGGTTCGGTACCCTCCGTTATTGCGGTCTGGTAAACCGGTTCGGTTGTCTGCGGACTTCTTGGATCAGGTTCGAGGATACTCGGGAGGTTAAGCGGATGGGGCAGAGCGGAGCACCAGCGGAGATCAACTATGCACTTGCCGCCCCACCGGCAGATGAACACTTGAAATCCCACCACAGCCCGCGCGCCACTTGAGCGAGTTGGAGCATTCCCGTTCCGCTGACTGATACCCATTTAGCACGGTAAAACACATCGGCCGCTTCAACGAGCGAGGCGCCGGCCATATCCACCTCATGACGAGGGCTCTCGACGAGATCATCTGGGCGGTGAATCCCTCCCAGGATTCGATCGAGGATTTCGCGCTTTTCATCAGCGACTTCGTCCGGAATTACAGCCGTAGCGCCGGGCTCCGCAGCCACTTGAAAGTGGGGGACTTTCCTCCTTACCCACCGGTCAGTCCCGGTATCCGGCATCACCTCTATCTCGCAACCAAGGAAGCACTGCACAATATTGTAAAGCACGCCGGAGCCACCGAAATCCGGTTTGGATCTCTCCATTGAAAGCGACCGCCTGCGGCTCCAAATAGAGGATGACGGCCAAGGGTTTCAGGGATGCCGCATCTACGGCGGTAGGGGCCGACGGTCTCTCGAATCTTAAAGTCCTCCTCGAACAAATCGGGGGTAGGTGCGACTACGGCGCAGGCCTCTCGGGAGGAACAGTAGTCGTGATGCTCGTCTCTATGAAAGCGTGATCCGGGGAGAAGCCTCCCGTCGTGGACGATGCTGGCTGGCTGCCGGATACATCGCCCACTTCATCATGGATGCCGTCACCCTGCTCGATCTGGCCACCGCCAGGGTCAACACACCGGCAGCGCCCAGTAACTCTGGGGACGGAGACACCTGGTGCGGTTGTTTATCGGGGCGAGAAGCCCTCCATCAAAGTGGACCACCGGCGCATTACTGTCCGCCCGGGCAGCGACGAAGCGAAGCGCTCCCGAGTGCTCCACAGATGGCAGAATTCCCTTCTTCACGTGGCCGCGCGACCGCTGATCGAGAAGTGGGAGAAGAAACTAAACGTCGAGGTGCTCGGCTACTTTCTCCACTTCATGAAGACGAAGTGGGGAAGCAGCAAACCTCCGGTGGGGCACATCCGGCTCAACACCGAGCAGGTGAAGAAGCCGAAGGACCTCCCCGAATACATGATCGTCCACGAGATGGCTCATCTGATCGAGCCCACCCACAGCGAACGCTTCGTCGCGATTCTCGACGAGCACTACCCGTCATGGCGCGAAGCCCGAAGAAACCTCAATCAGCTCCCGCTGACCGCCGAAGAGTGGCAGCGCCTTTCCCTTGATTCGCCTCGGATTCACCCCGATGCAGCAAAGTGCCCACACTTAGTGCCTACACCGCCCGGCCCTGAAAAGGCGAAAGCCGCTGAACTCTTTCGAATTCAACGGCTTTCATTGGTTGCGGGAGTAGGATTTGAACCTACGACCTTCAGGTTATGAGCCTGACGAGCTACCTGGCTGCTCCATCCCGCGATTACCATGTGGCGCCTTGCGGCGCGGGGCGGGAAACTAGGCGGAGCGGGCCCGGGTTTGCAAGAGGAATGTGGGCGATTTGCTGGTTTTTGGGTAATCAGGCCTCGCAGGCAGGTCGGACGGTTCGGGTTGGCGAAGTCATCCGTCCAGCACATGGACGAGAAAGCGGCTGGCGTTTCCGGTGATCGGACCGTCGTCCTCGCGGACGGAAAGGGCCCTGCAGGTCTCACCAACCATCCAAGCTCCCCAGACCGCGCTACGATGGCCGCTGCGGAGAAGCTCGGCCTGCTTTTGATAAACTAGCGGTGTGCCATCGTGGTCACCGGCGGTTTCCGCCGCGAGGCGGCCTCTTTCGTAAATACGGACATTCGCACCCTCGCGTCCGAGAATAGGCTTGGTGACGTAGTTGCTAATCTCGGCGCGCTGGAGATCGGTGGGGTCCAGGGATGTCGGTAAAAGCAGCGGATGCCCAGGATTGAGTTCCCATAAAATTGGTAGGATGGCCTTGTTCGAGAGCAACATCTTCCAGATCGGCTCGGTGAAAATCGAGCGCTTCGCTTCGACGTTGGCGAAGAACTCTTCACGCGCCATCCACTCCCAGGGGTAGAGTTTGAAAAGCCGTAGGATTTCGCGTTCGGTGGTGTCGGTGAAACGACCGTCGGGAGAAACACCGACTTCGGAGATGTCCAGAAGGACGGCTTCCTTGCCAGCCTGCTCGGCGGTCTCGGCGAGGTAGGCGATGGTCTGACGGTCTTCGAGGGCCTTCCAGACGCAGGCAAAGTGGATCACTGGCTCGGGAAACAACGACCAGCGTTCGACAAGGGCCTCATGCAGGGAGTTGAGCTGATCCAACTGGGGGGCGGTGTCTTCGAGCCAGTGCCATTGCACGACGGCGGCTTCCAGCAGGGAGGTGGGAGTGTCGGCATTGTATTCGAGAAGCTTGGGTGTACCGCGGCCGTTCCAAGCCAGGTCGAAGCGGCCGTAGAGGGAAATGTCGCCCTCTCGCCAGGAAGCTTCGATGAGTGGAGTGGCGGAATTGGGAATGGTAAGTCTGTCCCACCAGCCGCGGGTGATGATCTCGTCGCAGGCATGGAGGCAGAGCTGGTGGAGCTCGTTGGCGGCATCCTCAAGGACTTCCCCCGCAGCAAGTGACATTGAAACATGTCGCCCCTCGTCCCAGTAGGGCTGGCCGTCGGCACTATGCCAGGTGAGACCGGCTTCTTCGACCCGTTGCTGCCAGTTCGGGCGCGGGAAGCCTTCCAGGATGCGGATGGGATGGTCGGGCATGAACGGGGAGATCGTGCCGTCAGGAGGACGATGAGCCGCCGCCCGACGAACTGCCGCCGGTCGAGCCGAATCCTCCCCGTGTGGATGGGCCTGAGGACTTGCCACTCCGTGAAGTGCCTTCGTGCTCGCTCCCGGATGAGGCATGGGGCGAGGGGGCGGTCGAGCGGCTGGTCATGCTCCGCGAGGTGCTACTGCCGGTTCCGTAGGAGCCGGAGCCCGGTGATCCCGATGACTTCTGGCTTCGATAGGAGCTCTCCCACATTGTCGCGTTCCGGCCGAAGCTGGAAAAACCGGTGCCGGGCGAGTAGTAGCCGCGGTTTCCGGAAAGCATCCAGTACATCATCAGGGCGCTGCCCACCCCGTTGCCGTGACTGTGGACATAGGTTGGTGAGCCATAGGCGGATTGTTGGTAGGTGTCAGACGGCGTCGCTATGGCATCCAACGATTGCTGCTGCTTGTCGAGGGCCTCGTCGATCCGTCGCAGCGCTTCCGCACTCGGATGGCTGGCCGGGACATCTTCGGGACCGGCCTCATCAACCCAAGCGTTGTTGACGAACCATTTGCCGTCGCGTTCCTCGTTGTAGGCGGTATCGTAAAAGGCGTGGGCTGCCGCGTGGTAGTAGCCGATCTCCGGGATGTGGAAATTGTTCGGCACCTCGCCGGTGAGCAATTGGTCGCGTTGGCTGTCGAGTTCTCCAATGACGCGCTTTGATTCGACTTCGTAACTCGTCGGGCGTGAGGCCACCTTGTGCTCTGATGAATCGCAGCCGCTCAGGCCGAGCGATCCGCCGGCCAGAATCGCCCAGGTCGAAACCTGCAGCATGCCACCGCGGCGGAGGGGGAGGGAGGAGGCTCGTTTCATGGCAGTTACGCGAAGATAGGGAAACAATTGGGGAGACGTCAATGGGATGCGGATTCCAAACCGGGGGCTTGGTTCCACCGGCATCGGGGATTTTCGGCGGTGACCGATCCGGCGCTGGTGTCGGGTGAGTGGATGTGGTGAGCTTGGCCCGTGAAGACCGCCGTGCTGCCCACCTTGCTTACCGCCTCCGAGTGGCGGTCCAGGGCGGAGCTTCACCTTCAGCGGGCGGAGCGCTGGACACTGCCATGCCGCGAGAGGCGGACACGCGGGGTGCCGCATCCCATCGACGATTTCCTGTTCACCTACTATTCGTATTCGTTTGCGAAGCTGGAGTTCTGGCATCCGCCGCTCGGGGAGGTGCTGGAGCTGGCAGGAGACATGCCGGAGCGCTTCCTGAGATCGCCCTACCGCTCGGAGAAAGGTGCCGTCTATCAGAATTTGGAGGCGCTTGGGTCCAAGGAACTACGGCGTCTGATATGGATTCGGAGCCTGTTGGCCGCGACACACGGGCGGGCGCCGAATTTCGCCTGCCACGGGCTCCATGAGTGGGCGATGGTCTATCGCGGGAAAGACGTGCGGCATGAAAAGACCACGCCACTTCGCCTCTCCCAGACAGAGATCGATGCCGTGGTGGAATCGCGGCCGGTAATCTGCTCGCATTTTGATGCATTCCGGTTCTTCGCCCCCGAGGCGGTTTCCCTGAACCGCCTGCAACCTGCGTTTGCAGATCGTCCGGCCTTCGAGCAGCCAGGCTGCATCCATGCCAACATGGACCTGTATAAGTGGGCGTCGAAGGCGATGCCGTGGATCGGCAGCGAACTGCTCCTGGACTGCTTCGAACAGGCGGTGCAATTGCGCGATCTCGACATGCGGGCCAGCCCCTATGACCTCCGCGCCTGGGGCCGCGAACCGGTGAGGATTGAAACAGCGGAAGGCCGCCGCGCTTATGAAATGGAGCAGCGTGAACTCGCGGAAAAGTCACAGCGATTGCGTGCGAAGCTGATTGCCGCCCTGGACTTCGTCGAACCTTCCATCCAGACGATGGCTTCGAGTGACTGACCGGCATGGAGGAAGCGGCGTTGGGCTCACTTCGCCATTGCCTCACGGAGCTGCTTTTCCTTTTCCACACTCCAGTAGCCGCAATCGAGCTGGAGAAACACCGAGGAATAGGGAACCACGCAGTCGGTCTTCAGGATGAGGACGCGGAAGGTTTGCCCCGCGGCATCAATCTTCTTGATGATGTCTTCATGCGGTTCTTCTTCGGTGTGCCGGCTGCCGAGAAGGGCTTTCAGGCCGTTGCGATACGCGATTACCCCCGGAGCCAGCTTTTCGTCCAGATGCTTCAACTCGGCATCCAGATGGATGATCGGCTGGACATGCTTGGTCGCGGCCAAGGCTGCCAGCACCTCTTTCACGGCATCGACCTGGTTGCCACCGATATGGATCGTCTCGACCCCCGGGCTTGTCTGCGCCGGATAGGCGGCATCCGCCACGACGATCCAGTTCCGATGTCCGTAAAGGGAGATCGTCTCCCGCAGCTTGTCCTGGAGGGCGGATTGGGCACGCGCCACGGGCGTCAAAAGCGGAAGCAGTAGGCAGGCAGCGAGTAGGATGGATTTCATGGTTCGCGCACTCTAGCCGATTCCCGTCCGCGCGGCCATGACACATAGCAGCGGAAATTTTTCACTTTCCTATTCGGGGTGCCTCGGGGGATCGGTGAAAGGTTCGGCGTTTTGACGGCGTAGATGCGCCCGTTCCTTAAGTTTTTGTATGATCAGACGTCCGTATTCTTCCGCCGGCATGCGCATTGGGTTGCTTCTTGCCTCCGCCAGTCTGCCGCTTTTTGCGGCGGATCCTTTGCCCCTGATTCCCCAGCCTCGCTCGGTGCAGCAAAGTCCAGGCGCTTTCAAGCTGCCGTCCACGGTCCACCTCACGGCCCCCGACAACCTGAGAAACGAGGCCGTATATCTCGGTCAGCATTTGAAGGCCGGTCTCGGGCACCAGGTCGCTCTCGATCAATCCGGCACCATTCGCCTCACGCTCGCCCCGGGTCTCCCGGCGGAAGGATACCGTCTCACCGTGACCCCGAAGGGCGCGGCGATCGAAGGCGGTGATGCAGCCGGAGTGTTTTATGGTGTCCAGACTCTTCTGCAACTGCTTCCCACCCAGGTCTACGCCGAGGGAAATACCAAGGAAACGGCGGCGGAAATCCCCTGCGTGTCGATCGAGGACGCACCCGCCTACCCTTGGCGAGGGCTGATGCTGGACAGCGCCCGCCATTTCATGCCGAAGGAATTCGTTCTGAAGTTCCTCGATGAAATGGCTCTCCAGAAGCTGAACCGCTTCCACTGGCATCTGGTGGATTCGGAAGGCTGGCGCATCGAAATCAAGAAGTATCCGAAGCTTACCCAGGTCGGCCAGGACCAGCCGGCATCCTACAAGGGAGAAGACCCCACCGATCATTCGGTGAAGGCGGGATTCCACTACGGTTACTTCCATGGCGGCGGCTTCTATACCCAGGCCGATATCCGGGAAGTCGTGGCTCATGCCGAGGCGCTTCATATCACGATCATGCCGGAAATCGAATTTCCCGCTCACGCGATGACCATGTTCACCGCCTATCCGGAGTTCTCCACCACCGGCGTGGTTCCCACCGTCCGTTCGAACCACTCGCCGGATCTCCTGAATGTTGACGAGAAATCGCTCAATTTCCTCAAGGACATCCTTGACGAGACAACCGCGCTGTTTCCCGGGAAATGGATCCATTTCGGTGGCGATGAAGCGCCGAAGGGCCAATGGCAGAAGAGTGAATTCGTGCAGCGCCGGATCAAGGAACTTGGACTCCAGAATGAAGAAGCTCTCCAAGGCTGGGTGTTCACACAAATGGCGGAGCATGTCGCGAAAAAGGGCAAGATCGCCGTCGGCTGGGAGGAGATCACACATGGTGGCACGCCCAAGGACGCCGTAGTGATGCCGTGGCTCTCCATGAATACCGCCGCCAAGGTCGCCAACGGAGGCAACCCCATCATCCTCTGCCCCGTCGGCCCGCTTTATTTCGATTCCCACATGACCAAGGATCCGAACGAGAACCAGGCACTCTATGGCGGCCCACTCACCCTCCGTGCGGTCTATCAGTTCAATTGCGATCTCGGAAACGTCGCCGCCGACAAAAAGCAGTTCATCTGGGGAGCCCAGGCCCAGCTCTGGACCGAACTGATGCCCAAGCCCGAGCATGTGGAATACCAGGCCTTTCCCCGCGCGGTGGCTCTCGCGGAAGCGCTCTGGTCCACTCCCGCGAACAAGGACTTCAAGAGCTTTCAGAAGCGTCTCTCGGTACACGCCGGCCGCCTCGACGCGATGAAGGTGAACTACCACCCGTTGGAAATACCCGCTCCGATCGAGTGGTCATCGGCCACTATTTCCCCCGGTCGCAAGGACGTGATCCTGGAAGGACCGCTGCACGGTGCCCTCGCCGCCGGGACCTACGTCGCCATGCCGGTTTACGAAAGCGGCGGCCATGGCCTTTGGTTCGACAAGATCGAGCTCCTCGTGGATGGCAAGGTCGTCGCCACCGATGCGCACCGCGGCTTCACCGGGGCCAACCCGAAGGACGCCACTTATAGACTCGAGGTGAAGGCGGCCATCCCGGCCACCGCCAAGCTTAGTCTCCGCGCGAGCGCCGACAGCCACGAGGGAACCGACGCCGCAGGCTATGTCGACTTCCGGAAGGAGTGACGGGGAGGACGAAAGCCGCCGCAGAGAGCGATGAGGAGAACGGTGACTGGAGTAATTTGCTTCAGCTCACTTCCTTCGTGGCGGTCGCCAGAACTCGGCTGGCCGAGCCCGAGTATATGATGTCTGGAAAAACGTCACCCGTCCAGAGGACTCCAGGACACTCCCATCTCGCGACTGTCAGCAGAGAATTGATCCGATTGCAGGTAGGCCAGCTCAAGTGGGCGGCAGGCGGCGATCGGATCAGTGCGATCCTGCGACTCGAGGCCGGGGTGGCACATCAGCAGAGTGCCATCCGCACTGTTGCCCATCCATTCGCGGAACGCTTTCCGGAAGTCGAAGACAGGAGAATAGGGACGCAATCCGGCGAAGCTGCGATTGGTCGCCAGTCCTTCGCTGGCCAGAACCTTGGTGAGCCCGTGGCTCGCCCAGGCCAGAATTCCCGCCTTCGGTGAATCCACCCTCACGTCAAGCGACCGCACCCACGCCCGGGGTGCGAGTTCCTTCAAGCGCGCGGCCACAACCTCGCGAATCACGGGAAAGGCATGCACGTGCTGATGGCCATCAACATAGTCGGGTTCCCGCCCGTACGCGCGGGTGAAGGCCTGCCACTGCTCATCGAATCGCTTTTCAATGTTGGCCGGATCAATCATCCGCAACCAGGCGCTGACCATGATCCTGCCGACGGGTTTCTCCGGCTGGTTGAAGGGATGGGTCAGATTGAAGTGAAGTCCCACCTCATGGCCGCCATCCAGTGCCAGGAGGTGACCAGCCGCGGCCGGCCAGTGAGGGGATTCCGTCATGCACGAAACCGCCTGCAAGCGGCCGCATTCCACCAATCCCAGGATCCCGCTGGAAATTTCCGGGGACTGTCCGAAATCATCCGCGCACAAGGTAAGGCGTTTCATGACGCCTGCGCGCCGCGCGCGAACACCCACAAACGTGAGGCTACGAAGGTGAAAACCGCCACCGCACCGAGCACGATCACCAGTGAGATCCGGTAATCCAGCGCCGTGAATTTCAGCAGCAGTGCGTACAGGCCCTCGTTGAGCCCGAAAGAAGCCAGCGAGACCGCCAGCATCCGGAAATAGGTTCCGCCGCCGCCAGTTGCCTCAAATGTCCATCTACGATGCCCGACGTAGCTGACCTGGAATGCAACCGCGAAGGCGGCGGCATTTGCCAGCAGCGGCTCGACCCCGATCGGCACCAGGGCCGCGACCACTGCGAAGTGGACGGCCATTGCCGCGACACCCACGCAGCCGAACCGTAGCAACTGGCGGTGCAGGCTCATTGCCGTGGGTCATCTTCGGAAAAGCCATGGCGCTCCGAGACGAGGTAGTTCGGACGTCGTTTCACTTCATTGAAAATCCGGGCCACATACTCGCCCAGAATGCCGATGGAGAAAAGCTGGACTCCACCGAGGAAGGTCACCGCCACCACCAGGGTCGCCCAGCCGGGAACGTCCGTGCCGTTGATCAGCGTCCGGGTGAGGATGAACATGGCGTAAAGGATCGAAAGTCCCGAAATTAACGAGCCCACGCCCACCCAGAGACGCAGCGGAAAGCTGGAGAACGAGGTAAGTCCGGTGATGGCGAGCTCAAGCAGGCTGCGCCAGTTGAAGCTCGACTTGCCATTGCGCCTCTCGTCCACGTCGAAAGTGATGCCGATCGAACGGAAGCCGACCCAGTTGTAGAGTCCCTTCATGAAACGGATGCGCTCCGGCAGGGCGCGCAGTGCCTCCACCACCTTGCGGTCGAGGAGCCGGAAATCCCCCGCATCGGCCGGGATGTCCACTGAGGCTCCACGGCTCAGTGCCATGTAAAACAAGCGGCTGAGGTGACGTCTCAGCACGGGATCGGTGCGGCGGTCGGCCCGCACGCCATAGACCATGTCATAGCCCTGCTGCCAATGGCGGACGAAGTCCGCGATGCTGGAAAAGGGGTGCTGGAAATCCGCATCAAGTATCACCACCACTTCGCCGTGTGCTTCGTCCAGTCCAGCACTGATGGCGGCTTCCTTGCCGAAATTCCGGGATAGCCCGATGACTCGGATCGGCAGACCGCCCGAGACGGCGATCGCCTCCAGCATGGTGTGATCCCGGCTGCCATCATCCACCACGATCACGTCGTAGCGGTCGGTCAGCGAGGCGAGATGGGAACAGAGTTCGGTCAGGAAGCGTGCAATGCCTTCGGCTTCATTGTAGGCCGGAACGACGCAGGTGATCGACGGATGGACGCTGCCCACTCCGTTGTTCCGGGGCGTGAGCGGAGCAGCTCCGGCGCGGTGGTCGGGCGCGAGTGGTTTCGGGATCGGCGGGGCGTTCATGGGCCGGTGGTGGAAGTTTGGGATAGCCCGGCGGTCGGCCGGTCCGGTGTGTCGGTGCGTTCCACGTAGAGGGTTTCGCGTTCTTTTTTGCCTCCGCAGCTTTTGATCGGGGTGAAATGCTTCTGTAGGTCGGCGGGCAGCTTTGAAAGATAGCGGTTCTGAACCACGAGGTAAAGCCGGCCGGGCTGTGCCAGCCGCTTCATCACCACCTCCGGAGAGCCGGTGAAATCGACCGCTCCGCGAGTGTAGAATTCCGCCGAATACCGACGGTTCCCGTAGTAGAGGAGTTGGTCCCCGTCGTGGCGGTCGAGCTGATAGCGGCGCACGAGGTCGCGTTCCGATTGTTTGGGCGAGGCATCCAGCCAAACCAGCGAAATGGCGAGCAGGTAGACCATCACCACGCCGCACATGCCGATGAGGGCCGGATGAAGTGGCTGGAACCTTTTCCACGAAAAGAGGTCGTCAGTCCGTGAGCGGACGATGGCCGCCAGCAGGAGTGCCGTGGCGGGCAGGGCGGGCAGGGGATACGTGATGATGATGTTGCGCGCCGGCGTGAAGAACACCAGCGGCCACAGCGCCCACAATCCCCAATAGAGTACACGTGCCTCATCAGCCATCACCCACTTCCGGAACTCCCGCCAGCGGGAAAACGGCACCGCCAGAAACCCGAAGCACCAGGGAAAGGTGGCGAACAGCCAGTAGGGCCAAACGACCCCAATCGGAGAGGCGTGGCCGCTGCCATAGCGATCCCCCTTCCAGCCCTTCTCGGTGAAGCGTTTCCAGTGCTCGCCTACGATGAAGTAGTCGAGGAAGCCCGGGGTTCTGTATTCCGCGAGGATATACCAAGGCACGGCCAGCGCCAGCATGAGGACGGTCCCCGTGAACCAGGGCAGCGATTTCCAGACCCGCATCCACTGTCCCGTAGCCAGCACCCAGCCGCCGATCGGCACCCCGGCCATCACCAGCACCAGCGGACCCTTGGCTAGGAGACCGACCGCCAACCCGACAAAAAAGCCGTACCCCCAGAGCTTCGAGCGATCCCGCATCGCTTCCCGGAACCCGACCATCGCCAAAGTAGTGCCGAGCACCAGCGCCAGGTCCGTCATCACCGCCGCGGAACAATAGTAAAACAACGGCATACCCAGCAGCATCGTGGCCGCAGCAAGCCCCGGTACCGCCCCCAGCTCGCGTCTTCCGGCCCGGGCGACCAAGGCCATCACCGCCAATGCTCCGCCAAATATGAAGATCCGTGATCCGAATTGGTTCTCCCCGAACAATTTCATGCCCAGCGCCGACATCCACATGGAGAGCGGAGGCTTGGCCAAAAACGGCACGTGATAGGCGTCCTGCGGGGTGATCCAGTCCCCGGTTTCCACCATCTTCCGGGAGATCTCCGCATACCGGGATTCGGACGGGTCGGTATGCGGGGCAAACACCAGCAGAACCAGGCGGGTGGCCACGAGAATTCCTAGAATCAGCCAAAGGCGGCGCAAGTTGGGTTGGGTTTCAGCGGGAGTCACCGTCGGCATCTGCGCCGACGCTAGCACACCGAAAATGAGAAGCCCGTGAGAAATTTCGGGTCGCGGAAATGGGTGAGTTTGCCCTGAATCAGAAGGAATTACGACTTGTGAACTTGCGCTGTGGAACACTTTCCCCACAGTGGCACCCCCAACGCCGACGTCCGACATGGCCACCTTCACCGACATCTGGGACGTGACTCCCGACACCGCCGATTCCCGCGCCCGCACGCTGATTCCCGCCGATTCGATGATCTGGGATTTTGCGGACGAAGACTCGCCGCTGGGAAACGACATCGGTGCCGACACCTTCGCCGCCTACCTGGACTTCCGGGTCGAGCAGCCGACCGGGCCGGTGAAAAAATTCATCAGCAACCTGTTCGACGTCTTTGAGTTGGAAGATGCGGATTGGGATTTATTGGAATCGGAAGCGGTTCTGGAAGCGCTGGAAGAGGACGAGGGCTTCAGTGTCCTGACCCGCGATGATTTTATCCTGGGCTTGGCCTTCGCCCAACTGGTGACGGAGGGGGCGGTCGATGAGCTGGTGAAATCACGTGCTCTCCTGGCGTTGAAACGCCAGAGCCTCGATCTCGTGCTCGATTACCGCGACCGCGATGACAGTGTGACCCGAAAGGACCAACTGGAAGAGCTGTCGCTGATTCTGGCGAGAGCTTGAGGGCCGGTGGACCTGCAGTCATCTGCCAGCGGCGTGGTGGATAACGGCACCTCTGTCGGCCGTTTTGGCGTGTCCGTGGAAGATTCGCCTTGATCGACAGGGGCTCAATCGATTACAAGTCACCCCAACACGCCCTTAGTGGTGTGATTCCGGCCCTTCAGCCGCTTCATGATTTCCTTGGAACGATACGAGAACCCCCTTGCAGCCGGTCGTCCTGACCGGTCGGGAAGCGCTGCCATGTCCGTATGACCCGGCACAGCGCCCATCGTTCCGCATTCTTCTTCGCAACGGCGTTGCAGCACGGATTCGTCCGCCCCTGCCGTGCCCGCGTGTCGCATCCACACATCGGAGGATAAAGCCATAGCTAAGCCATCCAGAGACCAAAACAGGGGTCGTTTCCGCGATATGACGCGGATCAACGACCGAATCCGCGCCCCGCGCGTCCGCGTCGTCATGGCCAATGGCGACCAAATGGGCGTCATGAGCGCCCGCGAAGCCCTCGCCAAGGCCCAGTCCCTCGGACTCGATCTCGTCGAAATCGCCGCCCAGGTGGACCCCCCGGTCTGCAAGATCGTCGATTACGGCAAGTACAAGTACGAGCAGGCGAAGCTGAAGAAGAAGAACCAGTCGAAGAGCGCCACCCGCATGAAGGAAGTCAAATTCCGCGTCGGCACCGGCACCCACGACTACAACATCAAGATGGGCCGTGCGGAAACCTTCCTCGAAGGTGGCCACAAGGTGAGGTTCATTCTCCAGTTCCGCGGCCGTGAAAACGCCCACAAGGATCTCGGCTTCGTGGTCATGAAAAAGATCGTCGAGGACCTCAAGACCATGGGCCAGATCGATCAGGAGGCGCGCCTCAACGGCCGTGCCATCGGCATGACGATCTCGCCTCTGCCGCCTCACCAGCGCAAGCGCAAGTTCCATCTGTTCCATGGCGAACTGATGGAGGAAGACGACTTCGACGACGACGAACCGCACGAAGAGGAGGAAGAACTCCACCTTGACGATGAGGATGAAGCATCCTCGGAAGCCCCGGCGGCAGTCGCCGAGGAAGAAGAGGCCCCTGTCGAAGTGTCGGCTGCTCCTACGCCGGCGCCGGCGGCCAAAGCCGCTGCCACTTCGGAGAAAAAGTCCAAGGCCTGAACTGCTTTTCAACGACGCCCGCGGAACGTCCTTCGTTCCGCGGGCGTTTTTTATGAACATCGAACCGATGAATGGACCTGTGCCGCCCTTGTGGCTTTTCGACATCGACGGCACCCTGGTGGACACCGGTGGTGCCGGCATGAAGGCGCTGAAAGAGGCGGCCGAACTCTGTTTCGGGGCGGAGGGGCCTGAACTCGACCTGGCGGGGAGCACGGATCTCGGAGTGGTGCATGGCATGCTCACCCATTTCGGGCTCGAAGCGGATGAGGAGCTCATGGCTGGATTTTTCAGCACCTACCTCGAGCGCCTTGAGTGGAATCTGGCTCATGGCGGCTTTCCGGGCACGATCCTGCCCGGCGTTGTCGAGCTGTTGGAGCGACTTGAGGCTGACGACCGCGTCTATCTCGGGCTGCTTACCGGAAACACCGCCGGCGGCGCAGCCGTGAAGATGCGGCACTTCGGGCTCGACCGGTTTTTCTCTTTTGGTGCCTACGGCTGTGACTACGCGGACCGGAACCTCCTGGGGCCTGTCGCCGCCGCCCGAGCGGCCCTTTACGCGGGCCGAACCTTCGCTCCCGATGAGATCGTGGTGGTGGGGGACACTCCCAAGGACATCGCATGTGCCAGGGCGTTGGGTTGTCCGTGCATTGCCGTCGCCACCGGGAAATTCAGCGTGGAAGAACTGCAGTCGTATGCCCCGGCACGAGTGGTTGGGACGCTGGAAGAGCTGTGAGCCCGGCATCTCCGTGCGAGGCCTTTTTACCGTGACAGATTCCGACCCCGCGGAGTAACTCCGGGCATGTATTACAAAGGGTTCGGCCGCCGACCGGGACTGGCAGGGGTGATCAGCCGCTGGTGGTGGCTTCCTTTGATCGTCACTGCGGCAGGCGGCTTCCTGGGGATTCCGGCGGGAATGATTCTCGCGCACGCCGCCCCGAAGAAGTTCGAAAGCAAGGCGATCCTCCAGGTCAAGCCGGAGGCCAAGGCCGTTCTTGGCTCCCCTTATGGCATCATCCGCTCCTCGGCCTGCCTCAATCGCGTGGCGGATCAACTCGACCTCGATTCAAAGTGGGGCCAGCCGCGCGCCGATATTGTCAAGTCGCTCAATGACAATGTGGGCGTGAACAATATCCGCGATACTGACATCTTCGAGATCAAGGTACGAGGAGCCACCTCTGCGGATGCAAGAAGCATCGCGGATGAGCTGGCCCAGACCTCCGCCGCCCTGTTGAAGGAGGCGGATCGCACGGAAGCACAAAAGGATATCCAGACGCTGACCCAGATCGTCCATGACATGGCGGATGACGTGGATCAGAACCTGAAGGTGGAGATCGAGCGTGCCCACGAAGGTGTATACGGCAAAACGCCGGAGATGCTGAAGGCCGTGGAAAACCTCAAGGCCAAGCAAGCCGAACTCGATGGCAAGCTGAAGGGCGTCAGCAATGCCGGTGCAGGCGTGTCGGTTGTCCTGGGAGAACAGGCCGGCCCGGTGGTGACGGTGGATGACGATCCCGCGCCCTTCTATCGGCTGGCGATCACCCGCGGCCTCCTCATCGGCCTCGCACTGGCCCTGCCGATGATGTTCCTCTGCGACCGATGGTTTTCTCCGAAGGAGGTCTGACGATCTGGCGCGGCCGTGCTCCTACGCCAGAATCCCTTTCACTACCTCGCCTGCCACGTCGGTGAGGCGGAAATGACGGCCTTGGTGGAAATAGGTCAACTTGGTGTGATCCAGGCCGAGACGGTTCAGGATGGTGGCGTGGAGGTCGTGGACATGCACCGGGTTCTCCGTGATGTTGTAGCCGAAGTCATCGGTGGCACCGTGGACGATTCCGGGCTTGATGCCTCCGCCTGCCATCCAGAGGGAGAAGCAGCGCGGATGGTGGTCACGGCCGTAGTTGGTCGGCGTGAGTACGCCCTGTGAGTAAGCGGTGCGGCCGAATTCGCCACCCCAGACGACGAGTGTATCCTCCAGCATGCCGCGCTGCTTGAGGTCCTTGAGCAGGCCGGCACAGGGCTGGTCCACTTCCTTGGCCAGGCCGGGGAGGACGCCGGGGACATTGGCATGGCTGTCCCAACCGGGATTGTAGAGCTGGATGAAACGCACGCCGCGTTCGGCCAGGCGGCGGGCCTGCAGGCAGTTCGCGGCGAAGGTGCCGGGCTTGGTCACTTCCGGGCCGTAGAGATCCAGTGTGCTTTGCGGTTCGTCCTTGATGCTGGTTGCCTCGGGCACGCTGGTCTGCATGCGGTAGGCCATTTCGTATTGGGAAATGCGGGATTCGATTTCGGGGTCGAGTTCCTTTTCAAAGGAGACGCGGTTGAGGTCATCGAGCTTGTCGAGCAAGGCGCGTCGACCGCTGCCGCAGATGCCATCGGGGTTGGTAAGATAGAAGACGGGCTCCGAACCCGAAGAGAAGCGCACGCCCTGATAGCGGGAATCGAGGAAACCACTACCCCAGAGGCGTGCGTAGAGCGGTTGGTCGGCCGCCTTCTTCGTCACCAGCACCACGAACGAGGGCAGGTTCTCGTTCATGCTGCCAAGACCATAGTGGATCCACGAGCCCATGCTCGGGCGACCGGCGATCTGCGAGCCGGTCTGGAAAAACGTCATCGCCGGATCGTGGTTGATCGCCTCGGTGAACATCGATTTCACCAGGCAGATGTCGTCGATCATGGCACCGGTGTGGGGCAGCAGTTCGCTGACCATGGTGCCGTTCTTCCCCATCGGGTTGAATTTGAACTTCGAACCGGCCAGTGGAAGGATCGCCTGATTGCCGCTCATGCCGGTGAGGCGTTGGTTGCCGCGCACGGAGTCGGGCAGCGGCTCGCCATTGCGTTGACGCAGCACCGGCTTGTCGTCCCACAGGTCCATGTGGGAGGGGCCGCCGCTCATGAACAGATAGATCACGCGCTTCGCCTTCGGGGCGAAGCCGGGGATCATCGGTGAGACGTTTTCGCCGAGGGCGCGGTTGTTACCCAGCAACGACCCGAGGGCGAGACCTCCAAGTCCGGCGGACATCTTCGAGAAGAAATGGCGGCGCGTGATGAAAAATGGATCGGCCATGGTTCAGCGGATGGTGATGGCTTCGTCGAGGTTGAGCACGGCATTGGCGAGCGCCGCGCAGGCGGCGAGCTCGACCGGTGGAAGATCGGCGGGTGCGCGGAGATCGCCGACTTTCAGGTAGGCGTCGGCCTGGGTGGGATCGCTCTGAAAGGTGGTGAACTGGGAATCGTAGAGATCGCGGAGCAGCTTGTGCTCGCGGGCGTCCGGCTGGCGGTCGAGAGCTTCGCGGAACACCCAGTCGGCGCGGGCGGAGGCATCGCTGCCGCCTTCCTTCATCATGCGGACCGCGAGCGCGCGCGAGGCTTCTACGAATTGCGGATCGTTGAGCATTACCAGCGGTTGCAGCGGAGTATTGGTCTGCTGGCGGCGCACAGTGCACACCTCACGGCCGGGCGAGTCGAAGGCGAGGCTGCCGGGCGGTGGCGCGGTGCGGCGCCAGAAGGTGTAAAGGCTGCGGCGGTAGATCGCGGGAGCGGCGTCCCTCTTGTATTCGGGAACGAAGCTGTTGAGCACCTTCCAGCTCGCGGCGTCCGGGAGATAGGGCTTCACCGAGGGGCCGCCAATCGTGGGCACCAGCAGGCCGGAGAGGGCGAGCGCTTGGTCGCGAAGGTCCTCGGCAGGGAGACGTTTCGTCGGGCCACGGGCGAGCAAGACGTTGGCCGGATCGCGCTCGCGCAGGGTGGGTGTGGCTTTCGAGTCCTGGCCGTAGGTGGCGCTGAGCACGATCTGGCCGCAGAGGCGCTTCATGTCCCAGCCATGGGAGATGAAATCGCGGGCGAGCCAGTCGAGGAGCTCCGGATGGGACGGCAGCTCACCCTGCGAGCCGAAGTTCTCGGAGGTGGCTACCAGGCCGCGACCGAAAAAGTGCTGCCACACCCTGTTCACCTGCACGCGGGCTGTCAGCGGATGATTGGGATCGGTCAGCCAACGCGCGAGACCGAGTCGATTGCGCGGTTGGTCCGCCGGAAATGGCGGCAGGGCCGACGGCGTGCTGCGCGCCAGCGGCTCGCCGGTGGGGGCATCATAGGCACCGCGGGCCAGAACGTACGCCGGACGTTGTTCCATCATTTCTTCCATCACTGGAAGCTCCTTCACCCCGTCGAGCGTGCTGCGCAGATTCCGGCGGAGGCCGTGGAGGTCGGCGGTGGCCTTGCGGACGTCTGGGTCGACGGCGGAAAAGTAGTAGTCACGGAGCTTCGCCTCGTCCTTTGGCTGGGCGGCGATCTGATCCGCCATCGAACGGTCGGCATTGAGGGCTTCGACCTCGATCGCCGTGATGGCGCGCGTATAGAGGCGGACGTCGTCCACCGCCCCATCGCGCAGACCGTTGTCCCGCACGCGCTCGCCGAAGGCGAAGCCGCTGCCGCTGCCGCTGTTCTTCGTGAGGTGATCGCGGACGGTTTCTAGCGGGACCGGCTGGCCGTTTAGGAAAATTTTCAAGCCATCGGCGCGGGAGGAGCCATCATAGGTGACGACGACATGGGTCCACTGGCCGCTGGCCACATTGGCCTTGGATCGCACGGAGATGCAGTTGCCCGGCCATTCGCGGGACACCTGCCAGCGCAGTTTTCCGTCTTCGAGGATAAGCTCGAAGCCATTGTAACCGGGGTCGTATCCCGCGCTGTTGTGGAAGACGACCTGGCGTTTCGCAGCCGGGCCGGGCTTGAGCCAGAACGCCATCGACATCGGGTCTTCGCGATGAGAGATACCCGGATTTCCCAGATTCAGAGCGTCGTCGCCGGTGAAGGAAAGCGCTTGGCCACGGTGGCCGGGGACGAGCTTGTTTTTCGAGTCGCTGCTGCCGGGTTTGGCGGCGTCGACGGCGTTGGCGAACTTGCCCTTGTCCGAGATATCAAGGTCGAAGGACAAGCCGAGGTCAGCAGTGGGCGAAGTGGGCGCGGCGAGCCATGCTTGGAAAGCAGCTTCCCGATCCACCCGGAGTTTCGCGAGAGCGGCCTCTGCTTGCTGGATGGCCGTGGTCTGCGTGGCGATGGCACTGTCTTGTGCGGGGGTCGTCAGCAACAGCGAAGGATTCGGCTGGATCGAGCCATTGCCGTGAAGCAGTCCCCACTCGTCGATGGAATTGAAGAAAGTACCAAGGGAGTAGTAGTCTTTCTGTGTGAGTGGATCATACTTGTGATCGTGGCAACGGGTGCACTCGAAGGTGAGGCCCAGGAAAGCAGTGCCAAAGGTATGGACGCGGTCGGAGATGCCCTCCTGGCGGAATTCCGCCTCCACACTCCCGCCCTCCTGGGTCTTGCGGTGGACTCGGTTGAAGGTGGTGGCGATGCGCTGCTCGCGGGTTGCATTCGGCAGCAGGTCGCCAGCGAGCTGCCAGGTGATGAACTGGTCCCAGGACAGGTTCTGGTTGAGCGCGCTTATAACCCAGTCGCGGTAGGGCCAGGCGTTGGTGTCGAGATCGGACTGGTAGCCAAACGTATCGGCGTAGCGGGCCACATCGAGCCAATCCACGGCCATTTTTTCCCCATAATGCGGTGAGGCCAGCAGGCGGTCCACCGCGGTTTCCCTTGCATTGGGCGATTGATCGGCGAGGAATGCGTCCACCTCGGCGCGGGTGGCGGGCAGACCGGTGAGATCAAAGGTGGCGCGGCGCAACCAACGTTCGGGCGCGGCGGCCGGTGAAGGCGTGAGGTTCTCCTGGTCCAGGCGGGCACCGATGAAGCGGTCGAGATCCTGCTTCGGCCAAGTGGCGTCCTTCGGGTTTGGGACCGGAATGGCGGCGGCAGGCGGCGTGAACGACCAGTGTGGTTCGTAAACGGCCCCGGCGGCGATCCAGCGGGTGAGCAGGTCGCGCTCGTGGTCGTCGAGCTGGCGCGGCGACTTCGGCGGCGGCATGACCTCCTTCGGCGCGGTCTCGTGAATGCGTTTCACCAGATCGCTGTCCGCCGGCTTTCCGGGAACGAAGGCTTTGGCCGCGATGGCGTCGTCACGGCGGTCCAGGCGCATGTCGCCCTTGCGTGCGGCGGAGTCCGGGCCGTGGCATTGGAAGCACTTGTCCGAGAAGATCGGGCGGATGTCCTTGTTATACGTCGGGACCGGCGCGGCCGCGAATGCGGCCGGGAATCCGAGCAGCGGGAAAATCAGGAAGTAACCGGCTCTTGGGTACATGGAAAAGGCTGGGCGATCAAACGGTGACCTGACCCAAAACGCGGAAAAATAGGCAGAATTTTCAAGAAAGTTGCGCGCAAGATTCTGGTGCACCCTTTCGGCAGGGGCCGTGGCACGAAATCAGAGGCCTCCCCACCTTACGAAAGTGGCAGCGTAAACGTGGCCACGGTTCCACCGCCCGTTGCGGCAGACAGGGAAATGCTGCCGCTGTGGAGTTCTGCCGCTTCTTTTACCAGCGTCAGGCCCAGGCCTGTGCCCTTGCGCCCGATCGAATGGTGGCGGAGCGAGTAAAAGCGGTCGAAGATCTTCTCTTGGGCGTAGTCAGGGACTCCTGGACCATGATCGCGAAGCGTGAGGACGGCTTTGTCCTCCGAAATTCTCAAGAGAATGGTGACCGCTTCGCCGCGCGGAGAAAAGTCGATCGCGTTCTCCAGAAGATTGGTCACGGCGGCACGCAAGATGAAGGCATCGCCGCGGACCGGGACCTCCTCGTTGGGAAGGTGGGGCTGGAGGGTGACGCCCGCGAGATCGGCCAGGGAGTGAGCCTGGTCGATCGCTTGCGAAATGACAGTGCGAAGGTCGAGGTTTCCGGCGGCTTCGAGGCGGGTCTTACTCTCGATAGCGGAAAGCTCAAGCAAGCGGTTGATCAGGCGTTCGGTGCGGGCCGTTTCCGCACGAATGTTTTCGAGGAACCGGTGGCGGGTATCCGCCGGCATGTCCTCGTCGAGCAGCTCGGCCGCACCTCGGATCGCCGCGAGCGGACTTTTCATTTCGTGGGTGAGGGTCTGGATGTAATGTTCCGCGTAACTGCGACCTTCGAGTGCTTCGCGCATGGATTCGAGGGCGTGGGCCAAGGTGTTCACTTCCCGACCAATGCCGAGCTTTGGCAATTTCGGGCGCTCGCCGCGTTCGATGGCGCGCGCGTATTCGGTGATCTTCCCAATCGGCCGGAACAGCCACAGGAACACGGCGGCGATCAGGAACAAAATGCCCCCGCCGATGAGCGCGCAGGCCCAGAAGATGATTTGTTTGCGCTCCTGGATCATCGGGAAGGCGTCGGCCTGCGGCTTGAATACCGTGAGCACGCCCGAGGGCTTCTTCGGGTCCCCGATGGGCGCGGAGATGTAGAGGATGTAGGTATTGCTGTCCCCGGCGATGCGTTGGGTACTACGGGAACCGTAGATGCCGGCCAGGGTGTCCTTCACGTCCTTCAGCCTGGAGTAGTCCTTGCCCTCCCGCTTGCCGCCGTCCGAGTCGAAGATGACGATGCCCTTTTCATCGGTCAGGTAGGCATCCAGATAAACGTGCTGCTTGTGCAGCTTGTAGATCCACGCATTGAGCTTGCGCCGGTGCGTGCCGTCGAACGCCTGGCGGAGCCGCGTGGTGTCGAGCTTGCCACGCGCCATGTCGTTCTGGACCATTTCCGCGAGCAACTGCGAGGTGTCCACCATTGCCTCCTCCGTCGCTTGAAGCGTCCACGGGGCCACATCGGACAGGAAATGGGCCGCCAGCTCGTAAAATCCGAGCGCGATGATGAACGCGATGAAGAAGAGGGTGACGCGGGTGAATCGCACGAAGGTGGAGGGAAATGACTAATGACTAAGTCCTAATGACTAAATGAAGAAAAAGAGCGCCGGAAGTTTGCGTGTGCCCGTGAGGGCCACTTCACATTAGTCATTAGGGCTTAGTCATTAGTCATTTTCTTTCAGAATGAAAGAAGGTACCCCAGCCCTCGCCTCGTCTGCACGTAATCTTCCGCGCCTTCCTTGGCCTGGCGCAGCTTCGAGCGGATCGATTTCACGTGAGCGTCGATGGTGCGGTCGGTCACGGCACCTGGATCGTCCCAGGCACGGTCGAGGAGCTGATCGCGGGTGAAAACGCGGTTGGGCTGGCCGAGGAGGACCAGGAGCAGCTTGTACTCGTGAGCGGTTAGATCCAACACCTGACCATGGCAGTGAATGCGCATGGCGGCGGTATCGTGATGGAGCGGCTTGATCGGAGAGGGGGCGACGGCGCCGGCGACCACGGCGGGAGGCGGGGCGGGCATGGAGTCCACCGTGGTAGAGCGGCGTAGAATGGCGCGGACCCGGGCCACGATTTCCCGCGGGGAGAATGGCTTGGTCACGTAATCGTCCCCGCCGAGTTCAAGACCCAGAATCCGGTCGATCTCGCCGTCGCGCGCGGTCAGGAAAAGGACGGGAACAGTGCTGGTTTCCCGCAGTTTCCGGCAGATATCCAGACCGGTCATGTCGGGAAGGCCGATGTCCAGAATCACAAAATCGGGCGGATGCGTCGCGAACGAATCCAGGGCGGCGGTTCCGGTCAATGCGTGGTGGACCTCAAACCTTTCGGTTTCAAGGGCATACACAAGGGTGTCGGCAATAGCGGGCTCGTCTTCGACCAGCAGTACGCGGGGCATGGAGGCATTCCAGCCGTCTTCCGTGAAATGCCAATGAAGAACCGGCGAAAATGGTGCGCCTAACTGGCCACCGTGGGGCTTGATTCCGGGCAGCGGCCGCGAATAGGCTGCAAGAAGTGAATCGCAGCGTGCCTCCCACCGTCCCCTGTCCGTGCTCCGGACGGCTGGATCGCCCGTATCCAACCGAGCCTGCGATCCTGCCATGACGCCACGTGCCGGAGCGGGCCCGCTGAAATTGTTCCTTTCTGCGGGGGAGGTCAGTGGGGACTACCAAGCCGCGCAATTGGCGCGGACCTTGTTGGAATTGCACCCGGATGTGGAGCTCGTCGGCTACGGCGGCGACCACATGCGGGCGGCCGGGGTGGAAATCCGCTGCGATACCGCCGGCTGGGGCTATGTGGGCATTGAAGAATCGCGCCGGTTCCTGCCGGAAATGAAGCGCGCCCGTGCCCGTCTGGCCGAACTCCTGAAGGCGGAGCGGCCGGATTTGGTGATTCTCGTGGACGGTGAAGCGTTCAATGAGCGGCTGGTCGCGGTCCTGCGGCGGGAAAAGATCCCGTTCGTGCATTATTTCGTGCCTCAGGTCTGGTTCTGGGGCCGCTGGCGGGCGCGGCGGATCGCCCGACAGGCATCGCTGGTAATCCCGGCCTTTCCAAAGGAGTTGGAAATTTTCCGGAACTGCGGAGCCCGGGTCGAGTGGTTCGGCCATCCCCTTCTCGACTTGGTGGAAAAATCACAGCCGTTTACGGCCACTGACGATGGGTTGGACGAACGGCCGGTGGCGCTGATGCCCGGCAGCCGGGTTCAGGAGATTGAGGCGCTGGCCCCGACCTTGATCGAAGCGGCCAAGCGCCTGCGGGAAGCCCGGCCGGATTTGAAATTCGTGCTGCCGGTGGCGGCGAAGCATCTCAAGGCCCCGCTACAGCGCCTGCTGGAAAATGCTGGCATGTCCCGTGTCATTGAGCTGCGGCCCGGCTGGTCGGAGCGGGTGGTTTCCGGCTGCCAACTGGCGCTGGTGGCCTCGGGCACCGCGACGCTGGAAACGGCCTTGGCCGGAGTGCCGATGGTGGTGTTCTACCGGGTGCGCCCGCTGACCTACCTGGCCGCGAAATTGCTCGTGAACACGCGTTTCGTGGCGATGCCGAACATTCTGCTCGGCGAGGCCGTGGTGCCCGAGTTGTTACAGGACGCGTTCACCGTGGAAGCCTTGGTCGAAGAGGCTGCCCGCCTTCTGGATAGCCCGGCGCTGATGACGGAGATGCGGGTCCAGTTGGCGCGGATACCCGATGTGCTGGGCGGCCATGGAGCGATCGAGCGTGCGGCGCGTGCCATCGTTCATCTGACTGCCGAGAGGCATACTGCCACGGAAACGGAAATGGCATGCCCGGTCTCATCCGTGACATCGGTTTGAACTCTTTCCGCCGCACGTGAGCCAGTCCGATCCGAGAACCTCGATTGCCAAAGCCACGGCGTGGCTGATCGGGGGAGTGGCCTGGACGATATTTTATTTGGCAAGGCTCGTGCCGGCCCGGTTGGTGTCATGGGTCGCGGTACCCCTTGGGCGCGCGATCCGTCCGCTGATGGGGCTGGGGATCAAGACGTCCCTGCTGGACAGGGTGGAGCAGGTGCTTGGACCGTTCGCCGGGCCGGATGCGGAGGATGCGTTCTGGCAGAAACGACTGCGCCATCTGGGACTGACGGTCTTCGAACCCTTCCACCTGTTCTGGAGCAGCGATGAGGAGTTGGAGGCGTGTGTGGAACTGGTGGGTGAAGAGCATCTCAAGTCGGCCCGGGACGGCGGCAATGGCGCGATTTTGTTCCTCAATCATCTGGGCAATCCGGGCACGCTGGTGACAACGCTGGGTGGTCTGCGCGGCTACGATACGGCCTTCGCCGGGAATCAGATCGTGGCCTGCATCGCCGGGCGGGATGTGCCGCTGGAGGGGGTGGAATCCCTCGTGACCAGGATGTTTTCGCGCGCGAAGGTGGAGCGGGTGCTGCTCGGTCCGGGGCTGCCAGGGCGGATGGCAGGGGTGCTGGCGCGGAACGGCTTATTCGGCATGTTCATGGATTTTCCCGTGGTGGAGAAACACAACCGGCTGATGCCGTTCGGGCACGCGAGAATGACCCTCAACCTCGGACCGGCGCTGTTGGCGCTGCGGCATCGCGTGCCGGTCTTTGCAGTAACGACGGTCCGCACCGGGCTAAACCAGCACCGCCTGACCGTCACCCCTCTGGCCCTGCCCGAAAAGGGCGTGGGGCTGGAAGAGCGCGCTGCGGACTTGATCGAAGCGGGGACGACCCGGATGCTGGAGGCGCTGCGCGAGTATCCCGACCAGTGGTGGCCTTGGGAACACGCGCCTCTGGCTCCGAGTCCCGATCACCCATGAATTCCCCCTCTCCACGTGCCCGAATGCAGCCCATCGGGCAGCCGAGCCGACTGGAAATGAGCCTGCGCCATTTCTTCGGGTGGGTGTATGTGAAGTCGCTGGATTGGGTGCGGGCCGGTGGGGACGACCACGCGTTGCCGAGGTCCCGGACCCTCACGAAGCTTTTCATCCTGTCGGAGGAAAAGATCGCCAGCCGCAATCTGCCCTGTGCCTACGGGCCAGAGCGGACCGCGGAGATTGCCAAGGGCCGATTTGAATATTTGAGCCGGCTGATGGTGGATATTTCACGGCTCAAAGGGGCCGGCCGGGCCGGAATTCTCGAGCAGGTCAGAGTTTCCGGGGAGGAGCATCTGGCTGCCGCCTCCGCGGAGGGCCGTGGCGTGATGGTCGTGTCTGCCCATGCGGGTACCTGGTGGCACGCGGCTGCGGTGACCGGTTCGCTGGGTTATACGAATTCCTCCGTCCTCACCCAGTTTCTTCCGAATGCGATCGTGCGGTTCCTGGATGGCGTGGCCGCAGAGTTGGGTTCCACCCTCGCGTTCGTGCGCGGCGGGGCCTACGAGGTGGCGCGGGCGGCCTTCGGGAAAAGGAACACGTTCTATCTGTCGTTCGATTTTGCCTCCCGCCCTGACCGCAGTGTCTGGATGGCGGTGAACGAACGGGCGGCGATCCCGGTGGATACCGGCCCGGGAGTGATGGCGATCCGCCACCGGGTGCCGCTGGTGTGGGTGGATACCTGGCACGACGAGAACGGTCGCTCGTGCATCCGGTATTATCCGGCGATCCATGCCGGCCGCGGGACTGCCTACCCGACACCGGTGGCCGTGATGGGCTACCTGGTGGATCGCCTTTCCGAGCAGATCGAGCGGCATCCTGAACAATGGTGGTTGCTCGGCCATGGAGATCTGAAAGACCCTCGCGACGTGGAGGTGCAGAACCGCCCCGCCGTTGCTTCCGAATGAATCCACTTTCTTCCAGCTTCCGTGCCCCGGGCCCGAAATGGGTGCCCCTGCTTGCGAAAGTACTGCGCGCGCGCCTCAGCTTCATCGATGTGCTCGTCCGCGAGTCGGCGGTGTACGGTGATACCTACGCATTGCCGCTGCCGGTGCCGACCTTCGTCATCCGCCATCCAGACGACATCAAGCATGTGCTGGTTTCCAATCCGCTGAACTACCACAAGACCGGCAGTCTTACCGTGGCGGAACAGCTCCTCGGACAGGGGTTGGTCAGCAGTGATGAACCGCTGCACGGCAAGCAGCGGAAAATGATGCAACCGATGTTTCACAAGTCGTCTGTCAGTGGCTTTGCCGAAATGATGACGACGGTTACCGAGCGTCACGTCGCCGGATGGGAAGACGGCCAGCGGCTGGACCTCGCGGTGGAGATGATGCACCTGACGATCTCAATCGTGGGTCTTTCGCTCTTCAGCGTGGACCTGCTCCGGGAAGGGCGCGATCTCGGCCACGAATTCGAGCGGGCGCTGCGGCTGGTGACGATCCAACAAATGCTGCCGCCTCTACCACGCTGGTTGACCGCACCCCTCGACCGTCGCTACGAACGCAGCATCGCGAATATCGACGCGGCGGTGGAAGAAATCATCGCCGAACACAAGGCGCTACCGGAGGACGAGCGGCCCAATGACCTGCTCGCGATGATCCTGGCGGCCCGCTACGAGGACGGCACGCCGGTGCCCGACAAGCAGGTGCGGGACGAGATGATCACCATCATCCTGGCCGGACATGAAACCGTGGCCAATCACTTGAACTGGACCTGGTACTTGCTGGCGAAGCACCCGGAGACCCATGCGAAGCTGCTTCGGGAATGGGAGGAAGTCCTGGGCGACCGGGCACCGGGGATGGAGGATGTGGGGCGGCTGCCCTACACCTCGATGGTGCTGGCCGAGTCCATGAGGCTTTATCCGCCAGCCTGGACCCTGGCCCGCCGCGCGAAGGAGGCCGACCGGCTGCCGAGCGGGCTGGAAATCAATGCGGGGGATGAGCTACTAATGTTGCAGTACGTGTCGCACCGGAATCCGGCGTACTTTCCCGATCCGGAAGAATTCATCCCGGAACGCTTCTCCCCCGAGCGGAAGGATTCGATCCCGAGGTTCGCCTACTTCCCGTTCGGGATGGGTCCGCGCTTCTGCATTGGAGAGGGCTTTGCCAAACTGGAAGCCATCATCGTGCTGGTGCTGATCGGCCGCCGTTTCCGCTTTGAATTGGAGCGAAAAGGACCGGCGCGAAAGGAGACGCTGGTGACCCTGCGTCCGAAGAAGGGTATGCCCGTGATGGTTCACAAGCGTGCCTGATCGTCCACCATGATTCCGCCGCGCTGCTACGTGCCTGAGATTCACGATGTCCATCCCGGAATGGCTGCGGACCTCGGGCGGCTGGTGGAAGCCTTTCCGCCTGCGGCGCGGCCCCTGGCGATGATGCTGGTGGTGCCGGATTGGTCCGGTCGATATCCGCTCGCCACCCATCCGGCATTCGTCCAGCGCTTGAAAGAGTTTCCGGGCCGGAAAGTTCTGCACGGGCACACCCACACTCTGGGACCGGATATTTGGAATTCCTTGTTCTACGGCACCGAGAACCATTCGGAGTTTGCCTTACTTTCCGCCGAGGAGGCCCTCGCCAAGCTTGGGCGGTCGATGACGGAATTCAAGGCTGCGTTTGGCAAGGCCCCGGGTTGGTTCTGTGCACCGCGGTGGCAGCAGAACCGCGCGACGCGTGCTGCCTTGGAGACACTGAAGTTCGAAGGATTCATGCTTGCCGGGCGATACGAAACGGTGTCCGGACGGCGACTGGAAATGCCCGCCGTCTGCTTCGATGACGGTGGTCTGGCGTGGCGGCATGTGGTGAATCGGGCGATCCGGCGCCGCCAGATCCGCCGCTGGTTGGCGGACGGAACGCCCTTCCGGCTGACGCTGCACCCGGCCGATCTGTTGGATCCGAAAACCTGGCGACAGGTCACGGACCTGATGGCGGCGCTGGAGGCAGGGGGCTGGACGCCGCTGGAATTCACAGAGGACTGGTTCCAATGAATCAGTCACCAAAGCTTTCGATCGTGATCACCACCTATAACGAAGGTGAGTCGATCGTATCGTGCGTGAGATCCCTGGTGGCGCAGAATGGTGCGCCGGAATTCGAGGTCATTGTTGTCGACGACCGCAGTACCGATGGCAGTGCCGCGATGCTGGAGGCGTTGAAAATTCCCACCCTGACCGTGATCAGGTTGCATCGATTTGAGCACGGGTTTCTGACATCCCGGCAGGTGGCTCTGGATGTCGGCTTCCGTGCAGCTCGTGGAGAGTTCATCTTCGTAACCGACGCGGATGCGATCGTGCCACGGAATTGGTTGGCCGGATTATCTGACCGGCGTGCCCGCACCGGTGCCGATGCCGTCGGTGGTCCTGTCAGGTTCGTGCCCGCCCCAAACGGCGTGAATCGGCTTGTGGCGACGATGCAGACGGTGGACGGAGCGTTTTATACCGGCATCTGCGCGTTGCTGAATGCGGTCGGCTGCGAGTCCGGGTTCGTTTTCGGAAATTGCGCATTCAGGCGTGAGGCGTATCTGAAAACGGGTGGCTATGAGGCGATGGGATTCGGTTTGACGGAAGACCTGGTGTTCAGCCGCGCTCTGCGGCGGAATGGGGGCAAGCTTTCTTTTGTGGCGAAGCCGACGGTCTCGGTTAGGGCCTGCGGGTCATGGAGCATATTGATCCGCCGGGCACTTCGGATCGGCGCCGGAGGCGTGTCGGCTCTGTCCGTGCTGCTTGGCGTTTGGATGCCGCTTTGGATCGCCTTGGCCATCGGCCTGCTTGCCTCCCCCGGGTGGTTTCTCGGGCCATTCATCATCCGGCATTTGCTCGGCGCGGGTTTCACCGCCTGGTGGCTGGCTCGCGGCGGGCAGTGGAAATTGCTGCCATGGAGTCTGGTATATGAGCCAGCGGCGATTGTGACCGGACTCATGGTGATATGGGCGGGACGAAAAAAGAACCCGGTTGCCTGGGGCGGGGTGGACTACGACCGGTAGATCAGATTGCGGACGTTTTTTTCCAGGGTTTGCTGCGGCCGGTGTGAATGGCCCGCCAGAGGACGCCGGGGCGTTGCAGCCAGTGCTTCCAGGTGCCGGCGAATCGGTGGTAAACGAAGCCACCGCAGAAAGCCTTTTTGTTGAGAAGTCGGAGGCCCTCGGAAACCGTGGCGTCCTTTCCGGCGACATCGAGGAAACGATCGCCGCCCGCATTGACAAACTCAATCAGGGCATCGGTGAACACCAAGGGGCCGGTCCTCTGGAGGGTGGCCTTGCTGCCGTCGCCCGTGACGTCATGGATCGCACGCGCCACCCGTTGGAGCAGCAATCCGAGAAACGGATGCCCTGGCTCGGCCGCAAACGTCCACTGACAGTACTGGGTGGGATGCTCGATCTTGAACGACTCGAAACCAACCAGCGCCCGATCTTCCGGGAGAATCCATTCGTCACAGGGCGAGAGGCAGGCGGTATCCGCGTCGGTGTAGATACCGCCGCGGGTGTAGATGACCACGTAGCGCCAGAGATCGGATTTCTCCACTGGTTTCGCGAGCTGATGGTAGAGATCGACGATGTCGATGCCGAGGTCCCGCCGGAGGTTTTCCTGCTCGCTGCGGATGAGTTCCTCACAATCCTGGTCATCCCAGAGGTGAAGACGGTGGCGCGGATTGAGGTCCTGCCAACCCTGCAGATAGCCCGGCATCCAACGCGGCATCGCCGTGCGGTCCTTGGTTTTCCAGGTGATATGGATGTCGCGGGGGATCACAGTTGGACAGCACCGGTCGCTGTTGAAACGGTGTTTTCCTGGATGGACTCCGTCAAGACTGCGGAGTCTCCGCATTTTTTGCAACTTTTCCGGCTGGCGGGACTTTCATGGCGTGGACCAACGAAAATCGAGTCCACTCAACCACCATGAAACGCCAACTCACCCTCCTCGCGGGCCTGACCGCCCTCGTTCTCGGAAGCCAGGTCGCCCGTGCCGAAGACGCACCGGAAAAGCCCAAGGGTCCGCCACATCCCGTCGCCAAGGAACGCATCCTGGCCAAGTTCGATACGAACAAGGACGGCGCTCTCTCCAAGGACGAACTCGCCGCCATGCCGGAGCCGATGCGCAACCGTCTCCTCACGAATTGGGACACCAACAAGGATGGTGAGCTTTCCAAGGAGGAGGTCGAAGCGATCAAACCACCGGAAGGTGGTGCCGCTCCAGAGCGTCCGCATCGCCCCAAAAAGCAGGAAGGCGAGCCGAAGTAAGAAAGCCCGTTCCCCTTCACGGGAAATTTCAGACGCCGGACTTCATCGTCCGGCGTCTTTTTATTTTCCGGGCAGGAAATCCGAGTCGGAAAAATTCCGCGCAACTTTCGGGCGGCCAGCGACTTTCATTGCCAGACGAAACAACCGTCTTCCCCATCCATGAAACACACACTCGCAATCGCCACCGGTCTTGCCGCTCTCTTTGTCGCCGTTCCCACGGCATCTGCCAAAGGGGGCAAAGGCGGTCATGTCAAGGGTGACCGCAAGGCCAAGATTCTGGCCAAATACGATACCAACAAGGACGGTGCCCTTTCCAAGGAAGAGATCGCCGTGATGAAGCCGAAGTTGGCCAAGCGTCTCCTCAAGGGCGACACAGACAATGATGGCGCGCTCTCCGCCACCGAGTTCGCCGCGCTGAAACTGGGCGGGAAGCACGGCAAGAAGCACGCCAAGTAAATTCCGCCGCGAGCAGCCTTCCGCTGTCTCTCATCGCCCGCCCGGTGATCCGGAGCGGGCATTTTTTTATCCGCTCCGCCATGGTGAAAGGTGCAGGGCGGGAAGGCGTAGATGCCCGATCCATGGCTAAAATCCACTTCCTTCTTCTGCTGGCTCTCCAAGGTGCCGTTCAGGCCACGCCTTCCTATGAGTTGTCCGAGCCGATCGGTCTCGGCATGCGGGATCCGATGGAACTGTCCATCGCCCCGGATGGAGATATCTACGTCGTCGAGCGTGAAGGAAAGATTCTGCGAGTGCGCCCACAAACCGGAGGCGTCTTTGAAATCGGTCACCTTGAGGTGGCTGGTCGGCGCGAGAACAATCCCAGCAGCCCGATCGCGGCGGAGGAGGGCTTGCTCGGCATCGCCCTCGATCCGAAGTTCCAGGAGAACCACCGGCTGTTCCTTTATTACAGCGATCCGGTGAAGACGCTGGAGCGTCTCTCTCGCTTCACGCTCAAGGATGGTAAGCTCGACCCCTCGTCCGAGCTGATGATGTTCGAGGTTCCCGTGGAACGTGACAAGACCGTGTGCCATATGGCGGGATGCCTGGCCTTCGGTCCGGACGGCCTCCTCTATCTCAGCGCCGGGGACAATACCAATCCGTTCGAAAGCAACGGCTACGCCCCGATCGACAACCGTCCCGATCGCACCCACTGGGATGCCCAGCGCAGCGCGGGGAACACCAATGACCTGCGCGGCAAGATCCTGCGCATCCGTCCCACTGAAAAAGGCTATGACATTCCACCGGGCAATCTCTTTCCTCCCGGCACCGCGAAAACCCGGCCGGAGATCTATGTCATGGGCTGCCGGAATCCCTTCCGTATCTCCATCGATCCGCGGAAAAGCATTGTTTACTGGGGCGAGGTCGGCCCGGACGCCAACAACGACGGCCCGCAGGGCCAGCGCGGGTATGACGAGGTGAATCAGGCCCTCAAGGCCGGCAACTTCGGCTGGCCCTTCGTCATCGCCACCAACAAGCCGTATCCCATCTACGATTTTGCCACCGGCAAGCCCGGCGCGATCACCGATCCCGCCGCGCCCAAGAACCCCGGCATCCGCAATACCGGTCTCGTCGACCTTCCGCCGGCCCAGCCCGCCCTGATCTGGTATCCTTATGCCGCCAGCGCGGAATTCCCCGTGCTCGGCACCGGCTCCCGCAATGCCATGGCCGGCCCGGTGTTTTACTACGAGGCAACCCGTAAGTGGAACTTGTTGAATCGCGAGGACGACCACACGCTCCTCACCTACGACTGGGCTCGCGGCAAAATCTGGAAGGCGAAGCTGGATGACCAGTACAAGCTCAAATCGCTGGAGCCCTTCGTGGACAAGCTCGTACATCCGATCGACCTGCGGGCTGCAGCCGATGGCACGCTCTGGTTGCTCGAATACGGCACGAACTGGTATTTCAACAAGGATGGCCGCATCCGGCGCCTGCGTCCCGGGACGGACAATCACGCGCCGGAGATCGTTGCCGAAGCCGTGGCCGGCCAGCCGAATACCTTTACCGTCAAATCGATCACCGACGCGGACAAGGACACCGTCACCTTCCGCTGGTTCCTCACCACCGGCGTGGATGAAAAGGATCTCGGCAAGGAGACGACCATCACCGTGCCAGCCGGTGCGGGCAGTGAACTGCGTGCCGTGGCCATGGATGCCAAGGGAGCGGTGACGGTGAAACGGTTCCCGCTGGAGGCCCCGAAGGCCGAGCCGGGACTGACGATCGATTTCCCGGCAAAACCGGCCACCCTGGGCTTTGGCGAGAACCTTTCGTTCAAGGTCACCGCGCCCACGGCACCGGATGCGAAAGCGGTTTCCGTGCGTGCCCGCTACATCCCGCCGACCGGGCACGATGCCGGTGGTCCGGAGTTCGCGCCGGAGATCCGGGATTTGGTTACGGCCAAGCTTTGCCTGGCCTGCCACCAGGTCGATCAGAATTCCGTCGGTCCCCGTTATGTGAATGTGGCGTTGAAAAACCGGGATCGCGCCGACGCACTGGATTACCTCAAGGGCCGTGTGCTGAAGGGCAGCACCGGCGATTGGGGCCAGGTGCCGATGCCTCCGCAGGCCGTCAGCGAAGCCGACGCGGACAAGATCGTGCGTGCCATCCTGGGACTTTCCGAGGGTATCGCTGCGACCCAGGGCGCTCTCGACGGGAACTTGAAGCTACCGGCCGCTCCCGCCAACGCCGCTCCGGGCGGTGCCTGGGAAATCACGGCCGAAGCGCCGGGCTATCTCACGGCACGCGTCCGCGTGAACGCGAAATAGCTGAAGCGGGCTTTTGGGGTGGGGGATCTTCCCCACCCGAGGGTCACCACCCCGGCTGCCGGGATTAGAACGTGGTGCCGATCGAGAAGTGAAAGGCTCCTTCCGGTTCACCACGGTTCCGGGTCATGTTCCGACCGTATTCGAACCGCACCGGTCCCACGGGCAGGTCGAAGCGCAGGCCGAGACCGGCCGCGATATCCGGATCGGAGGCCGAGCCCGCGCCGCCGCCTCGCTGCATGAGCTGGCCGGCATCGACAAAGCCGACCAGTTTCACTGCTCCAGCGACGGCGTGGATGTATTCCGCATTGGTGACCCAGTAGGCTTCTCCCCCGAGTGGGTAACCAGTGCGTGAATGGGGGCCCATCTCACGTTCGGCGTAGCTGCGGACGCTGTTCGCTCCCCCCAGGAAAAAGCGCATGTCGATGGGGAGGTCGAAATTTTCACCACTGGCGGCGATCGCGCCGCCGCGTGCGGCGAGGACGACTTCGCCCTTCTTCCCGATGGGATGGTACCAGGAGCCGGAGAGTTCACCCTTTACATACAGGGTCGAGATCTGGCCCACACTGGAACCCAGCTCAATCGGCATCTCCACCTTCCAGCCCTTGGTCGGCAGCACCTGGCTGTCCCGGTAGTCGAGCTTCTGGTCCAGGCGGATGAAGGGATTCTGATAGACTGTCTCGCCCAGCAGGGTGCCGGGGATGTCCGTGCTGTTGGTGTTCACGAATGACCAGCCGATTCGTCCGTCCAGGGTGTAGTGGGGGGTGATGGGATAGATCACCCCGCCTTCGATGCCAGCCTTCCAGGTGCTATAACCCTCGTTGTCGTGGGTCAGCAGGAACAGGCGCGCGGTGCCGGAGGCATCGGTGCCCCACAGCCAGGGATCGGTCAGTGAAACTTCTCCGAGGATCGAGCGCGCCGTGACTTCGACTCCGCTGCTGAAATTGTACAGCATGCCCATGAAATTGCGGTCGTAGTAGGAGACGCCGGCGATCATTCCTTCGTAGCTGCCGGCACCGAGGGCGAAAGTGTAGCCGCGGGCCTCTCCTTCTTCGAAATGGAGGGTGGCGTCCATTACCTGGCCATCGTGCGGATGTTCCTCGAGGCGTACGGTCTTGAACGCGCCGGTGGCCATCATGGCGCGCAGGCGCTTTTCCATGACGGTGTCGTCCAGCGTCCTGCCTTCCAGATCATGGATGCGCTGGCGGATGCGCCAGGGGCGGGTCTTCATCAGGCCGTCGAAGGTCAGGTGGCCGAGCTGGTAGCTCTTTCCCTCCTCGATGATGAGGCCGGGGATGAAACGGCCGCCCTCAAGCCGGCTGGTGAGGAGGACCTTCGACTTGGTGAAGCCGCGCTTGCGGTAGTAGGTTTCAACGGCCGCACGCAGGCCGTTCACGTTCGCGGTGTCGGCAGGCAACCCGGCGAAGGCGGCAGCAGCAGCGGCGACTCCTTCCCGGTTCCCACCCGCGCCTTCGATGGTCGGCGGGGTAATGGTATGGAGCGGCCCCGGCTGGGTGGCGATGACGAGGTTGACCTCGCCTTTGTCGTCCATCTGGCGGCTGCGCACGGTGGCGGCGGCGGTCCAGTAGCCGCGGGAGTGGAAATCCGAAATGATCAGCGCAAGGCCTTCCTCAATGTCATTCTCGCGGAACGGCGGGCGTTTGCCGCCGCCGAGGTGGCGCTTCTCGGCGGGGGTGGCGTAGAGCTTGGCGAGGTGCTTGGCCGTGTCGGAATCGACATTTTCCACGGTGACAGTCCCCAGTGACTGGCGCGGGCCCTCATTCACGACGAGCTGGATGGAGGTCGCGTCGACGATCTTCCAGGTGACGTCGCACTGGTTGTAGCCGTTGCTGCGGAAGAGCTGCCGCGCCATGAAGGCGGCGTCGCTGGCGCGGGAAGGGCTGGGCGGCTGGGTGCGGACGCGTTCGAGGCGGTCGCCGATCAATCCCAGGGCTTCGCCTTCGGTCATGGTCCTGATGCCGGCGATATGAACGGTGGTGCGGTAGGAAACCTTTGGCTCGCCATAAATCACTTCGTGCACGATCTCGCCGATACCGGGAGGCTTCTTGGGTGCCGCGTCCGCAAAGGCGGTCAACAGGCACAGGAACGGCAGCAGTGGGAGGAAACGGATCATCGGAAACGGAGGAGATACATCAGCGTGACGCGGGAGTTTCCCTGCTCGCCCATGCCGGCGCTGATCAGCCAGTTGTCGTCGAGGTTGATGGTGGCGGAATTGAACTTCTGGCCGGAGTAGCGGTTTTCCTCGCCGATCTGGAAGTCCACACGGTCGAGGATTTTCAGAAGTGGTTGGAGGCGGCGGGCGGAGCGGATTCGGCCGCGGCGGAGTTCCTCAAGGAGCAGTTGTGCGCCGCGGGTGGTGGCGGCCTGCGGATCGGCGATGCCGCTGGTGGTGGTGCCGGTCGCCAGCAGCGTCATGACCTCGCTCTCCGGCAGCGGTGGATTGGAGGTGGTGAGGACCTTCGGGTCCGATACCGCACCGTAGACGTACACATTCACCTCGTAAGGCCGGATGGTGGAGCGGCCTCGGATATTGAGAGTGGGATCGAAGGGAGTTTCGGGGCGGAAGTCGACGGTGCCTTCATCCACGATGAGGGTGCTGAATGGCAGTTTGGCGGAAACGTCGCGGAGGATGGCTTTACCGCGTGGCGCGGGCTTGCCGAGGGTGCCGGTGACATCGACATCCAGGATGGCTTCTCCGGTGGCGAGATTGCCGCGGATGAGGAAGGCGTTCGCGGTTTTGGCTTTGACGGAGAGAGCCCAATTGCGGAACGGCTCAGGGATGGCCTCGGCGGCTGCGTCCTTCTTTGCGGTGTCGATCGGTGGCAGCGAGGGAGGGGAGGGCTGGTTGAACGGGACACCGATGGGCAGCAATTCGATGTCGCGGTAGAAGAGGCTGTCGATGATTGCGACGCTGCCGCTGACGGTGGCGGTGGCCCATGGCCCGCGCACGGAGAGGTCGGTGTCGGCGCGGACGATCATCGATTCGTCGCGCTTCAGTGGCAGGGCACGCCCGCGGAACGAGAGATCGACGTTGTCGGGCTTGCCATTGGCGAGGGTCAGCTTGCCGTGGCCATCGAAGGTGCCGCCGTCCATCTGGAGGGCGAGACGTTCGAGCATGACACCGGTGGGGTTGGCGGTGGCCTTGAGGCCGATGCCCTGGAGTGTCGGCACGTTCTCGTTCAGGGGGGCGACCGCGCCATTTTTAAGATCGACGGTGCCGAGGGGCTCGGGTTTGCCGATCGTGCCGCCCACGGTGAGATCGGCGGAGAGGGAACCAGCCAGGGACTTCACACCCGGAGCGAGCGCGGTGAATCGGGACAAGTCGAGGTTGGGAATGCGGGCCAAGGCTTCAAGTTTTTCGTCCTTGAGGACTTCCGGTTTGTCGATCCACACGCCCGGACGGAAGGGGAGCTTGGCGGAGAGATTGGCGGCCGGGTAGCCGGGAGTGGCCAGTGTGCCTTCGACCAGGAGCTCCGCGCCCTGCGTTTTCAGGGTCAGGTCGAGATCGGCCTTTGGAACCTTCGGCTGGCCGGTCACACCGAGATCACGGGCCATCAGCACCGCGTCGATTGCCGGTTCGGCCGGGGTACCGGCGACGTGCAGCGTGAGTTTGCCGCGGGCGGCGTCCGGGAAACGGGTCGTCGGTGGCAGGAACGGATGCAGCTTTGAGAGGGCCAGATCGCGGGACTCGATATCGATGGAGAGCGGACGCGTTTGCTTGAGCAGTCCTTTCCAGTCGGCCGGGTTTTCGGTGACGGGGATGCTGGCCGTGCCATCCAGCAGCACGTCATTGCCATCGGTCCATTGGAGCTGTTGGAGGGTGAGCAACTGGTCGGCGAGTTTGGCATTGCAGACAATCTTCTCGGGTCCCTGCAAGACGGTAAGGCCGCGGACCTCGGCGCGTTTCGGCCAGTCATAGTCGAGATCCGTGGACGCGGTGAGGGGGCCTCCGCTGGCCTTCACCGAGACGAAGTTCGCGATGGCGGCATGGCCCTTGTGGTCGTTCGGACCGAATGAACCTTCACCCTCCCAGGTGGCCCTCACCGTCATCCCGGGCGGAACATTCACGGCGAACGCGGCAAGCCAGCCGTGGAGACGGTCCGGGGTGAAGTTCTCGAATGAGGCGCGGCTCTTGTAGCGTTTGGCCGCTGGATCGACGGTGGCATTCACGTTCCCGCCATCGACGATGATGGTCGCGTCGACCGGTCCGTTTGGCACCCAGCCGGCGGTGACATCGAGCGAAGTCACGGTTTCCGGCCGGACCGGAGCGAGCACCAGATGGGTGTCTGCCTTGGCGATGGCACCGTTCTTGAACGAGGCGGCCACAGTGGCCTGCAGGGCGGAGGCCGGGACCGGAGCGGGATCCTTCAGGGCCTTCATTTCCTTCGTCCGCAGTGCGGTCATGACCGAGGCGGCATCCGGGATGGAAATGTCGGCCGAAGCCTGTTGGAAACGTAGGCCGGCCGGTTCGCGCGAGATGGTGGATTTCGCGGTGATCGTCAGAGGCGAGCCGAGAGCTTCGGCATTCACGTCGGCGGTGACGGAGGTTCCTTTTAACCCGGCGTTCAGACGCAAGGCGGGAACCTGCCAGTCCTGATAGGACATGCTTCGGAGACCGGCGCGAATATTGCCGTCGAGAGTCTTCAAGCCGCCTTGGAGGCCACGCACGTCGACCTCCAGAGTTTCCAGCGTGCCATCCGCCGGAATCTCCGCACCGAACAGGGCGGCCACCGGTTTCGCGACCAGCGTCCCCCGGGTGAGGCGCAGGTGACCTTCGTCGAGTGAGCCGATCGCGGTGAGGCGCGCGTCATTCACGAGAACCGCTCCCTCGTAAGTGAGCGTGCCGTTTGCCGGCAGGGAAGCCTTGAGGGCCTCCACCGAGAGGCCGGGCATCAGCAGGGCCTTCTCCAACGCAATCGATTCATTGCCCCACGTGAGGGCCGTTTCCTGCGGCGGCAGCTTGCGGTCATTGGCAAAGGTGAGCTCGCCGAGCTTCAGCGTGAAGCGATCGTCGCCGCCCTTGTGCGTGAGATCCATCGAGGCGAGGCCGAACACGTGCTGGGTGCCTTTGTTCAGGTTCACCCGCAGGTCGGAAATGTCCGCCTGCACCGGCACGATGCGCTGGCGCAGGCTGCGGAGGGTTTCCGAGAGCTTCGAGAGGTCGGGGGGCTTGGTTTCCTCGGCCTTGGGTTTGGCACCGGGCCACGGCCGATCGAGGTCGAGTTCAGCGTGAAGGCCGTCGATGCGGACGGCCTCGATCTCGCCATGAATCACCCGGCCCGGAAGATAGCGCAGCACCATCTGATCGAGCTGCACCGATCTCACCGCGCCATCTCCGTGGAGATCGACCCCTTTCAGAAGGATCTCACCGTTGGTCAGGGTGCCTTGGAATTCCACCGTTCCGCTCAGTCCCAGCTCCGGCAGGTAATGCGCCACCGCCCGTCCGGCGATCCAGCGCCAGCCCGGTCCGTTCAGGACGAGCAGCGCGGTGATGAAAAGCACGAAGAGGACAAGCAGGGTCCAGCGCTTCCACCGCCGCCGCTTGCGGGGTGTCTCGACCGGTTGGTCCTCGGTTTCGGGCATCGTGGGCGCAGCATGGACGCGAACCGGCGGACGGGCAACGAAGGAGAGCGATTTTCCACCTGTCTGCTAGATCAGGAAATAGTGCAAAACGCGATGCGATTCCTTCCCCGATGGCGTTCCAAACTCCAACAGATCTGGTGTGGCGATCTCCGCGGAACTAAATTTATAGTCGGCGCATGAACCTCAGGATCGTGTTGGGCACCGTCCTTACCTCCGTTTCGCTCCAGGTTTTGGCACAGGACAAAGCCGCTGAAAAGCCTGCCGCCCCCGACAAGAAGTCTCAGGTCGACGGCTGGATTGGCGTGGTCCCTTCGTACTCTGCTCCGGACATCGAGACCGGTGGAGAAAGGCAATACGTGACCGAGCCCAATCCTGCCAAACGAATGGTCATTCTGACATTCACCGGGCAGCCCGGATTTCACTGGGCGGTAAGAGCGATGGATGTCGGAGGGGACTTGAGAATCGAGGGCTATTCTCCGGGCCGTTTTGGTGTGCCGCTGTGGCAGGGGATCCGGTGCAACGGCGATGGTGAGGCCGGGAAGGTCTTCACGGATGTTTTCAAGGAATGCCTGGATGTCGTCGACAAACAGGGCGGAAAACATGACTTGGGCTACGATACCCGTTCGACTGAACAATCCCAACTGACGTGCCTGGTCTATCAGGGACGGGACCCGAATCCAAAATTCGTCAGTATCTGGAGAACAAAGGAGTACGCCGGCTTGGCCCACGAGGCGGCTGCCACGCTCAATAGCCAGGCTGACAAGCTGTTCTCACAGCTTGCGATGCCGAAACCCGTCGTGAAATAGGGGCGTAGGTTGTCCGCATTATTACCCGCAACTGGTTCATTGACACAGGGATGCCTCTTGCTAGCCTCCCGCGCCTTGCGCCGGGTGGACCTTTTCCGCCGCGGCCCGAAGTCTCACAACCCGACTACCATCACATGGCAACGAAAAAGAAGGCCGCCAAGCCGGCCGCCAAGAAGACCGTCAAAAAAGCGGTGACCACCGCCGCTCCTGAGAAGAAGACCAAGTACGTCTACACCTGGGGCAACGCCAAAGCCGACGGCAATGGCAGCATGAAGGCTCTCCTCGGCGGCAAGGGTGCCAACCTCGCGGAAATGACCCGCATCGGCCTTCCAGTGCCTCCGGGATTCACCATCACCACCGAGGTCTGCACCTATTTCTACGCGCACAAGAAGACCTATCCGGCCGTCCTTCAGGGTCAGATGGAATCCGGCGTCCGTAACATGGAGAAGATCATGGGCTGTAAGTTCGGCGACGCCAAGGGCATGCCGCTTCTCGTCGCCGTCCGCTCCGGTGCCCGTGACTCGATGCCGGGCATGATGGACACCATTCTCAACCTCGGTCTCAACGACACCACCGTTCTCGCCCTCGCCGCCGCGACGAAGAACGAGCGCTTCGCCTGGGACTGTTACCGCCGTTTCGTCCAGATGTATGGTGACGTCGTCCTCGGCGTCCAGAAGACCGAAGGCGAAGACCACGAGCCCTTCGAAGTCGTCATCGAAGAATTCAAGCACGAGAAGTACGGCAAGGATCTCATCGACTCCGAGCTCACCGCCCAGGACCAGATGGAACTCGTCAAGCGCTTCAAGGCTCTCGTCAAGAAGCGCACCGGCAAGGGCTTCCCGAGCGATCCGTGGGATCAGCTCCGCGGTGCCGCCGGTGCCGTCTTCGGTTCGTGGATGAACGACCGCGCGATCGTCTATCGCCGCAAGTACAACATCCCCGCCGAGTGGGGCACGGCCGTCAACGTGCAGGCGATGGTCTATGGCAACACCGGTGAAACCTCCGGTTCCGGCGTGGCCTTCACGCGCAACCCGGCCAACGGCGTCAACGAATTCTACGGTGAGTTCCTCATCAACGCTCAGGGCGAAGACGTCGTCGCCGGCGTCCGCACCCCCGAGCCCGTCGCGCTTCTCAAGAAGCAGATGCCGAAGTCCTATGCGGAACTGATGAAGGTCCGCGCCACCCTTGAGAAGCACTTCAAGGACGTGCAGGACGTCGAGTTCACCATTCAGGAAGGCAAGCTGTTCATGCTTCAGACCCGCAATGGCAAGCGCACCGCCGCTGCCGCGCTGAAGTTCTCGATGGACATGGTGAAGGAAAAGCTCATCGACTGGAAGACCGCCGTCCTTCGCAATCCGGCCGATCAGCTCGACCAGCTTCTCGCCCCGATCTTCGACCTCGCCGAGCTCAAGAAGGCCAAGGAACTCGCCAAGGGTCTCCCTGCCGGTCCCGGCGCCGCCTCTGGCAAGATCTACCTCAATGCCGACCGTGCCGCCGCTGCGGAAGCACGCGGTGAGAAGGTCCTCCTCGTCCGTAACGAAACCAGCCCGGAAGACCTTCGCGGCATGATCGCCGCCGAGGGCATCCTCACCGCCAAGGGCGGGGTCTCCTCGCACGCCGCCCTCGTCGCCCGCCAGATGGGCAAGGTCTGCGTCTGCGGTGCCTCCACGATCGAGATCGACTACGAAAAGCTCACCGTCAAGGCCGCCGGCCAGATCTTCAAGGAAGGTGACTACCTCTCCATCGACGGCACCTCCGGCACCGTCTATGGCGGCGAACTCAAGACCGCTCCTTCGGAAATCATCACCGGCATCGTCAGCAACGACAAGGCCGCGCAGAAGACCGAGAAGTTCAAGAGCTTCCTCCAGCTCATGAAGTGGTGCGAGCAGGCGACCCGCATGGCCGTCCGCACCAATGCCGACACGCCGGAGCAGACCCGCATCGCCCTGGCCTTCGGTGCCACCGGCATCGGCCTGACCCGCACCGAGCACATGTTCTTCGAAGGTGACCGCATCGACGCCATGCGCGAGATGATCCTCGCCACCACCGTCGAAGCGCGCAAGGCCGCCCTCGCCAAGCTTCTCCCGTATCAGCGTGAGGACTTCACCGGCATCTTCAAGGAGCTCAAGGGCTTCCCGGCCACCATCCGCCTGCTCGACCCGCCGCTTCACGAGTTCCTCCCGCACTCCAAGGAGCAGCAGATGGACCTCGCCCGCAAGATCGGCGTCTCTGTGGAATCCATCATCCAGCGCGTCTCCGACCTGCACGAGTTCAACCCGATGCTCGGTCACCGCGGTTGCCGCCTCGGCATCGCGTATCCGGAAATCACCGAGATGCAGGCCCGCGCCGTCTTCGAAGCCGCCGCTGACGTGGCGAAGAAGAAGATCAAGGTGAAGCCCGAGGTGATGATCCCGCTCGTCGGCTTCCGCAAGGAATTCGACCTCCAGGCGGCCATCGTCCATCGCGTGGCCAAGGAAGTCATGGCCGAGAAGAAGGTGAAGTTCGACTACCAGGTCGGCACCATGATCGAAGTCCCGCGCGGTGCCCTCACCGCCGACGAGATCGCCACCGGCGCCGAGTTCTTCTCCTTCGGCACCAACGACCTCACCCAGACCGCCCTCGGCATCAGCCGTGACGACATGGGTGCCTTCCTGATGCCCTACATCGAGAACGAAGTGTTCAAGAAGAACCCCTTCGCCACCCTCGATGCCACCGGCGTGGGCCAGCTCATGGAGACAGCCGTCACCAAGGGCCGCTCCACCCGTCCGAACATCAAGCTCGGCATCTGCGGCGAGCACGGTGGTGATCCGGACTCCGTCAAGTTCTGCCACAAGCTCGGCCTCAACTACGTCTCCTGCTCGCCTTACCGCGTGCCGGTCGCACGCCTCGCCGCCGCCCAGGCCGCGATCGAGGAAGCCGCCCTCAACCCGGCCCCGAAAAAGGCCGTGAAGAAGACGGCCAAGAAGGCTGCGAAGAAGGTCGCCAAGAAGAAGGTCGCCAAGAAGAAGGTCGCCAAGAAGAAGTAATCGCGAAAGCGATCACTCCTAGTGATTCCAAAGCCGCCCCGGGAAACCAGGGCGGCTTTTTCGTATGAAGGTTTCTGCCTGCGAAATGCAGACAAATCGACCCGCCTACTCCGCTCGACATCAGCCACCGATCTTGATGCAAAACAGACGACCTCCGAATAAAGCCATGCCTTCAACCATGAACAAGCAGGAGCCGGACCGCATCGTCGTGCCGTTCAAAATCTCCCGCAGCGGTCATCAGGTGGTGATCGTCACTTTCAAAGGCAAGCCAATGCGTTTGGTCATTGATTCTGCGGCAGGAGCGAACGTGGTTGATATTGATTCGGCTGAACGACTCGGAATCAAGGCGATTGGAAAACGGAAGGACACCTCCGGATTGGGGACTTCCTCCCACAAAACGATCAATCTCACCCCTTTTAAGGTGTTTCTTGGAGACGCCGCCGTCGTTCTTGAGGCAATCGGATTGGACCTCAAACATGTGAAGTCGGCAGGAGGAAAGGGAGGGCTCGATGGGCTACTTGGAGCTCCATTTCTAATTAGTCACCGGGCGACGATCGATTTCCAATCGAAGAGCTTGTCGTTCACGCGCAGCGCTCAGCCGAAGAAGACATCTCCCAGGATAACGCCAAAGGCAGACCCGCCGAAAGCAACACCACAAAAGGCAGTGGCCAAGAAAATCGGTAAGAGGGAGTAATAGCAATTGAATTACTATCACGGTCTTCACCAGGGAGCCTGAGCGTCCCGCCCGTATCTTCGTTTGCCGGTTCTCCCTAACCTCGATAGCCACTACCCGGAATACGAGGCTCGTAGTGATCACAATGGTGGGTCTCCTGAACGAATTCAGTCAGTCGTCCCCAGATTGCAAAGATTCCAGCCTTTGAGCAAACCCGACGGTAATCATCGGCTGCGTCCCGGAAGCAAGCCAAACTGCCAAACGAACCGTGCCCATAAGGACTGTAGTCGCTCAAGCCGCAAGTGATGCAAGTTTGCAAGGCGAAGCCTGACGGTAAAAGGGAAACAAGCGAAAGTAGCTCATCCTCAAACCAACCGGAACTCCCTGGCGAATGAATTTCGAACTCCGGCTGCCGCATACTCACCCGGATATCTTCGCGGTCCCATCCGCGATCTACCGCAGCAGACCCGAGGTCGATCTCCACCATCAGTTCGACCGACCTCAAAGCCATCTGGGGCCAACAGCCGCGCCCGGATCTTCACTCTTAGTGAACAATCACATAAATCTCCATGACTTAGATCGAATTTATTCAAGTCCGTTCCGACCAGAGGTGTTAATGAATCGAAGTCGGAACCCGAGAATGTCACCCCCCGGATGACGGTAGTCAGTGAAGTGCCGCTGCTGCTGAACTGAATCGACTCCTCGCCGTGGCTGTCCCGAAAGATTGCGTCCCAGATTGCTGGCTGATGGTGATTGGTCGAGCACATGATTTTGCTAACGGATCGTTTTTGAATCGTTAGAAACATGGACTACCTCACCTCTGGCAACGGCGGCGGGCCTTTCCGCGGCGGAGTCACCTCGGGCGCTTCTTCCATTTCAATCTCGCTCTCGAACAACTCGATCGCCGTCTTCGCCACCTGCGCGGTGTCGTAGTAAGCATAGGCTCCCACACCCAGCGCGCCGATGACCGGCATCCAGCGCGAAAGCCCCTTGCCGACGGCGTGCTGCGTGACCTTGATGCCAACCTTCTTGGCGATAGTCTCGAACGCCTTGAGTGAAACCTGCTTCACCAGGTAGCGCTCGCCCACCCGCACCACCAGGTCCCGCACCGCCTGGGCAGCGGCGTGCCGAAACAGGCAGTAGACCATTTGCTCCCGAGACAGATAGATGGACTTTCCATAGATCCCGGCGATGTCCGCCACCATCTGGCCCTGGATTTTCCAAACCGTCGCCAGCTCCGGTAGAATGGTGAGCCATCCGAGCGGACCCGGCGGCAACGCAAACGCCCCCGCCGCTGTTGCGGCTTTGGCTGCAGCCAGATTGGCGACACTGCGTGCACTCCTGGCCGGCGTCAGGCTCTCCGACTCGTCGCTCGATGGGACATGGCTGAGAAACCGCAGGATCGCCTCGGTGATCCTGTTGCCCGGATGATCGTCAGGCTCCGGCAGTGAGGGCTGGGACGTGGACATGGCAAGGGAGAGCGAACCCGGGACCACGCGTTCGTCATTGGACAAACGGCGGACCGGACCGGAGATCCGGGCATGCCTTAATAAATCCCAGCCTCTGACACGGGTCAAGAGACCGCGTGTCGCTGTGGATCAAAGATGCTTCATCACCTTTTCGACCGCGTTTTCCGGCGTGAGGCCGTGGATTTCGCGGAGGATGTCGGGCTTGCCGTGCTCGACGAATTCGTCAGGCCAGGCGATCCGCTCCACCGGCGTGTGGATGCCGGCATCGTGAAGCAGTTCGATGATCGCAGCTCCGAAGCCGTTGTGAGTGACATGGTCTTCGAAGGTGCAGACGACCTTGCACTTGCGTCCGTATTCGGTGACCACGGCCTCATCGATGGGCTTGATGAAGCGCGGGTTGATGAGGGCGACGGAGAGACCCTTGGCCTCAAGCATCACCTTGGCGCGCTTCGCCATTTCAAACATGGTGCCGAGGCCGATGAGGGCCACGTCGGTGCCGTCGGCCACGACTTCTGCCTTGCCGATTTCGAGAAGGGTCGGCGTCGCCGGAACGGGCGTGCCGTCGATGGTCCCACGCGGATAGCGGATGGCGGAGGGGCCATCCTCATACTGCGCCATGGTGTGGAGCATGTCGGCGAACTCGGCCTCATCCTTCGGCTGCATGAAGATCAGGTTCGGTACGTGGCGGAGATAGCCGATGTCGAACAGGCCGTGGTGGGTTGGTCCGTCGTCACCGGAAAGGCCGCCGCGGTCCATGCACAGGCGCACCGGCAGCTTCTGCAGCGCCATGTCGTGAATGATCATGTCATACGCGCGCTGCATGAAGGTCGAGTAGATCGCCAGGAACGGCTTGTAGCCACGGGTGGCCAGGCCGCAGGCGAACAGCGCGGCGTGCTCCTCGGCGATGCCCACGTCGTAGTAGCGGCCGGGCAGCTCGTTCTTGAAAATCTCCAGCTTCGTCCCGCCGGGCATGGCGGCGGTGATGGCCACGATCTTTTCATCCGCCTTGGCCATGTCGGTCACAGTACGGCCGAAGATGTCCGAGCATGTCGGCGTGCTGGTGACGTCGGTGGAGCCGTCCTCAATCTTGTAGGCACCGAGGCCGTGGAACTTGCCCGGATTGTCCAGCGCCGGCTGGTAGCCGCGGCCCTTTTCCGTGATGATGTGGAGCACCACCGGTTCATTGAGCGTCTTGAGATGCTCGAAGGTTTTGACCAGCAACGGCAGGTTGTGGCCATCGATCGGGCCGTAATAGCGCAGCCCGAACTTCTCGAACAGCACGTTGGGGAACAGGAGGTTCTTGGCGCCTTCCTCGACCTTGTGGGCCAGATGGCGCACGGCCTTGCCGGCGATTTTTTCCACGAATTCCGCCGCCTTGGTGCGCACGGCTGAATAGGTCGAATGGGTCTGCAGCGCGTTGAAGTAGCGCGCGATGGCACCGACGTTCTTGTCGATCGACCATTCGTTGTCGTTCAGCACCACGATGAACCGTTTCGTCGTTTCAGCGATGTTGTTGAGCGCCTCAAGTGTTGGCCCGCAGGTGAAGGCGGCATCTCCGGCGACGGCGACCACGTGGCTGTCATCCCCGGCGAGATCGCGGGCGGCGGCCATGCCGAGGGCGGCGGAAAGGGCGGTGCCGGCGTGCCCCGCGCCATAGCAATCGTGCTCGGATTCCGAGCGCAGCAGGAAGCCATTGAGGCCTTCATAGGTCCGGATCGTGTGGATCGTTTCCGCACGGCCGGTCAGCATCTTGTGGACGTAGCCCTGGTGGGAGACATCGAAGACGAAATTATCAGTCGGGGTGGAAAATACCCGGTGGAGGGCAATCGTCAGCTCGACCACGCCGAGGTTCGGCCCGAGGTGCCCGCCGGTCTTCGAGAGCGACGTGATGAGCGAGTGCCGGATCTCATCTGCGAGAACGGGCAGGTCGGCATCGGCCAAGCGCTTGACGTCCTCGGGTGAATGAATGGTGGAAAGGAGCGGCCCGAGGGCGGGGGGCTCAGAAGAGGCGGATGTCGTCATCGTCGTCAAGGTCGTCCTCCGGCTCTGCTTGCGGAGGCGCGCCACCGTGGGGGGTGTCGGCGGCGGAATCCAGAGCGTTTTCTTGCTGATTCCGAAGTGTGATCAATTCCAGGCGCTCGCGGGCGGATTTCAGCACCGTTTCGCAGCGTTTCAGCAGGGCCGAGCCCTTTTCGTAGTGGTTGACGAGGTCTTCCAGCGGAAGTTGCTCCTCTTCCATCGCTTCCACGACGGCTTCCAGCTCGGCCAGTGCCTCCTCGAAGCTCGGTCCGGACTCCGCCCCCGCGGCGGATGGTTTGCGGCGGGCCGTCATCAGTTCTTGGAATCGACGGGTTTCAGTGGCTGATCACAGTAGTAAACCATGTCCATGCCGGCCAGGAAGCCGCGATAGGGAAACTTTTTGGCGATGGTTGTGAGCTTGGGGTCCTTTTCGTAAGTGGTCACCCCGGGCGGATAGGTCGCCAGGAACACACGGCCATCGATCACCAGCGAGGTGAATTCCCCGTATTCCTTGGCAAGCGTGATCATGTCGGCCGATCCGTGCGAGGAAGGCGAAATAACGATTCCGGAAACCGGGGTGCCGAGCACGGACGCTTTGCCGTCCAGCTTTTCAAAGCCGACCTTGGTGGCGGGCAGCCAGATGCTCATGCGGTCGGCATACCAGGCCACCGCCCATGGCTGGTCGGAAAAGCAGATCTGGTTGGGCTTCATCCAGCTTCTGAGATTCTGATTCAGGCCCAAGGCATAATAGGGCGGCCACCATGGCACACCGCCGTGGTCCCGCCGATCGAGGCCGACCTTCACTTTAGGCGGCAGGGCGAGCACCAGAGGCGCGGCGCAGATGATTACTACGGCGAAATGATGGCCGTTGCGGAAAATCGGATTGGCGGCGACAAACTCCAGCCGGCTCCATAGGATCGAAATGAACGCCAGCCCGTAAGCCGTCATGATCGGGGCAAATACGAGGTGGATTTGGTTGGAATCCAGCTCGTTCGACGTGACACCGAAAATCGACATTCCCAGCGCCGCCATCAGCCACATGATGAGGATGGCCCATCGGAATCGGGCAATGGACGGTCGTTTGAACGGATGAAACAGCGCGATGAAGAAAATCGGAGCGATGACAATGCCGCCAAGGAAGGGGATGATGTTGGTCGCCTGGAGAATGGTGGTGCGCAGGGTGCGCAGCAGGATTCCATCAAGGATCGGCGGCTTGGAGCTCAAGTCGTCGATGCGCATGATCGTGTCTTCGGTCGGATTTTCCCCCAGGCCCTTGTAGAGCACGAGGAGTCCGGTGCCGAAGGGGGAATCCGAGACCTTGGATGCCCGGATCATGGGGTACAAGGCCGCCAGGAAGAGGATCGCGAGAACTGAAATGGCGACCACACCACGGGGGCGGAAGGCAAAGGCCGAGAAGATGATGTAGCCCACTACGATCCAGATGGCCAGCCAGTGGGTCAGGGCCATCAGAGTGAAAAAGATACCGGCGACGATTGCCGGAGTGAGGGCCACGCGGCCTTCCGAGGCGGACTCCACGGCCCGGTAGGTGAAATACGCGCCACAGGAAAACAACAGCATCAGCAGCATCTGCGGCAAACCGCTCAGGGAGTAGCTCCAGAAGGTTTCACAGAACAGCATCAGAATGGCGCAAACCCCTGCAATTTTGGCGTCGAATATCCGCGATACCAGCAGGTAGTTGACCCCGATTGCCATTAGGAAAAACAGGGTGGAAACGGCGGCGATGATGCGGTCCAGCGGAAACACCAGCGTGTTGGGTCCCATTTTCCAGTCTTCCGCAGAATCGCCGCCGATAAGCTTGAGTACGGCGGCATTGATCAGCGGGTTCAGCGGGGAATGATAGGCGTCCGAAAAGCCCTTGATGGACGTCGGCCCCTGGGCTCTTTCTGCCTGATGGTAGGCGGCCGGCCGGATGAATTTGGTGGAAAACCCGTTGCCACGGGCGATTTCACGGGCGATCTGGGCCTGGTCCATGGCCTGCGGCGAGTTCAGGCCACGAAACAGGGTGAAAAGATTGCCGAGGGTCAGACTGACCAGCAGGACGAAAAAGAGGCTGCGGCGGATGATGACGCCGGCGTCGATGGCTGAATGCTTGTCACTCATGAAGAATCTGGAAAATGGGAGAGGGGCGGCTCACAGGCCGAGTTCCTTCAGCTTTCGCTGGAGGGTTCGGCGGCTGACGCCAAGCAGATCCGCCGCTCGGGTCCGGTTGCTGCCGGCCTGATCGAGCGCGGCCCGGATGGCGCGTGTTTCGAGCGCATGCAAGTTGAATTCCACCCCACCGGCAAGGTCCATTTTGACCGGACTGCCTGCTGTCACAGGCGCGCTTTCACCTTGATTCGCAAGGAACGCGGGCAAATGCCGGACGTCGATGACGGAATCGTTACTCATCACCACGCCGTGCTCGATGGCGGTCCGCAGTTCCCGGACGTTGCCGGGCCATGAGTAATGGCGGAGTAATTCGAGAGCATCGTCGGTCAGCGGTTTGACCGGGCGGCCATTTTCCTTCGCGAACTCCTTCAGGAAACTTCCCGCCAACAGCACGATGTCCTCCCGGCGTGTGCGCAGCGGTGGCATCTCGATCTTCACGACGTTGAGGCGGAAGTAGAGATCTTCCCGGAATTTCCCCTGATCGACCAGTTCACGCAGGTTCTTGTTGGTGGCGGCGATCACGCGCACGTCGATCTTGACGGTCGAGTTCGACCCCACCCGTTCGATGGTCCTTTCAGAAAGCGCGCGTAGGAGTTTCACCTGGGTCGCGGCGTCGATCTCGCCGATTTCGTCGAGAAACAATGTGCCGCCATCTGCCTGCTCGAAGCGACCGATCCGCCGCTGGGCGGCTCCAGTGAAAGCGCCCTTTTCATGTCCGAAGAGTTCGCTCTCCAACAGTTGGGGTGAAAGGGCGGCACAATGGACAATCACCATCTTCGACTCCGGCCGACCGGAGAGGTGATGGATGGCGTGGGCCACCACCTCCTTGCCGGTGCCGCTCTCGCCTTCGATCAGGACCGTGGCGCGGGTCGGAGCGACCTGCTGGATCAGGTCGAAAACGGCGTTCATGCCCGGGGACTTGCCGATCAGCTTGTCCAGCTTGTGGCGCTCGGAGGATTGCTGCTTCAGTTCACGCACCTCGGTTTCGAGGCGGCGGCTCTTCAGCGCTCTCTTCAGCAGCATTTCCACCTCATCCAGATTCAGGGGCTTGGTGACGAAGTGCCAGGCACCGCGCCTCATCGCCTCTACCGCGGTGTCCACCGAGCCGTAGGCGGTCATCATGATCGCCACGGGTGGATGCGGCATTGCCAGGGACTTTTCCAACAGGTCCATCCCGGAGTCCCCGCCCATCCTGAGGTCGGTCAGCATCAGGTCGATCGGCTCCGACTTCAGGATCGCGAGGGCCTCGGCGTTTCCGCTGGCGGTGTAAACGTCGAATTCCTCCTCAAGCGCCGAGCGGAGTCCATCGCGGGTGGCGCGCTCGTCATCGACGATGAGTAGAGTTGGCTGCTGCTGCATCTTGTGTGGAATCTGGATTCTTGTGTCCGGGTTCTGCCGGAGATCTCAACTGACGTCGATGATGGCATCCTCCACCTGCCCGAGCAGGCGGACGGTTCGCTCTCCCCGTGGCAGATAGATGACGATGCGGGTGCCATGGCCTTCCTCGCTTTCGATTTCAATTTCGCCGCCGTGTTCGCGGACGATGCGTCGCACGATCAGCAGGCCCAGGCCGCTGCCGGATGGCTTGGTGGTGCGGTATGGCTCGAAGATGGACCCCATGTGTTCCGGGGAAATGCCGGTGCCATTGTCCTGAACCGTGATCCGGTAATCGTAATCGGTGACCCGGGTGCTGATGGTGAGGTGGCCTTCACCCTCGCGCAGCGCCTGGTAGGCATTGCGGATCAGGTTGTAGAATACCTGCTGGAACTGGCCCTTGTCCACCTCGGTGGGGGGCATCGGCGATGCCAGGTCCAACTCCACCGCGATGCGGCGCGAGGCCAGTTCCGGCTCCAGCAGCTTGAGGGTTTCGTGGAGGATGGCATTCAGGTCGGCCCGTTCCCGCCGTGGGGTGGTGGGGCGGACGGCTGAAAGGAACTGCTTCAGGATGACATCGAGGCGCTGGATCTCGGCCCGGGCGGTGGAGAGGTGCTCCTCCAGCGGCGCACGGTCGCCGGGCGGCAGCTTGCGTAGCTTTCGATCGAGCAATTGCAGGTGGATATCCAGCGAGTTGAGGGGATTGCCGATCTCATGGGCCACACCGGCGGCGAGCAGGGTGAGGGCATTGAGGCGTTCGCTTTCCAAAGTTTCCTCCGCCTCGGCGCGGGTGCGGGTGAGATCGCGCACGAGCATCACGTAGCCGGGCGGGTTGGCTTCCGGTGTCTGGTCGTCGGTGATGGGCGCCAGGTAGAAATTGAGATATCGGTTTTCGGGGTAAAACACCTCCAGATCGCGGCTGACGGTGCGGCCGGGTTTGGCCAGCGAGGCCCAGTCGAGCCCGCGGACCTGCCGGGACAACGGTTCGCCGACCGCGCGCTCCGGATCCAGTCCGAAAAATCCACAGGCCGCGCGATTCACGAAGGCGATCGTGCCGTCGGGATCGAGCAGGATCACGCCCTCCAGCAGGGCCTCGAACACTTGCTCGAGAAAGCCCTTTTCACGGAGCAGACGGGCGACGATTTGCTGCACCTCGCCGGGTTCGACCTTGTCGAGGCGGGCCACAAGTTTTTCGAGGAAGCCGGATTTCACACGAAAGCTTGGCGGGTTACGGGTTTCCGTGTTGAGAAAGGACCATGAACGAAGCGAGTGACCTGCAGATTGTCTTCTGCACCTTTCCCGATCTGGAGCAGGCGCGACAGATTGGCACGGCACTGGTGGAAAAGCAACTGGCGGCGTGCGTGAATCTCCTGCCCGGCGTGGAATCCATTTATCGCTGGCAGGGAGCGGTGGAATCCGCCGAAGTGCTGGCGGTCTTCAAGACCACACGATCGGAATTCCCCGCATTTTCCGAGGCACTAGGGGCCCTGCATCCCTACGAGGTGCCTGAAATCCTCGCCATCGAGCCATCCGCGGCGGCGGTCGCTTACGCGGCCTGGGTCCGGGAAATGGTGGGTCCGCCCGTTCCCTGATCTTCAGTAACGCGCCATCTCCGGATCGATGGAGGCAGCCCATTCCTCGATTCCGCCGGCCATCGAGAAGGTATGGGCGGCCCCATGCTCACGCAAAAAGGCGGTGGCCCGCAGCGAACGCATGCCGTGATGGCAATAGATCACGAGCCCGCGATCAGTATTCCCGACCAAGGCGGCCACCTTCTTCGGAAAGGTGCCGAGCGGAACCAGTTCACTGCCGGGGAGGCGGCAAATGTCCCATTCCTCAAGCTCCCGGCAATCGATCAGCCGTGGCCGCTGGTCGGGAGGCAAACCCGCCCATGTGGGACATCGGCGCAACTGACCTCCATCGTGGCAGCCGGATCCGGCAGGGGAATCATTCGACGATGACGGGGGTGCCGACCTGGACGTTCTCGAAGAAATGCTTGGCCATGTGGTCCGGCATACGGATGCAGCCGTGGGAGGCCGCATAGCCGGGCAGATAGCCGGTGTGCATGCCGATGCCATCGCCGAAGCGCATGAAATACGGCATCTCCGCCGGATAGTAGATGCAGCCGTCCGGCACCGGAGTGTGGACGTCCGCATTGTCGTTCACCATCATCCCGGTGGCGCGGTTCTTGATGCAGCCGTAGGTGGTGGACTTGTGAAACTCATCCTTCTGGGTGATCTTGTAGCGCCCGGGCGGGGTGCCGTGGTCTTCCTTGCCACTGGAAATTTTCGAGACGGCCACCAGCACGCCACCCTTGTAGAACGAGGCGCGTTGCTCGGTGCGGTTGATTTTCACCAGCGCCGGGCCGTTGGCGGCGTCGCCGTCCCAATAGGAAATGTCGTCCGGGATGGCGGGGGCCTTGCTGTGCGCGCCCTGGCCGGTGGGGCCGTTGTTCCGGTTGTAGCCCAGCAGGTAGTCGGATTTGGTCGGACCACTTGGGGCACAAGAGGCGATCAGGGCTGCGAGTGCGGCCAAAAGCGAGCTGCGGAGAAGGGATTTCATGGGAAGCGCGGGCGGCAGAGTATGCTCCGCATTTCCCCATCGGTCAAGCCGGGAGCCGGATGGGGGTTGCTTCCCGCCATAGCCATGTTATGGAGGCGCTTCGCCATGCCAAATTACGATTACGAATGCCAGACCTGCGGGCACCGCTTCGAAGTCTTTCAAAGCATGAATGACGCGAAGCTGACCGACTGCCCGCAGCCCGGCTGCGACGGAAAGGTCAAGCGCCTGCTTGGCACCGGCGCGGGCCTGATTTTCAAGGGGGCCGGCTTTTACCAGACCGACTATCGCTCGAACTCCTACCAGGCCGGAGCCAAGGCCGACAGCGCACCGGCGAAAACCGAGACCGCGCCCAAACCGGAAAGTTCGCCCAAGAGCGACGGGGGCACCAGTTCTTCCACTCCGTCCTCCTCCGCTTCCACCTGATCCATCATGGCCAAGAAAACCGAGGAAGTGCCGGTCAAGCCAGCAGCCAAGTCGGGGGGATGCCTCTCCGTGCTGTCACGCGTTTTCGTATTCACCGGGGTGGCCGCGCTGGCGGTGGCGCTGGTGTTCGTTTTCATCCCCCAGGATCTGTCGAATGTGGATGGCTATGGGCCCGGCTCTGCCTCTCCGCCGTTCCGGGATCTGAAGGCGGTGCTGAGCAGCTCGATCGAACGCGGCTATGAGGTCACCTTCACCGAGGCCGAAGTCAACCGCTACCTCGCCCACACGCTGGCAACTAAACAGGGCGGCCTCCTGGCCAAGGACGTCTCGCTCGACGGCGTGTGGATCAGCCTGGAGAACGACTACGCCGAGATCATCATGGAGCGCCGGATCTTCGGGCACCCGTTCACCATTTCCACCTACGTGCAGGTGATCCAGACCGTCGATCAAAAGGGCGGCACGGAAACGAAGATGGCCCGCCACGGCCTGCCCTACATCGAGGATATCCCGCCGAACCGCGGCGGTCGTTTCGGTCGGCTGGTCGTTCCGGAAGGCTTCCTGGTTCTGGTGATGCCGTCCTTCGAAAAGGTCGCGGCCCTTTTCCATGAGGAAATCGATCTTGGATTCACCAAGATGGTCCGGATCAAGATCAAGGAAAACAGCATCACCTTCAATCCGCAGGAGCCGACCGAGTCATTGAACCCCGGCGGCACTTTCTGAATTCTTCGCCCCCTCCTTCAGGTGAAACGCCTCGCCGTGCTCTTCCTGCTCGCCTGCCCGGTGGTTCATGCCGCCGAGCCGCCGAAGGCGCGCCCGGTGGAGGAAGAGACCTCTCCGATTCCAATCCCTCCTCCTTTGGAAAGCGTCCCGGCTTTGGGGCCAATGCCCGTGCCCGGAGTCGCTCCCGCTGCCGCGGTGATCCCGAAAGTGATCAGCAACAGCCGCCAGTTCGTGGTGACAGGAGGACTCCCGGAAATCCGCAGCTCGGTCGCGATCCTCGCCGAGGAGGCCAAGTCCGCCCTGCTCGAACTGGCGCAGATGAAGGATGAGTGGAAGGTTCCCATTACGATCCGCCTGGTGGGAAAGGCAGGCGACCCGCCGCCCGCGCACTCCGTGGAGATGTCCTGGTTTCTGGATGAGCAGCAGGCCTGGGCGTGGGAGGTGATCCTGCATGTCGAGCACGGCATCGATCAGGAGCGTTTCAACCGGGCCATCACGGCTGCCCTGCTGTATGAGCAGGTCCTTCGGAAACTTCCGCCCAGTTCGCAACAGACCGCGCTGCTCGTGCAACCCTGGCTGGTGGAGGGAATCCAGGAAGCCATCGACTGGAAGGCTGGTCGCAGTGACCGGAAACTCTATGAGGCCCTCGTCCAGCACGGCGGCCTCTACAAGCTCAACGACCTGTTCGAGGTCAAAGAGGAAGCTTACGAGGCCCTCGATGGTGGCACCCGGGCGGGCTTCCGCGTGGCGGCGGGTGCCATGGTGATGGCCCTTTTGGAACAATCGAAGGGCAAGGATGGCTTCAAGCGCTTCATATCCGAGGCCGCCAATTTCAGCGGAGATATGCCCATGCTGATGAAGCGCTGCTTTCCCGACCTCAATCTCTCCGAAACCAGCCTCACCAAGTGGTGGCAGCTCCAGATCATGGACATCAAGGAGCCCAAGCTCACCGACACCCTCAGCGTGGAGGAAACCGACGCCACGCTGGAAGAGGCTATCCGGCTCCGGTTCCGCGATGCGTCCGGAGCCTTCATCGAAAAGCCCCTCGTCGCTGGTTGGCCGGACTTGGCGGGCCTGTCCCAGGCCGCCCGCGCGGAGGCCCTGCGGCCGACCGAGGATGGCATCGTCCGTCTCAGCTACCGCTGCTTTCCGTCCTATCGGCCGCTTATCGACGAATATCAGTCCATCCTCGCCGACATCGTCCGGGGCAAGACCGCCGCCACGGCCGCACGCCTGGCCAAGGTCGCTGAAACCCGCAACACCATGCGCGCCCGCGAGCACCAGGCGCATGATTACATGGACTGGTTCGAGATCACCCACGCCCGCGCCACCAGCGGCGTGCTGGAAGACTATCTCAAGTTGAAGGACCGCCTCAACTACGCGGCCCCCACGCGGCAGGATCCCGTCTCCCTCTATCTCGACGGGGCCCAGAAAATCTTCAGCGGCAATCCACCGCGGAAGTAGGCACGGTGGCGGGAGCATCCTGTCCCGGTAATTTTGGCAACAGAGGCTGGGTGGAGGAAACCACCACCACGACCCTCGGTGACTTTCCGCTTGTGGTTGCACCATGGAAAGTTATAGCGTGCGGCGTCTTCTTTCAGGGAGACAGGGATTAGTACCCCCGAACCAACAGCGGTCGGCAATGACCGCAACATTGCCGCCAAACCGACCAAAGGGCCGGGGAGGCGGTGGCGCATGTCCAGGCCACCTCTCCAGAGTTGGCTAAAGGCCATCGCGGTCGTCTGTTGGCGGCTGTACTAACTCCCCGTCCACCTGGAAGGACTTTTTCAGACTCTCCTCACGTCTTATGAAAAGTTCCTCCCTCCCGTGGGTGTTCAGGCTCGCCCTGTTGTTCATGACCTGCGCCTGCCTTCCGGCGCGCGGCGCGGATGACGATGAATCGATCCCCGGGAATCCACCGAAGCTGCATCCGGGCATCATCACCTGTGACGATGGCTCGCGCTGGTATGGCTTCACCTACCAGGCCCGTCTCGGCCTCGGTTACACCGTCGAAAGCAGCACCGATCTGATCAATTGGGACACCGTCGAGGACGTGCCCGGTGGTGGCCAACAGGAGAGTTTCCTGATGAAGGCCGCACCGCCTCTTTCGGTTCCCTCGATTCCTTCGTCCGCGCCGCATGCCCCGTTCGCGCCCCTCACCAGTGCCCAGATCGTCGTCTATCCCGCCACTGGCGGCGGGGTGGTCCTGTCCTGGAAATCGCTCGATGATGGCCAGCCGATGAGCTGGTACTTCTCGGATCTGACGCTGGTGGCCGGATGGAACACCGTACCCCTGTATGACAGGATATTCGACGGCTTCTTTTTCATGCTCACCCATCCCGGCCTGACGCGGACGCCACCTACGGAAAATCCAGTAGTAGCAGGGACTCAGGATACCGCCATGTTGGCCGCCTTCGGCAGCCACTTCGACGACATGAACGCGGACGTGCTGGCCTCCATCGCCCGCAACCAGTCACCCACCCTCACGCCACCCGTGGCCACCGAGCACCGCTTCTGGCGGGTACGCTGCGATTGGAGCCTTGATAGCGATGGGGATGGCACACCTGATTGGGTGGAGTATCAGGAGATGTTCGCGACCGCGGCGGCCATCGCAGCG